>TARA_R110000824_G_scaffold244639_5_pt1 | contig 75700 bp, 71 predicted proteins | sample TARA_R110000824 | Tara Oceans TARA_R110000824 (sample SAMEA4397747) | marine metagenome | biome: Polar Biome; feature: [MES] marine water layer (ENVO:01000295) within the mesopelagic zone...; material: water (ENVO:00002006), including particulate matter (ENVO:01000060) such...
TCCCTATATTTTTGGTGCCCGTAACAAAATCCATATTCTTGACCTGCAACAGACAGTCCCGATGCTGTATCAGGCCCTTAAAGTCGTGCGCGACACTGTTGCCGGAGGCGGACGTGTCCTGTTCGTTGGCACCAAGCGCCAGGCATCCGAGGTTGTTGCGGAAAGCGCCAAGCAGTGCGCGCAGTTCTACGTCAACCATCGCTGGCTCGGCGGCATGCTGACCAACTGGAAAACTGTCTCGGAATCGATCAAGCGGCTGCACAAGCTTGAAGAGCAGCTTGCAGAGGAACATACAGGCCTGACCAAGAAAGAAGTCCTGAAAATGACCCGCGAGCGGGACAAGCTGGAACGCGCACTTGGCGGTATCAAGGAAATGGGCGGCCTGCCGAATGTGATTGTCGTGATTGACACGAACAAGGAAGAACTGGCCGTTCAGGAAGCCAACAAGCTGGGCATTCCGGTCGTCGCGATCTTGGACAGTAACTCCGATCCCGATGGCATTACCTATCCAGTACCGGGCAATGACGATGCACTTCGTGCGATCAGCCTGTATTGCGACCTGTTCAAGCAGGCAGTTATTGACGGCATTTCCATGGAAATGTCAAGTCAGGGCACGGACCTTGGTGCATCGGAAGCGCCGACGCTGAGCGAAGATCTGCCGGAAGAGGAAAAAGCCGAAGAGGCTGCTCCGGAAGCTTCAGTGGAAGATTCTGAAGCGGCGCCGGCCAAAGCTGAAGAAGAAAGCGCGCAAGCGTCTTAAATCTGAGAGGGTCGCCCGGGCCTTATGGGGCGGGCGTCTCCCCCTTTTAAGAATATAAACGCGAGGATGAATTATGACTGCTATCACAGCGGCACTTGTTAAAGACCTCCGCACCCAGTCCGGGGCGGGCATGATGGATTGTAAAAAAGCGCTGACGGAAACGAACGGCGATATCGAGGCAGCGATCGACTGGCTTCGGACCAAGGGTCTGGCCACGGCGGCGAAGAAATCCGGCCGGGTCGCCGCGGAAGGGCTGGTGGCCGTTTCCACGAATGGAACGACCGGTGCTGTCGTTGAGGTGAATGCAGAGACTGACTTTGTGGGCCGGAACGAGGATTTCCAGGCTCTGGTAAAGGGTATTGCCTCTGTCGCCGCCGAAAAAGGCGATGACATTGACGCGATCAAGGCCTCTCCTTTTCCTGGTGGATCCGGCACGGTCGAAGAGAAGCTGACCGAAGCCATCGCCACAATCGGCGAGAATATGGCATTGCGTCGCGCGGCTTCCTTAAGTGTGGAGAAGGGGGTTGTTGCCTCCTACGTTCATAACGCCGTTGCAGATGGACTTGGTAAAATCGGCATTCTGGTCGCCCTTAAAAGCGGTGGCGATACGGAAAAGCTTGCCGTGCTCGGTAAGCAGATTGCGATGCATATCGCCGCGACAAGCCCGCAGTCAATCGGCTTGGATGATCTCGATCCGGAAGCGGTTGAGCGCGAACGGGCCGTTCTCTCGCAGCAGGCACGCGAATCCGGCAAGCCGGAAGAGATTATCGGAAAGATGGTCGAAGGCCGTATTAGCAAGTTCTACAAGGAAGTTGTCCTGCTGGAGCAGACCTTCGTGGTTGATGGTGAGAATACGGTCAAGGCTGCTATCGATCTCGTTGCCAAGGAAATAGGCTCGCCGATCGAGGTTGTCGGCATGGTTCGTTTCGCCGTCGGCGAGGGGATCGAGAAGGAAGAAAGCGATTTCGCGGCAGAAGTGGCGGCTGCTGCCCGATAGCAGCGGTCGAATACAAAAAATATATGGCGGTCTCGGTTCGAGGCCGCCATATTTTTATGTGCGGCTTCGCGGCTTTTCAAATCATACTTTTTCTGTATGCTGTCTTGCCGACACGGTTAACCATATGTAGCAGTTTTGGAAAATAATATGCCGAAATCACCTCAGTACCACAGGGTTCTCCTGAAATGTTCCGGTGAAGCACTTCTGGGAAGCCAGCAATATGGTATTGATGTCGAGACAGTGTCCCGCATAGCCAAGGATATACGCTCCGCCCATGACATGGGGGTGGAAGTCTGCGTCGTTGTCGGGGGCGGCAACATATTCCGCGGCATTTCCGGCACGGCAAAAGGCATGGACCGGTCCAGCGCCGATTACATGGGCATGCTGGCGACGGTGATGAACGCGCTTGCTCTGCAAAATGCAATCGAAGCCCAGGGAATGGACAGCCGTGTCCTGTCCGCCATTCCGATGTCCGCGGTATGCGAACCCTATATCCGCCGCCGGGCCGAGCGGCATCTTGAAAAAGGCCGTATCGTGATCTTTGCGGCAGGCACCGGAAATCCCTACTTTACAACGGATACTGCCGCTGCCCTTCGCGCGGCCGAGATGAAATGCGACGCCCTGCTGAAAGGCACGAACGTCGACGGCGTCTATGACAAGGATCCGCGTAAATTTGAGGATGCGGAGCGGTATGAGACCTTGTCTCATCTCGATGTGCTGGCTCGGGACCTCAAGGTCATGGATGCCGCGGCTATCTCGCTCGCTCGGGAAAACAAAATTCCAATCCTTGTCTTTTCAATTCAGGAAGAGGGTTCATTTGCCCAGGTCCTGCGGAAAGAAGGATGTTTCACAGAAGTTGTTTAGGGGTATAAGATATCCCGGCTAATAAAAAAGATGCCAGATTATTAAGCCTGGCAATTGAGGAGAGGAAAGAATGGCGGCGCCGAACATGAAAGATCTTGAAAAACGCATGCAGGGGGCACTTGAAGCACTAAAGCATGAGTTTACAGGGCTGCGGACCGGTCGGGCGCATATCAGCTTGCTCGATACCGTCATGGTGGAAAGCTACGGAAGTTCTATGCCCATTAACCAGGTCGGAACCGTGAGCACGCCCGAATCTCGCTTATTGAGCGTACAGGTTTGGGACAAGAATAATCTCAAGGCGGTCGAGAAGGGTATTCGTAATTCGGGCCTCGGCCTCAACCCGGTCGTCGACGGCATGGTTGTCCGGGTTCCCATTCCCGAATTAACGGAAGAACGGCGCGCCGAGCTTGCCAAGGTCGCGGCCAGCTATTCCGAAAGCGCCAAGGTCGCCATCCGCAATGTCCGTCGTCACGGAATGGATGATGCAAAGGCAGCCGAGAAAGATGGCGATTTTTCCGAAGATGATCGCAAGAAGGCTGAAGATGCTATTCAGAAACTGACAGACAATTATGTCGATAAGGTCGATGAAATGCTGTCGGAGAAACAGCAGGAAATCATGCAGGTCTGACGCATGGAAGTCTTGCCCTCTGTCACATCCGGCGACTGCCTGATCCCCGAACATGTCGCGATTATTATGGACGGCAACGGACGCTGGGCGACGAAGCGCTCCCTGAAGCGTCTGCGCGGCCATGAGCAGGGGGCGGAAGCCGTCCGCGAAGCGGTAAAGGGTTGCGGTGAACTCGGCATTCGCTATCTGACGATCTTCGCCTTTTCCTCTGAAAACTGGAGCCGTCCGGTCGAGGAAATCAATCATCTGATGGGCCTTTTCCGATTTTTCTTTCAGAAAGAAGTCAAGGCGCTCTGTGAGGCCGGAGTAAGAGTAAAATTTATTGGTGATATCAGTCGATTGCCTGATGATGTTCAGGAATTGATTGACGACCTTAAGAAACGCACAAAGGATAATTCCAAGCTGATCCTGACGATTGCGCTCAGCTATGGAAGCCAGGCAGAGATTGCCGGCTCCATGCGGCGCATTGCGGATAAGATCAAAGCCGGTGAGATAGCGCCGGAAGATATAGACGAGACCATGGTTGCGCGGCACCTTGAGACCGCGGACCTGCCTGATCCCGACCTGTTGATCCGGACCAGCGGCGAACAGCGGCTCAGTAATTTCCTGCTCTGGCAATGCGCCTATACGGAATTTGTTTTTCTGGATGTGCTGTGGCCGGATTTCCGTAAAGAGGATCTGATCGGCGCTATTGAAGAATTTGGAAGCCGCAACCGTCGATACGGGGCCGTATAAGTGCTGCTGTCCTCTCTGACGTCCCTGCAGCAGCGTGTCATTTCGGCGCTTGTTCTGGCGCCCATCGCGATTGCAGCGCTCTATTTTGGCGGTGTTTATTTTCTGGCTTTCCTGATTGGTGCCGCGGCGATCATGGCCTATGAATGGTGCCATGCCTCCCTTGAAACAAAACCGGGTATTCTCACGGCGCTGACGGCGATAACGGTAATCTCTGCCTTGGTTCTGACATATAATTTCGATATTTTTCAGTTGGTTGGGGTCGTTATCTCTGGATCTGTCTTAACGGCTGTTGCGACTGCTTTCATCAAGGGACGAGCGCGTATTGTCTGGTCGTTCTTCGGGCCCATATGCATTGGCGTGCCGGTTGTCGCGCTGATGCTGTTGCGCTCGATCCCGGAAACCGGCTTTGCACTGACGTTTGGCTTGTTTCTTGTTATATGGGCAACGGATATTGGCGCATACTTCAGCGGAAAATCGATTGGCGGGCCCAAAATTGCGCCGTCGATCAGTCCCAACAAGACCTGGGCCGGGCTTATCGGCGGCATGATCGCTGCCATGATAGTGGCGTTCGGGGTGAACAGCCTGCTGATTGGCGGGCAGGTTGCGACAATCGGTATACTGGGCTTAGGCGCCATTTGTGCTATATTCGCGCAGATGGGTGATTTCGCCGAGTCAGCGTGGAAGCGTCATTTTGGCATAAAGGACGCCAGCAATCTTATTCCGGGCCATGGCGGTGTTATGGACCGGCTTGACGGCGTCTTCCTGACAGCGCCAATTCTGATGGCAATATTGATGTGGAATGGGATTTAGGATGAGTATCAGTCCGGCGACAAGGAAGATTTCCCCGACCCAGCATCCCGGGGTGCGCCGCGTGAGTATTTTTGGGTCCACCGGGTCTATTGGAGTAAATACGCTGGACCTTATTGCGGCGGCGCCGGAAAAATTCGCGGTTGAAGTATTGAGCGCGAACGAGAATGTCACCTTGCTGGCGGAGCAGGCGCGGCAATTCGGGGCGAAGCGCGCCGTTATCGCCAATGAGGCCAAATATGCGGAGCTGAAGTCTCTGCTCTCGGGAAGCGCCGTTGAGGTGGCTGCCGGGCGGGACGCTTTGATCGACGCGGCCTCCTGCAAGGTGGATTGGGTCATGCTCGGGATCGTTGGCGCGGCAGGACTGGCGCCGACAATTGCCGCAGTAAAGACAGGTGCAATCATCGCTATTGCCAATAAGGAGGCATTGGTCTGCAGCGGGGATATGGTCCTCGCGGATGTAAAGAAATATGGCGCGACACTGCTTCCCGTGGATAGTGAGCACAATGCGATATTCCAGGTTCTGGACTTCGATCAGATTGACAAAGTAGAGCGCCTTGTCCTGACGGCGTCTGGTGGCCCGTTCCTTGATTATACATTGGAGCAGATGAAATCGGTCACGCGCGACCAGGCGCTGGCCCATCCGAACTGGGAAATGGGCGCGAAAATATCCGTTGATAGCGCAACGATGATGAACAAGGGACTGGAATTTATCGAGGCTGTGCGCCTGTTTCCCGTCTCACCGGAGCAGATCGATATTCTCGTTCATCCGCAATCGGTTATTCACAGCATGGTGGAGTATCGCGACGGTTCGGTGCTTGCGCAGATGGGCGCGCCGGATATGCGAACCCCGATTTCCTACACATTGGGCTGGCCGGAACGGCATGACTTCAGGGCGGAGCGGCTTGACCTCGCAAAAGTCGGTTCGCTGACCTTTCTGGACCCCGATCATGTGAAATTCCCGGCCCTGCGCCTTGCGCGAGAGGCGTTAAATACTGGAAAATCGGCTCCGACAATCCTAAATGCTTCCAATGAGGTCGCAGTCCATGGTTTCCTGAAGGGTGAAATCCGCTTTCTGGATATTGCCGGGATCGTGGAGGAATGCCTGAATCGTGCAAATATCGCCGAGTTGACCTCGATAGAGGATATATTTGACTGTGATGCACAAAGCCGGGATCTGGCCCGGTCCGTCATGGCGTCCATTTCGACGAAAGTTTAAAACGGTAAAGTAATATGGATTTTCTGATCAATAACTGGATTTACATCCCGGCCTTTATTGTTGTCATTACGGTTCTGGTCTTTGTCCATGAGTACGGACATTACAAGGTTGCGCGGCTTTGCGGCGTGAAAGTCGATGCTTTTGCCATCGGATTTGGCCCGGAACTCTGGGGCCGCTATGACAAGAACGGCTGCCGATGGAAGGTCTGCGCGGTTCCCTTCGGTGGATATGTGAAGTTCCACGGGGATGTCGGCGTTGCCAGCGATGCTGCGGGCGATATTGACGAGATGTCCGAGGAAGAAAAAAAGACCAGTTTCCACCATAAGTCCCTGCTACAGCGATCTGCGGTCGTCTTTGCCGGTCCGGCGGCCAACTTCATTTTTGCCATTGTCGCGATGGCAATCCTCTACATGGCGCTCGGCCAGGCGCAGACCCCTCCGGTTGCCGGAGAGGTTCAGCCGAATAGCGCGGCAGCGGAGGCTGGTATCGAGGTCGGAGATCGGGTTATCTCCGTGAATGGCGCCGCCGTTGACAGTTTCGAGGAGTTGCGCCGGACCGTTCTTGTCGGTCTTAATGAACCGCTTGATGTGAAGATTGACCGTGACGGACGTATCATTGATCTCGCCATCACGCCGCATATTGTCGAAGAAGTCGATGCGGACGGGAATATCCAGCGCATTGGCCGTCTTGGCATTGTGTCGACGGGGCGGGAATTTGTCCGCCATGGCCCGATCAGTGCACTGACCAGCGCGGTGGATCAGACCTGGTTTATCACCACCGCGACATTGAAGGGGGTTGGGCAGATGATCTCCGGTGCGCGGGACACGAAGGAGCTGAGCGGTCCGCTCGGTATCCTCAAAATGTCCGGTGATGCGGCCAAGCGCGGCGAGGATATCGTCGATAACGCTTTGTCCCTGTTCAACTTCATGATTTTCGTTTCCATCAGCCTCGGCCTGATCAATCTCTTTCCGATACCGATGCTGGATGGGGGGCATCTTGTTTTTTATGCCTATGAGGCGGTTCGCGGCAAACCGCCCTCTGCAAAAGCCATGGAATTCAGTTTCCGAATTGGACTATCCCTCGTTCTGATGCTAATGGTATTTGCCACATGGAATGACGTTAACAAACCTTGGGTAAAAGATTTTTTCACCGGCTTGTTTTCCTGACAGGCAAGGTCTGATAGAACTGTTCGACGATAACTGAGGCTGTCCGCTCAGGGGGGTGGGAATTTGCGCGTATTTTTGTTACTTGCAGTGTTTGCATTTGCAACACTCTCGACGGTGCTGACAGCCAGCCAACCGGTTTTCGCGCAATCATCCGCTATAATTTCCGAGGTCCGCGTTGAGGGTAACCAGCGGATTGAGGCCGATACGATCAGATCTTATCTCCTGATCTCGGTGGGCACGCCCTATGATCGTTCCCGCGTTGACCGGTCTCTCAAGGCGCTTTTCAATACCGGGCTTTTCGCCGATGTTACCATCCGTCAGGAAGGGGATGCGGTGATCGTCAATGTGGTTGAAAATCCTATTATCAACCGACTGGCGTTTGAAGGAAACCAGCGGATCGAAGATGAAACTCTGACAGCGGAAATTCAGCTACGACCCCGCATTGTCTATACCCGTGCACGGGTGCAAAATGATGTACAGCGGATTATCACGGTCTATCGTCGAAGCGGCCGGTTTGCGGCCACGGTTGAACCGAAGGTTATCCTGTTACCTGAGAATCGTGTTGATCTTGTATTCGAGATCAATGAGGGAGAGGAAACGGGGATCAAGAAAATCCGCTTCTTTGGCAATGATAACTTCAGCGACAGCCAGTTGCTTGGGGAAATTTCGACCGAGGAAACCCGTTGGTATAACTTCCTTTCTGACTCCGATACCTATGATCCCGATCGCCTGACCTTCGATCGGGAGCTGCTTCGTAAATTCTATCTCTCCAAGGGCTATGCGGACTTCCGTGTTGTCTCTGCCATCGCGGAACTGACGCCGGACCGTGACGGCTTTTTCATAACCTTCGCCGTGGAAGAGGGCCCCAAATATAAATTCGGTGCGATTGACGTGAAGAGCGAGATCAAGGATATCTCGCCGGAAGCGTTGTTTGAACAGGTAACGACGATTGAGGGGGAGACCTATAACGCAGACAAGATTGAAGATACTATTCAGAAAATCACCTTCGAGCTTGGCAAGTTGGGCTATGCCTTTGTAAATGTCCGTCCACGTATTGACCGGGATCGCGAGAACCTGACGATCGCGGTTACCTATGAAGTCAACAAGGGCCCCCGTGTCTATGTCGAGCGGATCAATATCACCGGTAACGTCCGGACGCTTGACTATGTGATCCGACGGGAAATGAAGCTAGCGGAAGGTGACGCCTTCAATACGGCGTTGCTGCGGCTTTCGCAGTCCCGTGTCCGGGGACTTGATTTCTTCGAGAAGGTTGAGGTGACCCAGGAAGAAGGAACGGCACCGGATAAGACAATCATCAATGTCGATGTTCAGGAAAAATCAACGGGTGAGCTCAGCGTCGGTGCCGGCTTCTCGACAACCGAATCCGTCTCGGCAAACCTCCAGATCCGGGAACGTAACCTGCTGGGCCGGGGTCAGGATCTGCGGTTTGGTATCTCCGTCGGTGCACAAAGCCAGACCGTTGATATTGGCTTCACTGAGCCATACTTCCTGGACCGCGACCTGAGTGCAGGTTTTGATATTTTCAGAACTGTCCGCGATTATCAGGACGAAAGCGGATATGATCTGGAACGCACCGGTTTCGTTCTACGTTCCGGCTTCCCTATTCGCGAGAATGTGCGCGGGGACGTTTTTTACAGTCTGGTAAATGAGAAAATCGATAATCTGGCATCAAATGCGCCTGTCTCCATTCAGAAGGCGTCAGGAGAGTATCTAATATCTTCCGTCGGCTACACGATTACGATTAGTGATCTCGACGATACACTGTTTCCGACGACGGGAAGCAAATACACCTTCGGGCAAACCCTGTCCGGTCTTGGTGGGGATGTCCGTTCGCTTGCTACGAATGCCAGCTATATCCGGTTTTTTCCGGTTTATGAGAATGATGTTGTCCTAAGTACGGGTATTACCGGCGGGTATATTTTCGGATTGGGGGAAGACGTTATCCTCGCACAGCGCTATAATGTTGGTGGGCGCAACTTCCGGGGCTTTGATAATCGTGGTATCGGACCGCGGGATATTGCCTCTGGCGATGCTCTGGGCGGCAACGCATATTTTGTTGCCACGGCCGAGCTTCGCTTTCCTGTCGGGCTGCCGGATGAGTATGGCGTTCTCGGCCGAACATTTCTGGATGTCGGTACTCTGACAACGATTGATGATAACGACCCCGGTATTGTGGACGACCCAAGTATAAGGGCCGCCGTTGGTGTCGGCCTGAACTGGGTCTCACCATTTGGTCCTATTCAGATAAATGTTGCTGTCCCTCTGCTGAAAGAAGATTACGACAAGGAAGAAATATTCCAGCTCGATTTCGGGACACGATTCTAGGATAAGGAAAAATGATCTCAAGAATTCTGAAATGCACCATATTCCTGTTGATTTTAGTGACGGCTTTCAGCCAGTCGAGTTTAGCCCAGACATCGCCGAACGCGAAAATCGGCGTCGTTGATATGCAGAAGATCATGCGCGAGATTGATGTTGCCCAGGATATCGATGCACAAATGGCTGCCTATGAGGAAGAGGTAAATGCGGAGCTGACAGCGGCAGAACAGAAACTGAAGGATGAGAAAACTCAGATTGAGCGCCAGAAAACTCTGGTAACACCGGATGCGTATTCTAAAAAGCAGGCGGATTTTAATCGTAAGGCGGCGGCTTTCCGTGTCAATGTACAGGAACGGAACCGGCAGTTGCAGCGAAGCCGAATCAAGGCTCTCGATAAGGTGAAGGAGCAGATGATCCCTATTGTCCGTGCGGTCATGGATGAATATGGCGCGACACTTGTTGTGGATGTGAGTGAAATCCTGTTTGCGGAAAAGCCGCTGGAAATGACGGAAGCAGTGATAAGCCGCCTCAACAAGGAACTGGAAAAAACCAAGGTTGAACTCGTCCCCTTGAAGAAAAGCTGATGCCTGATCCTCATTTCTATCAGGTTGCAGGGCCTTTTTCTCTTGCAGAACTCGCCGAGCTGCCGGATGTGGAACTGGCACCGGAGGTGGATCCGAATATCATGATTTCTGACGTCCGGCCGCTGGATCAGGCCGGGGAAGGGGATTTGACGTTTCTAAGCAATTTGAAATATCTGGATCAGTTTCTGAATACGAACGCGACGGCCTGCATTGCGGCCCGGGCAGCCCTTAAAAAATTCCCGAAGGGATTGTCCATTCTGGTTGCGGAGGACCCCTATAAAGCTTATGCGCGGATTGCCAACAAGTTCTATCAGCCTGTTCTCGGCAATGGGGAAGTGCATCCAACGGCGGTAATCTCACCCAAAGCCACCATTGGCAAAAATCCCTCCATCGGAGCATATGTAGTGATTGAGGAGAATGCTGTCGTCGGCGACAACTGCATCATCGGTCCGCACTCATTTCTGAACCGGGGAATCAGGATTGGCAGTGATTGCCGTCTTGGTGCGGGTGTTGTGTTAAGCTTTTGCCAAATTGGCGATAACGCCTTCATTCATAGCGGTGTAAAGATCGGCCAGGATGGTTTCGGGTTTGCGCCCGACCCCGCAGAGCATGTGAAGATTCCGCAACTTGGCCGCGTTATCATTGGGTCTAATTGCGAGTTTGGCGCAAATACGACGATTGATCGCGGTTCCGGTCCGGATACGATCATTGGCGACAATACCTGGCTTGATAATCTGGTTCAGGTGGGTCATAACGTGACGATTGGCAAGGGCGTTATCATTGCGGCCCAGACTGGCATTTCCGGCAGTACGGTGATCGGGGATTTCGTAGTTATTGGGGGGCAAGTCGGCTTGGCGGGCCATATTAAAATTGGCGAAGGTGCTCAGGTCTCGGCAAAATCCGGCGTTATTTCTGATGTGCCGGCAGGCGAGATATATGCCGGGTTCCCGGCACGCCCCCGTAAACAGTTTTTCCGCCAGATGGCGACTTTGCGTAAACTATCGAATAACAAGGGTTCTGCAACATGAATGATCGTTCCTCCTCTGATACGGCTGATGCCCTCGATATTCTGAATATTCTGGATATGATACCGCACCGCTATCCGATGCTTCTGGTGGATCGAATGATCGAGATTGTTCCCAATGAGTCTGCGGTTGGTATCAAGAATGTGACGATGAATGAACCCCATTTCCAGGGGCATTTCCCCAACAGGCCAATTATGCCGGGGGTCATGATTGTTGAATCCATGGCGCAGACTGCGGGTGTTCTTGTGATCAAGAGTCTGGGAGCGGAGTCACAAGGCAAGCATGTCTTTTTCATGTCGATCGACAATGCGCGCTTTCGCAAGCCCGTCACGCCGGGTGATACCATGTATGTTCATGTCAAAGTGAAGCAGAATCGCGGCGCTGTCTGGCGGTTTTCCGGCGAGGTCATGGTGGAGGGGAAGAAAGTGGCGGAGGCCGATTTCGCCGCCATGATTGTTGACTAAAATTCAGGTAACCGGCTGTAACACAGCTTGATTTGTGATCCGGGCTGTTCCGCGTTAGCTATAGCGCACATTTTTACTGATACGTTAGATTGACTGGGTACCGAATGGGCAAAATTCATCAAACAGCGATTATCGAAGACGGTGCTTCGATACATCCGGACGCCGAAGTAGGTCCTTTTTGTGTGGTGGGCAAGGATGTAGCACTTGCCGCCGATGTGACGCTGAAATCCCATGTCGCCGTTGCCGGCAATACGAAGATCGGAAGAGGGACAATCATCTTTCCCTTTGCCTCCGTCGGTCATGCGCCGCAGGATCTGAAATACAATGGGGAAAATTCCGAACTTGTCATCGGTGAGCATTGCACGATACGGGAGCATGTTACGATCAACCCCGGGACCGAAGGCGGCGGCATGCAGACCCGGGTTGGTGACAATTGCCTGTTGATGATCGGGGCGCATATCGCCCATGACTGTATCCTTGGAAATCATGTCATTCTTGTGAATAATGCGACGCTGGGCGGGCATGTCACCCTTGGCGATTCTGTGATTATTGGTGGACTGTCGGCAGTACACCAGTTTGTCCGGATCGGCGAACATGCTATGATTGGCGGCGCTTCCGGAGTGGAGACGGATATCATCCCCTTTGGGTCGGCTACGGGAAATCGTGCGGCGCTTGGCGGGCTTAACCTTACCGGAATGAAACGGCGGGGCTTCTCCCGTGATGATATTCACGCCTTGCGCAGCGCGTATAAATATCTTTTCTCCGGGGAGGGCACCTTTGCGGAGCGCTGCAAATCCATGCCGGAGGAATATAGTAAATTTTCGTCAGTGCAAACGGTCCTCAATTTTGTCAATGAGGAAACGAAGCGTGGATTCTGTCATCCGGAATGATGCAAGTTCAATGCGGGTCGGCATTATTGCCGGCAGCGGAAGCTTGCCCCTTGCACTGGCAACAGCGCTTCAGGTGGACGGAAAGGACCCTTATCTTCTTCTTATCGAGGGGGAAGCCGACCCGGCGCAATACAAAGATTTTTCGCATGAGGTAATCCGGATCACCAAGGTCGGGCGTTTTCTCAAAGCCCTCGCGCGTGAAAAATGCACCCATATTACCCTCGCTGGACCCGTAAAACGGCCAAATCTTAAAAACCTTGTACCCGATATGGAGGGGGTGAAGCTGCTTGCCCGGATTACCGGGGCCAGCCGCAAGGGGGATGATGGTCTGATGCGGGCGATCACCGGCTACCTGCAGGAAAAAGGGTTCACAATTATCGGTGCCCATGAGCTGGCGAGCGATTTGCTGGTCCCCTCCGGCCAACTTGGGAAGGTATCCCCGACAGAACAGGACGATGCGGATATTGCGGCTGGCGTGCGGATCGTCAAGGCGGTCGGGGCACTGGATATCGGTCAGGCTGCCATCCTGCGCGACGGATATGTCCTTGCCGTCGAGGCAGCGGAAGGGACGGACGGCCTGTTGACCCGCTCCGCCGCCTTCGCATGGGATAAGCGGGCAGGGGTTCTCGTCAAACTTTCAAAGCCCGGTCAGGAGTTGAAGGCGGACATGCCGACAATCGGGCCGGAGACCGTGACGCTCGCCGCCGAGGCAAATTTGCGCGGTATCGCACTCGAAGAACACAAAACCCTCATCCTCGATATGAAGGAAGCGATCCGGCGCGCGGACGTCGCGGGTATTTTCCTGATCGGCCTGGACCCGGAAAGCGGGTCATAATGGCCTCCGCCGGCCGTTACAGGGTTTTCATATTGGCGGGCGAAGCCTCCGGTGATGCGCTGGCGGCGCGTCTTATGGTGGGGCTGAAGGAAAAAGCACCTGACACAGAATTTTATGGTGTCGGCGGCCCGTTGATGGCTGAGCAGGGACTTGAGACTCTCTTTCCAATGGAGGAGTTGAGTGTCATGGGCCTCTTTGAGGTCCTGCCGAGGCTTCCTCAACTGCTGAAGCGGATCAAACAAACGGCGACCGCGGCGCGAGAATTCTCTCCCGATGTTTTCATTACCGTCGATGCGCCGGATTTCAGTTTCCGCGTGGCCCGGCAATTGGCGGGAAGCCATTTCCCGAAAGTTCATTATGTTGCGCCGTCTGTTTGGGCTTGGCGACCGGGGCGGGCAAAGAAAATCGCCGATATCTATGATCACCTTCTCACCTTGTTGCCGTTTGAGCCGCCCTATTTCGAAGCTGTCGGGCTTCCCGCCGACTTTGTCGGCCATTCCGTCATCGAGAGCGGTGCTAACAAGGGAGATGGCCCGGCCTTTCGGGCGCGTTACGACATCGATCCGGATGAGAACCTCCTGATGCTGCTGCCGGGAAGCCGGCGCGGGGAAGTGAGCCGTCATCTGCCCATCTTCCGGGAAACGGTGTCCCGTTTGCGTGAAGATATTGGGAGGTTCCGCCTTGTTGTACCGGTGATTGGCCGTGCGGCGGATGTCGTCCGGCAGGAGACAGCGCAGTGGGAATTGGACATCCTTGTCGTTGACGGGGAGACGGAGAAATATGATGCGATGGCAGCCTCCGATGCGGCGCTCGCCGCGTCGGGAACTGTCGCGCTGGAGCTGGCGCTTGCCCGCCTGCCAAGCGTCATTGCCTATCGCATGAACCCGGTGACCGGCTGGATCGCACGGCGGGTGGTCAGGCTCGACTATGTCAATCTGATCAACATCCTGCTCAAGCGCGAAGTGGTGCCGGAATTCCTGCTTGAAGATTGCACGGCTGCAAACCTCGCAGGTGCGCTTGGTGATCTTTTCCACTCAGAGGAAAAGCGCCGCCAGCAGATTGTTTCCTGCGGCGAGGCCATGTTACTGTTGGGTGAGGGCGGCGCGGCCCCCGGTGCACGGGCGGCGGATATTATCTTGAAACTCATTACAAGGGATAAAACGACATGAGCGGCGACGATAAGAACAACTTCAGACTGCTGCACACGATGATCCGGGTCAAGGATCTCGACAAGTCGATCAAATTCTATGTCGATACGCTGGAGATGAAGCTTCTCCGGCGGACCGATTTTCCGGGCGGAAAATTCACATTGGCTTTCGTTGGGTATGGCGAGGAAAAAGATACGGCCGTTATTGAACTGACCCATAACTGGGATCAGGAAGAGCCCTATGATCTTGGCAACGGGTTCGGTCACCTCGCGCTTGGGGTGCAGGATATTTATGGAATTTGCGACAAGCTGGCGGCTCAGGGCGTCAATATTCCGCGGCCACCCGGGCCGATGAAGCATGGGACATCCGTGATCGCCTTTATCGAGGATCCGGATGGCTACAAGATAGAGCTTATTGAGCGAAAATAGGCCGCTTTACGCGCCGCCGAAATACCAGACGCCTGCAAAAAAGAGCAGCATCGCTGCCGGCAGCAGGATCATCGAGAGTTTTTTCGCACGGTAGAGGAAGGGCGCCCGATTGTCGTTGGCCGCCCTCAGATAGAGCCGTTTGGCAGGTTTGACGCCCCCGGTCGGGACCGAAGGCGTCAATTTCTTGCTTGTTGGTGAGGCTCCGCTCATCCGATTACCGTTTGCTGATATCAACATAAGGGCGCTCAGTTGCCCCTGTGTACAGTTGACGCGGCCGGCCGATTTTCTGTGATGGATCTTCCATCATCTCGTTCCACTGCGCCACCCAGCCAACGGTACGGGCGAGAGCGAAGAGCACGGTGAACATGCTTGTCGGGAAGCCAAGCGCCTGCAGAATGATACCGGAGTAGAAGTCGACGTTCGGGAAGAGCTTCTTCTCGATGAAATAGGGATCATTCAGCGCGATCTTTTCAAGTTCCATCGCCAGCTTGAGCATCGGCTCATCCTTGATGCCCAACTCATCCAGCACCTCATAGCAGGTCTGCTGCATGACCTTGGCACGCGGATCATAGTTCTTGTAGACCCGGTGGCCGAAGCCCATCAGGCGGAAGGGATCGTTCTTGTCCTTTGCCTTGGCAATGAACTCCTGAACCCGGTCGACGCTGCCGATCTGGTTGAGCATGGTCAGCACAGCCTCGTTCGCGCCGCCGTGAGCGGGACCCCAGAGACAGGCAATACCCGCTGCAATACAGGCAAACGGATTGGCGCCGGAAGATCCGGCCAGACGCACCGTCGATGTCGAGGCGTTCTGCTCATGATCCGCATGGAGGATGAAAATCCGGTCCATGGCCCGGGCAATGGTGGGCGAGAGTTTGTAGCGCTCTGCCGGTACGCTGAAGGTCATATGCAGGAAGTTTTCCGCATAGGACATGTCATTGCTCGGATAGATGAAAGGCTGACCTACAGAGTATTTGTAGGCCATTGCGGCGATCGTCGGCATTTTCGCGATCAGGCGATAGCTGGCGATCATCCGCTGTTGCGGATCCGTGATATCCGTACTGTCGTGATAGAAGGCGGACAGGGCACCGACCACGCCGACCATGACGGCCATCGGATGTGCATCACGACGGAAGCCGCGGTAGAATTGGGTCAGCTGCTCATGCAGCATCGTGTGATAGGTGATGTCGTGGGAGAACTTATCCTTCTGCGGCTGTGTCGGCAATTCGCCTTTCAGCAGCAGATAGCAGACTTCCATAAAGTCACTCTTCTCCGCAAGTTCCTCAATCTTGTAGCCGCGATGCATCAGGATGCCCGCATCGCCATCGATATAGGTAATCGCGGAATCACAGGATGCCGTAGACGTAAAGCCTGGATCATAGGTGAAATGACCTGTATCGGCATATAGCTTGCGAACGTCAATAACAGACGGCCCGACGGTGCCCGCAATGAGAGGCAGGCTAAGGGTATCGTCGCTTCCTTCTGACAGGGTGACGTTGCCGGTAACAGTAGAGCTACTCATTCATCCACTTCCTTTTTATTTTTCAGGCTGATTGCGCCCGTATCATTGACAAAATTCCGGGTGGAATTTCTTTCTTTTGTATAAAGCTTTCATTGGTGCACTCGCCCCATGCGCCGTAATCTTACGCGAGAGCCGCATCCCGAATACGTCCGATTGACTGTTCCCGTCCGAGGACGTCGAGAACGTCAAAGATACCGGGCGAAACTGTGGTTCCTGTCAACGCGGCCCTCAACGGTTGCGCGATTTTACCCAGTTTGAGGCCTTCCGCCTCTGCCGTTGCCCGAACGGCCGCTTCCAAATCCTCTGCGTTCCAGTCCTCCAGCGCCTCCAATCGGTCCGCCAGCCGCGTCAGAACAGCGCTTGCCTCTTCAGTTATCAGGCTTTTGGCTTTGTCGTCCAGCGTGAGTGGCCGCTCGGCGATAAGGAACAGGGAACTCTCCGCAAGCGAGTTTACAGATTTTGCGCGTTCTTTCAAGCCATTCATGGCTTTTTCTATTAGTTTCAGTTGATTAGGGCTTATATCCTGACCGGTCTTTTCCGCCAGTATCGGCGCTACAAGGCATGTCAGATAGGCATCATCTGCACCGCGAATATAGATGCCATTGAGGTTCTCGAGCTTGGCAAAATCGAAGCGGGCCGCCGATTTTCCAACATTTTCAAGGTTGAACCAGTCAATCGCCTGCTCGGTCGAGATCACTTCGTCATCGCCATGGGACCAGCCCAACCGGAGCAGGTAATTCCGCAATGCCTCGGGCAGATACCCCATGTCACGATAAGCGTCCACGCCGAGCGCGCCGTGCCGTTTTGAGAGCTTGGCGCCATCGGGGCCGTGAATCAGCGGAATATGGGTATAACGGGGTACTGTCCAGCCGATTGCCTCGATCAGCTGCTGTTGCCGCGCTGCGTTGGTCAGATGGTCGTCACCGCGGATAATATCGGTAACCTCCATGTCATGGTCATCCACCACTACGGAAAGCATGTAGGTCGGGGTTCCGTCCGCCCGGAGCAGGATCATGTCATCGAGCTGTTGGTTGGCAAAGGTGACATCGCCCTGCACGAGATCCCTTACAACCGTTTCGCCATGGTTGGGAGACTTGAACCGGACGACGGGATCGACGCCAGCTGGTGCCGCCGACGGATCCTTGTCCCGCCAGCGTCCGTCATAGATCGGAGGGCGACCCTCCGCCCGCGCCGTTTCGCGCATCTCCGCAAGTTCCTCGCGGGAGGCATAGCAATAATAGGCTTTGCCGGCTGCCAGCAAGTCACGGGCGACTTCCGCATGGCGTTCACGCCGGGAAAACTGGAAGACCGGCTCCTCGTCCCAGTCAAGCCCGAGCCAGTTCAGGCCATCCAGAATGGCGTCGATGGCGGCATCGGTGGACCGCTCCCGGTCCGTATCCTCGATCCGGAGAAGGAATTTCCCTTTGTTATGGCGCGCATAGAGCCAGTTGAACAGGGCCGTCCGGGCGCCGCCGATATGCAGGAAACCAGTAGGTGAGGGAGCGAAACGTGTTACGACAGTCATAAGAATTTACTTTACATTCCGTTCGATTATAAATTGAAACCGGATGGTTATTAAAAACAGGCTTTTGTACCCTTTGTCATGGCGGAGGGCAAGCATGCCGTCGGAAGGTCCGCGCCATGACCCAAATGAGCTCGCACAATCTGGAAAAGCTGGCTGATCAGTTCCGGTCTGACCGGTCGCGTTGGTTTCTCTGGTTCCCGGTGCTCATCGGCTTCGGCATTGCCCTCTACTTCGCGCTTCCGATAGAACCGGGGCCCGTATGGCTCGCGGCTCCCCTCGTTCCGACGCTCGGCCTGCTTCGGCTGAAGGGCAGAGCGGAGAGCGGTTACGTCTTGATCCCCGGCGTCCTGTTGCTTGTTGCGATTGGTTTTTCAGCGGCCATCCTACGGACGCAGATTGTCGATGCGCCGATCCTGCAGAAGAAGGCCGTCACGGAGCTCCGTGCGAGTGTGCTCGAAAAATCCACCGGATATGACGCGGCCCGGTTTCTGCTCGGGGATATTACAGTTACAGGGCAAGATGACTTCCCGAAACTCCACCATATCCGGCTGTCGTCGCGCACCAATTTTGACGATGTCCGGCCTGGGCAGATCATTCGTGTAAAAGCGGTGCTGTTGCCGCCGCCGGAGCCCGCCTATCCCGGCGGCTATGATTTCCAGCGTCATTCCTATTACCAGTCCATCGGCGCGGTCGGCTACAGTATCAGTGCGTTTGAAATTCTCGGGGAGGATAGCGATTTTTTCTCGCGCGTTCGCCAGTTGTCGGCCGGGATAAGAGCGCGAATCGCCGAATTTGTCATGGCCAACGTGCCCCCGGAAAATGCCGGTTTTATCATTGCCATCATGACCGGAGACAAGTCGGCAATCCCTGAGGAACAGCTCGATAACATGCGATTTTCGGGGCTGGCTCATCTGTTGGCGATCTCCGGCATGCATATGGGGATGATCGGCGGCCTGATTTTCTTCGCAGTCCGTCTTCTGCTGGCGCTCATACCTTATGTGGCGCTCTACTATCCGATCAAGAAGATCGCCGCCGTCGTCGCGCTGCTGGGGCTCGCCGGATATCTGTTCGTGAGCGGGATGAGCGTTTCCGCCGTTCGGGCCTTCATCATGATCTCGGCGCTTTTCGTCGCAATCTGCTTCGACCGGACGGCGCTTTCCCTGCGCATGGTAGCGATGGCAGCGGTGATCATCCTGACCCTGTATCCGGAGAGCCTTGTCACGGCGAGTTTCCAGATGTCTTTTGCCGCTGTTTTTGCCCTGATTTCGCTCTATGAACAGTTCGGGCCATGGCTCGGCGGTTTTGCGCGAAGCGGCGGGATCATCCGCCGCAGCCTTGCCTATCTGATCGGTATCACATTGACGTCCCTCGTTGCCGGGCTCGCGACCGCGCCTTTTGCGCTCTATCATTTCGGACAGGTAGCGGCCTATAGCCTGATCGCCAATTTTCTCGCCGTTCCCCTGATGGGCCTGTGGGTGATGCCGGGGGTTATCCTGTCCTTTATTTGCTATCCGTTTGGTCTCTCATTTCCGCTTGTTGTCGTTGGCAGCGGCATCGACATGATCCTGCGCGTGGCGGCGGAGACCGCATCCTGGCCCGAGGCGGTGCAGTTTCTCGGCTCTTTCTCGGTTTTGCAGCTGATTGCGATTACCGTACTCGGGCTCTGGTATGTCATCTGGCGTCAACCGGTGCGCTGGCTGGCCGTGCCGATGCTGGGCATTCTCTTCCTCTCGTTCCTGTTCAACCGATCGCCGGATATCCTGATCTCCGAAAGCGGCAATCTTTACGCGGTGAAGAGCGAGGAGGGAGAAATCTATCTTTCCACTCGCCGGGCCGATCGGTTCGAGGCGGAACGCTGGCGACTGGTGATGGGCGAGGAAATTGCGAAGGAGCCGCTACCGGGATTGTCCTGCGATCCCTATGGATGTGTGTACCGGAGAGGGCCGGATATCATCGCCTTTCCGGCAACGATGGCGGGTGTGGAGGCGGACTGCAAACGGGCCGACATTATCATAAGCCCTGTTCCGGCGCCGGAGGAATGTCCTGCGGCGCGGCTGGTCATCGGCAAGTTCGATCTCTGGCGGGAAGGGACGCATAGCCTTTATTTTGATGCCGCAGGCCAGATCCATGTGGAAACCAGCAACGGACTTAGGGGAAACCGGCCGTGGGTGCCGCTCCGCTATCGTGAAAGACCGGAGCGAGCGGCGGACTAAATCAACTTGGCCTCAGTATTTGCGGAAGAGGCCGACAAGATGGCCCTGCACCTTGACCTGATCCGGCCCGAAGATGCGTGTTTCATAGTCCGGATTGGCAGCCTCCAAGGCGATGGACCCTCCCTTGCGCCGCAGCCGCTTCAGGGTCACTTCAAAATCATCGATCAAGGCAACGACAATCTTGCCATTTTCTGCCGTCTCGCTTTCGCGGATGATTACGGTATCGCCGTCATGAATCCCGGCATCGATCATTGAATCGCCCGCCACTTCAAGGCAGTAATGCCGACCGGACGCGAGCATACCCGAGGGCACATCGACGAAACTACTCGGGTCGCTCAAGGCTTCAATCGCCGTACCGGCGGCAATCCGCCCGTAAAGGGGCAGGCTCTGCACAGCCGGATCCTCATCGCCATATGAATGATCGTCATCCATACTCTCCCGGCGGTCGTTATTCTTGGCGAAATTTACCTCGACCAGATTATCATCCTGGGCAGGCAAGGCGATTTTTGTCTTTCTGGCGGCCCTGTTTCTGAGATCATCGGGCAGCTTCAATACTTCCAGTGCGCGGGCACGGTGGGGCAGGCGGCGGATAAACCCCCGTTCCGTCAGTCCCGTAATCAAACGGTGAATGCCGGATTTCGATTTCAGGTCAAGCGCTTCCTTCATTTCATCGAAAGACGGGGACACGCCGCGACTTTCCAGGCATTCGTGAATGTAGAGAAGAAGCTGATGCTGTTTTTTTGTCAGCATGACCGAAACCACCATAAAGAACAAATCAAAAACATTTTCAAATGTTCTACAAAAGTTCTTTTCCCGCGTCAAGGGAAAAGCGCCCGGGCTTGCAAGCGGTTCAGATGGACGGATAGCGGCGGTTGAGCGGGATAATATCCACTTCCGATCCCACGGGCAGGGCGGCAGCGAATGGCGCGCGGACGACCAGGCAATCGGCAAGAGAGAGCGGTGAGAGCATGGAGCTGTCCTGCTTTTCAAAAAGCCGGATGACCGGTAACTCTCCTGCATCATCGGTGATGACAGCGCGCATGTAATCTTCCCGCTGGTCATTTGCCTTCAATGCATGGCTGAGAATGGCCCGCTGCCGGGGGGGCGTTCTCGGGGTGAGGCCGCGCAATGCATCAAGGGCGGGGATCAGAAAGAGAAAGCTGCAGATTAGGCTGGAAACCGGGTTTCCGGGCATACCCAGCATCGGTATGCCTGCGAAGCTGCCAAACATCAGCGGTTTGCCGGGACGCATGGCAATCCGCCAGAAGTCGACACTCAGTCCTTCTTTCCCGAGGACAGGCTGGATCAGGTCGTGGTCCCCGACGGAGGCGCCGCCGAGAGTGATGAGCATATCCGCCGATCTCGCGTTCATGACTTTCTCGCGGAGGGAGTCCGCGTTATCCTCGGCGATCCCGAGATCAAGCGCTTCACCGCCCGCCGCCTCGATCAGGGCGCCGACGGCCAGACTGTTGGAGGAGATGATTTGATTGGGGCCAAGCGGCTCGCCGGGCCGGACAAGCTCGTCTCCCGTCGATAAGAGTGCGATTTTCGGCTTGCGCCGCACGGTGATCCATGGAATATCCATTGCCGCCAGCAGCCCGATATCCCGTGGAGTCAGGATCGTCGGCGCTTTTATCCCGACGTCACCGGCACTGAAATCAAGGCCCGCAGGCCGGACATATGTCCCCCTTGTCGCACCTTCCTTGATCGTCACGGTTTTGGTATCGAACTCCGTATCTTCCTGAATAATGATGGTATCGGTGCCGGAGGGAAGCGCCGCGCCGGTGAAAATGCGGACTGCTTCGCCCGTCTGCACCGGCTTGTCGTAGGACCCGCCCGCCGGAACCTCGCCGACAATCTTTAGACGGGCCGGAATTGCTCCGAGGTCGGCGGCTTTCACCGCGAAGCCGTCCATTGCGGATAGGTCGGCAGGCGGCTGTGTCCGGCGGGAGCGGGCATCTTCCGCCAGCACGCGCCCGGCGGCGGTCTGCAGAGAGACGACTTCCGTCCCGACGGCGCGAATCTCCTTCAGGATATTCTTGCGGGCTTCCTCTACCGAGATCATGACGCGTTATAAGTTCCTGATTTACCGCCACTTTTATGTAGCAGCTTTGTTTCGGTAATCGTCATGCCGCGATCGACGGCCTTGCACATGTCATAAATGGTAAGGGCGGCGATGGACACGGCGGTGAGCGCCTCCATCTCGACGCCGGTCCGTCCTTCCAGCTTGCAGGTCACCTGCGCCTCGATCCGGCTGTTTTTCTCATCGATGATAAACTCTACATTCACCTTGCTGAGCGCGAGCGGATGGCAGAGCGGGATCAGATCAGCGGTTTTCTTCGCCGCCATAATGCCGGCGAGGCGGGCAACCCCGAGCACATCCCCCTTGTTTGCCTTGCCATCACGGATCAGCGCTAGGGTTTCCGGTGCCATTTTGATGCTGGCCGTCGCGGTCGCTTCGCGTTCGGTGACATCCTTGTCGCCGACATCGACCATATGGGCGGCGCCTTTTTTGTCGAAATGAGTGAGTCCGCTCATGGGACCTCCTTATATCCGGGCCAGCAGGGACCGTACGGCAATGGCAACATCCGCCTGCCGCATCAAAGATTCACCGACAAGGAAGATACCGCAACCGGCCTTTTCCATGCGCGCAAGATCGGCGGGCGTATAGAGGCCGCTCTCACTGACGGCGAGACACCCCTCCGGCAGGGCGCCGGCGAGTTCCTCCGTCGTCGCGATATCCACCTCGAGGGTTTTGAGATTGCGGTTATTGATCCCGATCAAAGGGCTTTTGAGATTGACGGCGCGGTCGAGTTCGCTGCGGTCATGTACCTCGATCAGAACGTCCATGCCCCAGTCATGGGCCGCCGCTTCCAGCTCCTTTGCCTCCGTATCGTCAAGGGCTGCCATGATCAGCAGGATACAATCCGCGCCGAGGGCCCGCGCCTCGACAACCTGATAGGGGTCGAGCATGAAATCCTTGCGCAAGACGGGCAGGGAGACGGCGCTGCGCGCTGCCACAAGGTAATCGTCCGCGCCCTGAAAATAGGGGATATCGGTGAGGACCGACAGGCAGGTCGCGCCGCCTGCCTCATAGGCTTTTGCCAGGGCAGGCGGATCGAAATCCTCCCGGATCAGCCCCTTCGAAGGAGAGGCTTTCTTGATTTCCGCGATCAGTCCGTATTCTCCGGCCTCCCGGCGGCTCCTGAGCGCGCGAATAAAACCGCGCGGAGCCTCCGCCGCTTTCGCCGTCGCCTCGACATCCGAAAGTATGACCCGGTCCTTGCAGTCGCGAATATGCTGGCGTTTGTCATTGCAGATTTTTGCGAGAATACTCATACCGCTTTAACCGTTTCATTGGAAATCCGTTTGAGAGCTTCAAACGCGCTGAGCGCCGCACCCGTATCTATGGATTGTCTGGCAAGCTCAATACCTTCGGCCACGGTGTCACATTTTCCGCCGATCATGATGGCCGCCCCGGCGTTCAGCAGAGCAACATCCCGATAGGGACCGGGTGTGCCATTCAGCAAGGCCATCAGGGCTTTTGCATTTTCCTCAGGTGTCCCGCCCTTAAGTTCCTCGAGAGAGACCTTTTGGATGCCGAATTGCTCAGGAGTGATTTCAAACTCCGTGATGTCGCCATCTTTCATCTCTACCACTCTGGACGGGCCCGTGGTCGTCAATTCATCGAGACCGTCAGACCCTTCCATGATCCAGATATGGGTCGATCCAAGTTTTCGAAGCGTCTCCGCCATCGGATGCATCCAGCGCATGTCATATACGCCGATCAACTGTCGCTTGACCGCAGCTGGGTTGGACATGACGCCGAGCAGGTTAAAAATCGTACGAATGCCAAGCTCACCCCGTGTCGGGCCGACATGGCGCATGGCACCGTGGTGGCGATAGGCGACCATGAAACCGATACCGGCTTCATGTATCGCCCGCTCCGTCAAGGCGAAGTCGCATTCCGTATTGATTCCGAGAACGGCCTGGACATCCGCCGTGCCCGAGCGGGAGGAGGCGGCCTTGTTGCCATGCTTGGCCACCGGAACACCCGCACCTGCGGTGATAAAAGCGGCGGCGGTGGAAATATTGAGAGTGCCGTGGCCGTCGCCGCCGGTTCCGACAACATCGACGGCATTTTCCGGCGCCGTGATATAGGTTGCTTTTTCACGCAGGACCGAAACGCCGCCGATCAGTTCATCCACCGTCTCGCCGCGCAAATGCAGGCCCATCAGGAAGGCGCCCATCTGCGCTGGCGTGGCATCGCCGGAGAGGATGATGTTGAACGCAGCCTTTGCCTCATCCACGGTCAGGGTTTTGCCGGACGCGATTGTTGCAATCAGCGCCTTGAAACTGGGTTGAACATTCTTCATGCGGCCGCCCTGCTGTCCGGTCGTGTCAGATTCAGGAAATTCTGCAGCAATGCATGCCCATGCTCGGATGCGATGCTTTCGGGATGAAACTGAACGCCGTGCAGCGGCAGTGTTTTATGACTGAGCCCCATGATGACACCGTCATCCGTATTCGCTGTGACCTCCAGCGTATTCGGGACCGTCGCCGGATCAATGGTAAGGGAGTGATACCGCGTCGCGATAAACCGGTTTGGCAGGCCCTCAAAAAGACCGGTGCCAGCATGAATAATCTCGGAGGTTTTGCCATGCATCAACTGGTTGGCGCGGACAACTTTGCCGCCGAACACCTGGCCGATCGCCTGGTGGCCGAGACAGACACCGAGAAGCGGCGTTCCCGTCACGCTCGCCCGTTTGACTGTCTCAAGGCAGATGCCCGCCCGGTCCGGATCGCAGGGCCCCGGAGAAAGGACAATCCCGTCGGGCTTTTCATCGAAGACCGCATCAACGGTCACGACATTGTTCCGGTATACTTTCACCTCGGCGCCCAATTCCCCAAGAAAATGGACGAGATTGTAGGTAAAGCTGTCGTAGTTATCGATTAACGTAATCATATCAATATTATATCATGCTTTCTTATTGTCTTGGCAGAATTATCTGCCGCCACAGTCGAAGACCTTACTCGTTTGACTAGCAGTTTCTTCTTTTTCACCACAAAATCAAGAGAACATTAGCCCTTTTCGGCTTCCACTTCGCCATTTTTATGCCTTGTTTACCATATTGAAATAGAATTAACATAAGCAGGCAACAGTATCGTATCGTAAAGGGTCCATAGGTCATGACATCCCGGAATAAGGGAAAAGGCAAATCGGCAGAGCTGTCGTGGGTGGACCGCATAACGGAGGCGCCTGCGCGGATCGCCATTCTGTGCGTTGCGGTCCTGATCATCAGCGTCAGTGGCGGCATCCTGATCGGCAAACTCTTTGGTCCGGAAGCCCATAAACCCGAATTGCAGGTGGTCAGTGCGCTTGCCGCACCGGTCGAGGTTGAAAAGGCGGCTGCCAAGCCGGGCGTTTTCGTGCCGGAGAGCCCGTATGCCTATAATGATTACCCAGTTGTTTCGAGAACGGAAGAGGTGCCGCTGCAGATCGCGGCGCTTCCGATTGAGCCCGAGGCCGCGGAGCCAATAAAACTTGATCCCGCGATAGAGGCGCTGACGACGGAGAAGCTCTCAACGGAAGTACCTGCTTGGAAACGCTATGCCGCGCTCGCGCCGCCGTTGCAGGATAAACCGCTGATCGCCATTGTGATCGATGATGTCGGTCTCAGTCATCGCCGGGTGGAGGAATTGAACGCACTCCCGGCATTGATGACACTCGCTTTCTTGCCGTATGCGCCGTCACTTCAGGGAAAGGTCGAACTGACCCGCCAGGAAGGGAACGAGGTTATGCTGCATCTGCCGATGGAGCCCACCTCGTCTGAAGCGGACCCGGGACCTGATGCTCTGTTGACGGGCCTGGGTTTGGAGGAACTTCGCGAGCGGACTATCCGCAATCTGGACAGTTTCAGCGGTTATGTCGGTGTGAATAACCATATGGGCAGCCGCTTTACCGCCGACAGCGAGGCGATGGCCGTCGTGATGGACATCATGGCGGAGCGAGGACTGCTGTTCTTGGATTCAAAAACGACTTCGGCCTCGGCCGGGTTCCGCCTTGCTGTGGAACGTGGCATGCCGTCTGTCAAGCGGGATATCTTTATCGATCATGTCATTGAGGATGAGGCGATCCTGAAACAGCTGGCGAAAGTGGAAGTCATTGCGGAACGCGCTGGCGTTGCCATCGCCATCGGGCATCCGCATCCGGAAACGATCCGGGTTCTGAAAAAATGGCTGCCGGAGGCGAAGAAGAAGGGATTTCTATTCGTACCGGTGAGCGCCGTTACAGCGCTCACCTTCAAGGGATAACACGCGAAGCGCTTAACGGTTGCGGCCGCTGCTCGACGCGTAGCGCACCGCTTCCTGCGCGGCACGGACAAGGGCTTTCGCCTTATTGACGGTCTCCTGATATTCGGCTTCCGGATCGCTATCGGCAACGACGCCGCCACCTGCTTGAATATAGACCTTGTTGTCTTTCACCAGTGCCGTACGCAGCGCGATGCAGGTATCCATCGAGCCGTTGGCGGAGATATAGCCGACCGCACCGGCATAGACGCCGCGGCGGCTCTTCTCAAGCTCGTCAATAATCTCCATCGCCCGCACTTTGGGAGCACCGGAAACCGTGCCGGCCGGGAAACCGGCCTTCAGCGCGTCGATGGCTGTCAGCCCGTCCGCGATCTTACCTTCCACGTTGGAGACGATATGCATAACGTGAGAGTAATTCTCGATCTCCATCTTCTCCGTGACTTTCACGCTGCCGATTTTCGCGACGCGGCCAACGTCATTGCGGCCAAGGTCAAGTAGCATGAGATGTTCGGCGAGTTCCTTCGGATCCGACAGCAGATCCTCGGCGAGGGCGGCGTCCTCGGCGGCGGTCGCCCCGCGCGGACGGGTACCGGCAATCGGCCGGACCGTGACCATGCCGTCACGCAGGCGGACAAGGATTTCCGGACTGGAGCCGACAATAGAGAATTCCCCGAAATTGAGATAGAACATGAATGGGGAGGGGTTCGTCCGCCGCAAGGCGCGGTAGAGCGCAAGCGAGGGCAGTTCGAACGGCAATTCAAAGCGTTGCGATGGTACGACCTGGAATATGTCACCGGCGCGGATATATTCCTTCGCCTTTTCAACCATTTTGTAGTATTCGGCCTTGGTCGTATTCGAGGTCGGTTCGGGCAGGTCAAGACTGCCGACCTCAAAAGACGCGGAATGCGGCAGGCTGCGCTCGAAATCCTGTACGGCATCTGAAAGCCGTTCGGCCGCATGATTATAGGCGCTCTGGGCAGAGCGGTCATCCTCCGACCAGATCGGTGTGATGATGGTGACCAGATCAAGGATGGAATCGAAAATCGCCATCACCGTCGGGCGAATGAACATCCCTTCCGGAATTTTCAGATGATCAGGGTTGCCATCCGGAATTTTCTCCATCAGCCGGACAGTGTCATAGGACATATAACCGACCAGTCCGGCGGCCATCGGGGGCAGGTTGGGCGGCAGGTCGATATGACTTTCGTCGATCAGGGCCTGCAAACTTTGCAGCACCGGCTGATCACAGGCGACGAAGGCGTCGGGATCGAAGCGGGCCATCCGGTTGATGCGGGCTTCATTCCCGTCACAGCGCCAGATCAGGTCCGGTTTGAGACCGATAATCGAGTAGCGCCCGCGAACCGCGCCGCCTTCAACGGATTCAAGCAGGAAGGAGTTGGCCTGTCCTTCCGCGAGCTTCATCATCGCTGAGACAGGGGTTTCAAGATCGGCCACCAGCGTTGTCCAGAGTATCTGGGACTGCCCGCCGTCATGCTTCTCCTTGAAATCGGCAAAGCTGGGTTGAATGGACATCTTTAAAAATATTCCTGGATCAGCTGTTCCTTGACGGAAATACCGATGTCTTTCTGAAGATAATTTTCATATTCCGTGAGAATGCCGGCCCGGATGCTGGCCGTGACCTGCTCCTTCATCTGGGTAAAGGCATCTTCATCACTCGCCGGATCGGCCGGAATGACATCGGCAACGCCGTAGACGAGCGTCCCATCGCCCGCCTTGTTGACATTCACGCCATAGGCGCCGGGCTGCAAATCGAACAATCCGTCGCGGGCAACGGGGGATAACTCCTCGGCGCTGCCAACTCTCAGAACGGGTTGCGAGGTCTGGACGGTCAGGCCCAGCTCATTCGCCGCGGCCTCAAGCGTTTTGCCGCCATTCAGCTCGACGAGGAGGGCTTCGGCCTTCTTCCTTGCTTCCTCATGCCGCCAGTTGTCCTGCCAGTCCTCGGTGACCTGCTCGCGGACTTCATCAAGAGATTTGACGGCTGCGGCCTCAATTTCGGTAACGGCAACCGCATAATATCCGCCGCCGTCTGCCTCACTCACTTCCGGCTCATCCTCCGGGCTCCGGGCAAAGGCTTCAGTCAGGAAGCCGGTGACATCGGGGAGATCAGCGGCATTACCGGATTTGTCATTGCCGCTGGCATCGATCCAGTCGGTCGTGACCAGTTTGAGATCAAGCGTTGTGGCCGCCTCGTTGAGTTTCGCGCCGCCGGCGAATTCATCCTCAAGCCGTGTGGCCTGATCATAAAGTAGCTCTTGCGCCTGGCCGAGCTGGATATCTTTCATCAGCTGCTCCCGCACATCCGCGAAGTCTCGGGTTTCGCCAGGCTGGATTTCAGTTACTTTTGCCAGATGCCAGCCGAGAACCGTCTTGATCGGCTCAGTCACGCCATCCTTCTCAAGGCTGAAAACGGCATCCTGAAGCTCCGGCAGCAGATCGGAGGACGCCATCAGGCCAAGATCGATATCCGATGTGGTGAGCTGAAGATCCGCCATGGCGACATCGGCGAAATCTTCCCCATCCGCAATTTTCTGACGGGCCGCCGCGGCGGCTTCCTCGGTTTCGAAAATCATCTGTTCAACATGGCGCCGTTCCGGCGTATCCAGTTGATCCTTGCGGGCCTCGAACTCGGCACGGAGCTCTTCTTCCGAGACCTCTGTCGCCGCTGCGATGGCTTCAGGGGTAAGAAGGACGTAGCTCAGCCTGCGATATTCGGGCGCGGAATAATTCTCGGGCGCTGATTGAATCAATTCTTCAAGCTCTTCATCGGTTGGAGCGGGGGCAAAACCGATGCTGCTGTCCTTGATATCGATATATTCAGCCGTCCTTTTCTCCGCGAGAAAGGCATAAAAAGTATCTATAAGGACATCCGGGGCCTTGTTCACACCCAACTCGAGTGTACCGAAAAGCTGTTCGCCGGTGATATCGTTGCGGACAATCTCGATATACTCCCCTTCACTGTATCCATTGCGGGACAGGAACTGTTCGAACAGAAAGCGGTCGAACTGTCCGGCCTGGTTCCGGAAGGCGGGCTGGCTCTGGATCATCCTGCGCACGGCGTCATCATCGGCACTGAGGCGAAGGGTTCTGGTCTTTTCATCGACGAGGGCGCGGGAGGCGATCTGGTTGACCGTCATCTGCGCCAGACCGAACTGGCGTGCCTGTTCCTGCGTCAGCTGCGTATTGAAGCGCTGCGACAGCATATTGAGATTACGCTGGTAGTCGCGCTGGAACTCGCCGAGGGAGACAGAGGTGTCACCGACTTCGATCACATTGCTGCCGACGGAACTGGAGAGCATATCGCCGCCAATTCCCCAAACGCCGAAACTCGCGACAAGAAGAAGTAACAAACCTTTTGCGAGCCATCCGCTGGCTCCTTTTCGCATCGCGTGAAGCATATCTGTCGTCTACCAAAACCAGTTCGAATTAATAAGTTGCATTTCCCCGGGCCGACGCCCGGCACAGCGCGCCAGATTATAGGGACGGGGCAGGGCGGGGCAACATGGAATTTCGCAAAGCGGTATCTTTCTTGGGTGAAAAATGGCATATGATCCTGAAAATGCAATAATTACCCCTATGTATTTCACATTTTGAGGAAAATAGATGTCAAAGCAAAGACGCCCGTTGATTGCCGGGAACTGGAAAATGAATGGTCTGGCAGGGTCCGCCGCGCCGGAGTTGCAGGAACTTGTAAAGCGCGCAGGTGAGCATTCCGATCCGGCCTGCGATATCCTGATCTGCCCGCCAGCGACGCTGATTGATAAAATGGCGGGCCTTGCCAAGGGAAGCGCTGTCAAAATCGGTGGACAGGATTGCCACGCCAATGAAAGCGGCGCCCATACCGGCGATATCTCTGCTGAAATGCTGAAGGATACCGGTGCGGACTATTGCATTGTCGGTCACTCCGAACGCCGCGCTGATCACGGCGAGAGCAACACGGTGGTAAAAGCCAAGGCCGGGGCGGCCTTGCGCGCCGGGCTGATCGCCATTGTCTGTGTCGGTGAGACCCTGGCTGAGCGGGAAGGGGACAAGACCCTTGAAGTCATCAGTGACCAGGTGCGCAATTCCCTGCCCGAAGGGGCAACGGCCGGCAACACCGTCATTGCCTATGAACCGGTCTGGGCTATCGGCACGGGCAAGACGCCGACGCCGGAGGATGTCGCCGTGGTTCATGCCCATATCCGCAAGGAACTCGGCTCTCTGGTAGGTGATTCGGAGGCTGTCCGGATACTCTATGGGGGCTCGGTCAAGGGGAGCAATGCCGCGGAACTGATGGCGGTTGAAAATGTTGACGGTGCACTGGTTGGCGGCGCCAGTTTGAAGGCAGTTGATTTCTGGCCGATCGTGAGGACCTGTATTTGAGTTTTATTACGATTAGCTTGAAACTGTTCTTATCAATCAATACTGTTTATAGTTGATTTTGAAGTAATCAATAGGAAATCAGGGAATGAGATCATTCGACCGGCTTATGGCCGTCGTACCGCTCCTTATCATCACGGTTATTATTACCGGGATGGCGCCACAGAAGACGGAGAACAATAAATTTCTGCCGGTCGGTGAGGTTGTGGCGGAATCTTTGATCGGGGCTCCGCCGGAGGTAGGATCACCGGAATTCAATCGACAGATGGCCGTCGTGTTGTGGATGCAGAAAATCCGGACGCCGGAACAAGTTACCTTTGTTGAAAAACCTCTGAATTTCGATCGCTTCGCTCCTATTCTGGGTCATGATCTCGATGTCGTTGACCGGGTCGCGCTTGAAGAAACTCTGGATGAGGTGATCAGTCAAGTGCGTCAGAACTATGATGCAGTCAAGGACCGGTACGACTATCCGCGTCCCTTTAAGGTTAGCGACGCGGTGAAACCGGTTGGTGATGCACGGCCTGTTGCCTCCTATCCAAGCGGACATGCCATTCGGGCAACAGTTTATGCGCGCTTGCTGACAGATATTTTTCCAGAGCGTGAGGCGGAATTATCGGAATTGGCCAGGCAGATCGGCTATGGGCGTGTCACCGCCGGAGTGCATTATCCGATGGACGTCATTTCGGGTCAGCTACTGGGCAACGCCTATGCGGACGTTATTTTGAAGCAGCCGGCCTTTCAGGAAGCAGTTGTGCGGATTCGTGGCATAAAGGAATAGGATACTCATTCCTTTCGCAAACTTAAGAGCAACTAGTCTCTAGTAATCTGGTTGAGTTTCGTGTAGAAGCCCAGCAATTGTTGATGAAACGGGCGGCGAGAGCCGTCGGAATATCGGGATTTTAGAAGTATGGAAACTGTCCTGCTGGTCATTCATGTTATGATCGCGATCGTTTTGGTCGGGGTGGTCTTGTTGCAACGGTCCGAAGGCGGCGCGCTGGGAATCGGCGGCGGTGGCGGTGGCGCGATGAGCAGCCGCGGTGCAGCCAACCTGCTGACCCGGACAACGGCTGTGCTGGCCGCAGGCTTCATGCTGACGAGTGTTCTGCTGGCAATTGTCAGCGGCACGCATTCAGAGCCGACATCTATTCTTGATGTCCCCGCGACATCAACGGACGCGCCGGAGAGCACGGCGCCCGCGACACCGATGGCCCCGACCGAACCTTCGGCTCCGTTGTCAGAATAATCGGACATTTCACAAAAAATATCGGAGGCGGCGTAAAAGCCGCCTCTTTTACTTCACGGCGAATAAAGAATTGGTTATAACGTAACTCCATGGCTCGGTTCATTTTCATTACCGGTGGTGTGGTTTCCTCTCTTGGCAAAGGCCTTGCCGGGGCAGCGCTGGCTTCCCTCCTGCAGGCACGCGGCTTCAAGGTGCGGCTTCGGAAACTGGACCCCTACATCAACGTCGATCCCGGCACCATGAATCCCTATGAACATGGCGAATGCTATGTCACCGACGACGGGGCGGAAACAGACCTCGACCTCGGTCATTACGAGCGATTCACCGGTGTCCCCTCCCGCCAGAGCGACAATGTGACGACGGGGCGGATTTACCAGACAGTGATCCGCAAGGAACGCCGCGGGGATTATCTCGGCGGGACGGTTCAGGTCATTCCCCACATTACCAACGCGATCAAGGAATTCGCGACGGACAATCTCGAAGATGAGGATTTCGTCCTTGTTGAAATCGGCGGCACCGTCGGCGATATCGAAGGTTTGCCATTTCTGGAGGCTATTCGCCAACTGGGGTATGAACTGCAGAATGACGCGGTCTTTGTGCATCTGACGCTGGTGCCTTATATTGCCGCCGCGAAGGAGCTGAAAACCAAGCCGACGCAGCATTCCGTGAAGGAGCTTCGCTCCATCGGTATCCAGCCGGATATCCTGCTATGCCGGAGCGAACAGCCCATCCCGCCCGGCCAGCGCCGGAAAATGGGACTTTTCTGCAATGTGCCGGAAGAAGCCGTTATTCAGGCGCTGGATGTCCGCACCATTTATGAAGTGCCGCTCAGCTATCACAAGGAAGGCTTTGACGAGCAGGTTCTGAGGGCGTTCGGAATTGAGGACGCACCGCAGCCGGATCTTTCGAAATGGGAGAATATTGTCGATCGCGTCCTGCATCCGGAAGGCGAGGTGACGATTGCTGTTGTTGGCAAATATATCGAACTTCAGGATGCCTATAAATCCCTGACAGAGGCGCTGATCCATGGCGGTATCGCGAACAAGGTCCGGGTCCGGATTACCTGGCTGGAATCGGAACTGTTCGAAGGGGACGGTGTTTCACCGGCTAGCGTTCTGGAAGATGCGCATGCCATTCTGGTGCCCGGCGGATTTGGCGAGCGCGGTGCGGAAGGAAAAATTCGGGCCGTGCAATATGCCCGCGAGCAGAATATTCCCTATTTCGGAATATGCTTTGGAATGCAGATGGCGGTCATTGAAGGATGCCGCAATCTCGCGGGCATGCCGAATGCAGGCACTTCCGAATTTGGACTGTATGAGCCCAATGTCGTTGGTCTGATGACGGAATGGACGCGCGGCAACAAGACGGAAATCCGCAGCGCCGATGATGATCTTGGCGGTACGATGCGGCTCGGGTCTTATCCTTGCGATCTTGTCGCGGATACGAAGGTGAGGGAGATTTACAAATCCCCCCATATCGAGGAACGGCACCGTCATCGTTTTGAAGTCAACATCGCCTATAAGGATGTTCTGGAGAAGGTCGGTTACAAATTTTCCGGCCTGTCGCCGGACGGGGAGCTTCCGGAGATCGTCGAGATTACGGATCATCCATGGTTTATTGGCGTTCAGTTCCACCCCGAGTTAAAATCGAAACCCTTTGCGCCGCATCCGCTTTTCGAGAGTTTTATCGAAGCGGCGGTCAAGAAATCACGACTGGTGTAGACATGACTGAAACCCAACACGTCCAGATTGGCGACTTTACCGTTGGCAATGATTTACCCTTTGCCCTGATCGCGGGACCCTGCCAGATGGAAAGCATGATCCATGCGATGGACATGGCGGGGCGGCTGCATGAAATTACCCGGAAACTCGGTATCCCGCTGGTTTACAAAACCTCTTTCGACAAGGCGAACCGCACATCGCATACGGCGGAGCGGGGCCTTGGTCTGGAAGGGGCCATCCCGGTCTTCGAACGCATTCGCAGCGAGTTTGGCATTCCCGTACTGACAGATGTGCATTTGCCCGAACATTGTGCGGCCCTCGGTGATGCGGTGGATGTCCTGCAGATACCGGCCTTTCTGTGCCGCCAGACGGACCTTCTGCTTGCCGCCGCGAAAACCGGCAAGGTGATCAATGTCAAAAAGGGCCAGTTTCTGGCGCCATGGGATATGAAGAATGTTGCGAACAAGCTGATCAGCGCCGGGAACAACCGCGTCCTGCTGACGGAGCGCGGCGCGAGTTTCGGATATAACACCCTTGTCTCGGACATGCGCAGCCTGCCTATCATGGCGGAGCAGACCGGCCTTCCCATTGTCTTCGATGCCACCCATTCGGTGCAGCAGCCGGGCGGGCAGGGCACGACATCGGGCGGACAGCGGGAATTCGTGCCCGTGCTGGCACGCGCAGCGGTTTCAGTCGGTGTTGCAATGGTTTTCATGGAAACCCACCAGGATCCGGATAATGCACCTTCCGACGGGCCGAACATGGTGCCGGTCGATGAAATGGAAGCCCTGCTCGGCGTTTTGAAACAATTCGATACTCTTGCCAAAAATCTCTAAAATTACAGGAACCCAGTCGTATGAGTGCAATTCTTGATATTACCGGTCGTGAAATTCTGGATAGCCGCGGAAACCCCACGGTTGAAGTCGATGTCATTCTGGAAAGCGGGGCATTCGGCCGCGCGGCAGTTCCCTCCGGCGCCTCCACCGGCGCGCATGAGGCTGTCGAGCTGCGGGACGGCGATAAATCCCGCTATGGCGGCAAGGGTGTCCTCAAGGCTGTTGAATCAGTGAACGGAGAGATTTTCGATATTCTCTCGGGCCGCGATGCGGATGACCAGATTGCGCTCGACCGGGCGATGCTTGCCCTTGACGGAACCGAGAACAAGGGCCGTCTCGGGGCGAACGCGATCCTCGGGGTCAGCCTTGCGCTCGCCCGTGCGGCGGCGGAAGATTGCGGCCTTCCGCTTTATCGCTATATCGGCGGCGCCTCCGCGCGGACCCTGCCGGTGCCGATGATGAATATCATCAATGGCGGCGAGCATGCGGACAACCCCATCGATATCCAGGAATTCATGATCATGCCGGTTTCCGCCGATACTTGCGCGGATGCGATCCGGATGGGATCGGAAGTCTTCCAGACCCTGAAGAAGGAACTCTCGAAGGCCGGTCACAATACCAATGTCGGCGATGAGGGCGGCTTCGCCCCGAATATCGCTAGCACGCGCGATGCCCTTGATTTCATTATGAAATCCATTGAAGGCGCGGGTTACAAGCCCGGTGAGGATATCTATCTTGCGCTGGATGCCGCTTCGACCGAGTTCTTCAAGGACGGCAAATATCACCTCAAGGGGGAGGATAAAATTCTCACGCCGGGTGAAATGGCGGACTATTACGCGGCACTGGTCGGTGATTACCCGATCATCTCGATCGAGGACGGCATGAGCGAAGATGACTGGGCGGGCTGGAAAACGCTGACCGATAAAATCGGCGGCAAGGTTCAGCTTGTCGGGGATGATCTTTTCGTGACCAACCCTAAGCGGCTTGCTGACGGAATTTCGCAGGGCGTAGCCAATTCCATCCTCGTGAAGGTCAATCAGATCGGCTCGCTCACCGAAACTCTGGAGGCCGTTGAAATGGCCCACAAGGCCCGCTATACGGCGGTGATGTCGCATCGCTCGGGCGAGACGGAGGATTCCACCATCGCCGATCTTGCCGTGGCTACCAACTGCGGGCAGATCAAGACAGGCAGCCTCAGCCGCTCCGACCGTCTGGCTAAATACAATCAGCTCATCCGGATCGAACAGGAATTGGGCGACGCCGCGGAATATGCGGGGCGCAGCATCCTGAAGGGCTAGGCGCCGGTTATGGCGCTCTCGATGTCCGATCTTGCGAAGACGACGCAGGATGTCTATGAGCGCAATGCCGCCCGTTTCGATGCGGAGCGGGCGAAAATCCTGTTTGAAAAGAAATGGATCGACTGTTTTCTTGGATTTGTTCCTGAGGCGGGGCATGTGCTTGATCTCGGCTGCGGTTCCGGCGAACCCATTGCGGGCTATATCATTGGGAAAGGCTACAAACTGACCGGCGTGGATGCGTCTGCCGCCATGCTCCGTCTTGCACGAGAAAAATTTCCGAATGGTGACTGGCGCAAGATGGACATGCGCGCCCTTGATCTACCCGAACTCTTCCATGGCATTCTTGGCTGGAACAGCTTCTTTCATCTCACGCGGGACGAGCAGAGGGCCGTTCTTCCCAAACTCATGGCGCATCTTGCGCCTTCCGCGGTGCTAATGCTGACCGTGGGGCCGGAGGAGGGCGAAGTAACCGGGCAGGTCGGCGATGATACCGTTTATCATGCCAGTCTCTCCCGCGAGGAATATAGGTCCATCCTTGTTTTCGAAGGGATGTCTATGATCGAATTCGTCGTTGAGGATCCCGATTGTGATTATCACACAATCCTGCTGGCACAGAAGGCGCCCGGTCCGGATCAGTCCATCTAAACCGGCAGTTTTCCGAGAACCTGGTAAGCAGGTTCCCATCGCAGATACAAAATAAAATAATAACTATAAGTTGAAAATAATATAAAAAAATACATCTTATGGAGATATTCATATTTTGAGATTTGGAGGCTGATCATGACGCATGAACTCTCTTCCCGGGGTGCCAGCTTTATCAAGCATTTCGAAGGGGAACGGCTGACGGCCTATGATGACGGGACTGGCATCATGACCATCGGTTATGGACATACGGGCGATGTGAAGGCCGGAGAGACGATTACCCAAGCTCAGGCGGATAGCTATTTAATGGGGGATGTGAAATGGGCGGTGGATACGGTCAACAACGCGGTGAAGGTCAAACTTCAGCAAAATCAGTTCGATGCGCTGGTTTCCTTTACCTTTAATGTCGGAGAAGGAGCCTTTAAATCGTCAACCCTGCTTCAAAAGCTGAATGCGGGCGATTATGCCGCCGTCCCGGGAGAGCTTGATCGCTGGATCTATGCCGGGGACAAAAAAGGGGCGTTCGCCGAGTTTGCCCGCTGGTCGCATCTCGGCAGCGGCAAGGAAGTTTCTCCCGTTCTGAAGGGGCGGCGGGAGAAAGAGGGCATGTTATTTTCAAAAGGGACATATGGGTGAGGATAATGACCCGAATTTCCACAATTTCAGTCTATTATGACGTTTTTCGTAACTAATTTGTCCACAGGGCAATTTAACGGTTGACCTCGACTCTGGTATTTGATTCACTCACGTCATGAACGTCAGCCATGAGATACGCAAGCGCGCAAAAGCCGGAGCCGGACCCATTCTGGGAATACTGGCTGTTGCCTATTTCAGCTATCATCTGGTGGAGGGTGATCGGGGACTGTTCGCCTATCTCAAACTCCAGCATGAAATTGACCGGGCCGAAGCTGTTTATCAGCTCACAGAGAACGAAAAGCAGGCGCTTGAGAAGCGGGTTGCCTTGCTGCGGCCGGAGAATCTTGATGTGGATATGCTGGAAGAGCGCAGCCGTGATGTTTTAGGGCTCGCCCACCCGGACGAGATCGTCATTTACAAAAAATAACCGGGTGACGGCCTGTTTGTTTTTTTATGTCCTGCTTTATATTTTTAGTTATCGTTTATTGCGTTTTTTCGGTCTGAAATTTTGCATTTCATGCGCCTGAAGATATTAACTTATTTTCAGTTCATTTTGCGTGTGCAAAGTAATTTTCGTATTTATTAACTGATATATAGTTAATCTATAAATTCAGCTTGTCTAAAACGACCTGTTCCTACACATTCTGAGGTATTCACAACGTGCATCGGACGGGGCAGGGATACCTCCGATGCCCTCATTGATGGGAGACACCATGGCACGTCAAGCCGCGAAAAAGCCTGCGCCTGCGACCAAGAAGTCGAGCGCCGACGCCCGCAAGGCCAAGCCGAAATTTTCAAAAGAGGAAATCGAGAAATTCTACTATGACATGCTGCTGATCCGTCGGTTCGAAGAGAAGGCCGGGCAGATTTACGGCATGGGCCTGATCGGCGGTTTCTGTCATCTGTATATCGGGCAGGAGGCCGTCGTCGTCGGCATGAAGTCGGCGATTACGGATGATGATGCGGTCATTACCTCTTATCGCGATCATGGCCATATGCTCGCCTGCGGCATGGACCCGAAAGGCGTCATGGCCGAGCTGACCGGGCGTGAGGGCGGCTATTCCAAAGGAAAAGGCGGCTCTATGCATATGTTCAGCAAGGAGAAGAATTTCTATGGTGGACACGGTATTGTCGGGGCCTGTGTCCCGCTCGGAACTGGTCTTGCATTCAGCCAGAAATATCAGGACTCCAAAGATATCACTCTTTGCTATATGGGCGACGGCACGGTCAACCAGGGCCAGGTGTATGAGAGCTTCAATATGGCGGAGCTCTGGAACCTGCCGGTGGTCTATGTGATTGAGAATAACGAATATGCCATGGGAACATCGGTCAAGCGGTCTTCCGCCCAGACGGAGCTCTATAAGCGCGGGGAAAGCTTTAACGTTCCCGGTGAACAGGTTGATGGCATGGATGTTTTCGCGGTCGCCGAAGCGGGCAAGAAGGCCGTTGACTGGGTTCGCTCCGGCAAGGGTCCCTATATCCTTGAAATGAAAACCTATCGTTATCGCGGGCATTCCATGTCGGATCCGGCGAAATACCGCTCGAAAGAAGAGGTCAACAAGAAGCGCGCGGAACATGACCCTATTGATCATCTGCGTCAGACGATGCTGGATGAAAAAATCCACACCGAAGATGAGCTCAAGGAGATCGACCGCGAGATCAAGGCGATCATCGCCGATGCTGTCGAGTTTGCCCAGGATAGTCCGGAACCGAAACCGGAAGAGCTTTACACGGATGTTTTGGCATAAGTGCCGATCAGGTTGGGAAGGACTAGATAAATGCCAACAGAAATTTTGATGCCGGCGCTCTCGCCGACGATGACCGAAGGCAAGCTGGCCCGCTGGCTGGTCAAGGAAGGGGATACGGTCAGTTCCGGGGATGTGCTGGCCGAGATCGAGACGGACAAGGCGACCATGGAAGTCGAAGCGGTTGATGAAGGGAAGATCGGCAAGATCCTGATTGATGGGGAGACGGAGAATGTCGCCGTGAATACCCCGATTGCCGTGCTCCTTGAAGAAGGGGAGGATGACAGCGATCTTGAGGATTTCTCCCCGAGTGCAGCTCCAGCCCCGTCTTCGGCCTCTGAGGAAGAGGGAAGCGGGAAGGATGAGCCTGAGGAACGGGCTTCTTCTCCTGCGCCGCGCAGCACTTCGAAAACGCCGGATGCCTATGATGCCAGCGGGGAAATTCCCGAAGGCACGGAAATGACAAAGATGACGGTCCGCGAAGCCCTTCGCGATGCCATGGCCGAGGAAATGCGAAAGGATGAACGTGTTTTTGTCATGGGCGAGGAAGTGGCTGAATATCAGGGTGCTTATAAGGTGACGCAGGGCCTGCTGGATGAATTTGGCGCGCGTCGCGTGATTGATACTCCGATTACTGAACATGGTTTTGCCGGTGTCGGCGTCGGCGCGGCCTTTCATGGACTGCGGCCCATCGTCGAGTTCATGACTTTTAACTTTGCCATGCAAGCCATTGATCAGATTGTCAATTCCGCCGCCAAAACCCGCTATATGTCGGGTGGTCAGATGGGCAGCCCGATCGTGTTCCGGGGGCCCAACGGCGCGGCCTCCCGCGTGGCGGCGCAGCATTCGCAATGCTATGCGTCCTGGTACTCCCATGTGCCGGGATTGATTGTGATTGCCCCGCATACGGCCGCGGATGCAAAGGGGCTTCTGAAAGCGGCGATCCGCAATCCGAACCCGGTGATTTTCCTTGAGAACGAAATCCTCTATGGACAGAGTTTCGACGTGCCGGTGATGGATGACTTTGTGGTGCCCATCGGCAAGGCGAAGATCGAACGTTCCGGCGACGATGTAACCATTGTGTCCTTCGGAATGGGAATGCGCTATTCGCTCGAGGCGGCGGAGAAGCTCGCGGAGGAGGATATCTCGGCCGAGGTGATCGACCTTCGCACCATCCGCCCGATGGATATGGAGACGGTGCTGGCCTCGGTTCGCAAGACGAACCGCTGTATCACCGTCGAGGAAGGCTGGCCACAGAGCGGCGTCGGCGCCGAGATCACGGCGCAGATCATGCATCATGCCTTTGATTATCTCGATGCGCCGGTTCTTCGCGTGTCGGGCAAGGATGTGCCGATGCCCTATGCCGCCAATCTTGAAAAACTGGCGCTCCCGCATACCGATGAGGTTGTGGCGGCGGCCAAATCTGTCTGCTATCGCGATTAAAGGGGGCGAAAATGCCAATTACCATCACCATGCCAGCCCTCTCACCGACGATGACCGAGGGGACGCTGGCCAACTGGCAAATGAAAGTGGGCGATACCGTCGCCTCCGGGGACGTGCTGGCCGAGATTGAAACCGACAAGGCGACCATGGAAGTCGAGGCGGTGGATGAAGGAAAGCTGGCCAAGATTCTGGTTGAAGGCGGCACCGAAAATGTTGCCGTGAATACGCCGATCGCAATCCTGCTGGAAGAGGGGGAGGATGAATCCGACCTAGAGGGCTTCGATGCGGGATCAGCGTCGGCGCCGAAGAAGGAGACGTCGGAGGAACCTGCAAAGAAAGAAGCGCCGAAGAAGAAGGCCGCCGAAGATAAATCCGAACCGACGGCGGATGAATTCGCGCCGGAAGTCAAGGGCAGCAGCGGCCCGGCGCCGGTCTCCAAGAAAGGAGATCGCATCTTCTCCAGCCCGCTTGCCAGGCGGATCGCCGCAGATGAAGGGCTTGATTTGAAAGTGATAAAGGGAACCGGGCCCCATGGCCGGATAATCAAGGCGGATGTGGAAAAGGCGATTGCCTCCGGGTCGGCCAAGGCACAGAAGGAAGCCCCCAAGGCGGCTGCGTCCGCGCCTGCCGCCCAGCCGCAGGCGGTCACGCTGCCGCCAGAGGGGAATTTCGAGGAAGTTCCGCTCACCAGCATGTGCAAGACGATTGCCCGGCGGCTCAGCGAGGCCAAACAGACGATACCGCATTTCTATCTGACCATAGACTGCGAGCTGGATAACCTGCTGGCCATGCGCAAGGAGCTGAATAGCCGGTCTGACGAGTATAAGATCTCGGTCAATGACTTCGTGATCCGGGCTTCCGCACTGGCGCTGAAAAAACTGCCTGCGGCCAATGCCATCTGGGGCGGTGATAAAATCCTGAGGTCCAGGGACTTTGACATCTCCGTTGCCGTGGCGATTGAGGGCGGGCTGATCACGCCGGTTGTCCGTCATGCCGATCAGAAAGGGCTCGCCGTGATTTCCGACGAAATGAAGGAACTCGCGGGCCGGGCGAAGGAAGGCAAGCTCATGCCGGAGGAATATCAGGGCGGCTGTTTCTCGATTTCCAATCTTGGTATGTACGGGATCAAGGAATTCTCCGCTGTGATCAACCCGCCGCAATCGGCCATTCTCGCGATCGGAACCGGGGAATTGCGTCCGGTTGTCAAGGACGGCGCGCTTGCCATGGCGACGATGATGAGCGTGACCTTGTCCTGCGACCATCGTGTTATCGATGGGGCCATGGGCGCGGAGTTGCTTAAATACTTCAAGGGCTATATTGAAGAGCCCTTGACCATGATGCTGTGAGGAGCCGGATATGAGTGAGACAAAATTTGACCTGGTGGTTGTCGGGTCCGGCCCCGGCGGATATGTGGCGGCAATCCGCTCGGCGCAGCTCGGCCTGAAAACCGCGGTTGTCGAGCGGGAGCATCTCGGCGGTATCTGCCTGAACTGGGGCTGTATCCCGACAAAGGCGCTTCTGCGGACCGCGGATGTCTATACCTTGATCAATCATGCGGAAACATTCGGCATCAAGGTCGAAGGGGCGTCCGTCGATCTCAAGAAAACCGTGGATCGGTCCCGTCAGGTGGCCGGACAGCTCTCCGGCGGCGTCAAGCATCTGTTGAAGAAGCACAAGGTTACGGTCATCGATGGCCATGGCAAGCTGAAAGGTGGCGGAAAGCTCGAAGTAACCAAGGACGACAAAGTCGTTACGACTCTGGAAGCCAAGCATATCATCTTGGCCACCGGTGCGCGGGCGCGGACCCTGCCGGGGCTTGAGCCGGACGGCAAGCTGATCTGGACCTATAAGGAAGCCCTGGTGCCGGATGTCATGCCGAAGAAGCTGCTGGTTGTCGGCTCCGGCGCTATCGGAATTGAATTTGCAAGCTTTTTCAATGCGCTAGGATCCGATGTTACGGTTGTTGAGGTGATGGATCGCATCCTGCCGGTGGAAGATGCGGAGATTTCTTCTCTTGCGGAAAAAGCCTTCAAGAAGCAGGGCATGACCATTCACAAGGGAACGACGGTCTCTGAGCTCAAGAAATCCGGCGGCAAGGTCACGGCCACCTTCAAGGACAAGAAGGACAAAAGCTCGACCGATACATTCGATCGGGTCATTCTCGCGGTGGGTATTGTCGGCAATGTCGAGAATATCGGCCTAGAAGGTACAAAAGTGAAAGTTGAGAAAACCCATGTCGTGGTGGATGAATATTCCCGGACGGGAGAGCCGGGTGTCTACGCCATCGGCGATCTGACCGGGCCGCCCTGGCTCGCGCACAAGGCCTCTCACGAAGGGGTGATCTGCGTCGAGAAGATTGCGGGGGAGAAGGATGTCCATCCGCTCAATACGTCGAATGTGCCGGGCTGCACCTATTGCAATCCACAGGTTGCCTCTGTCGGCCTGACCGAGGCTGCGGCCAAGGAAAAGGGCTATGACGTGAAGGTCGGCCGTTTTCCGTTCATCGGAAACGGCAAGGCGATTGCCCTAGGTGAACCGGAAGGCTTGATCAAAACCATATTTGATGCAAAAACGGGCGAAATGCTGGGCGCCCATATGATCGGCGCGGAAGTGACTGAGCTTATTCAGGGCTATGGCATTGCGAAAACGCTGGAAACGACCGAGATTGATCTGATGCATACAGTCTTTCCGCATCCGACAATATCGGAGGCCATGCATGAATCCGTTCTTGACGCGTATGGCAAGGTGATCCACATCTAGGTTATGTCTCCGCCTGCCTGCGGGGTAAACGATGGTAAGGTTGAATTATGAATGAGACAGCATCGATAAAGCGTGTTCGTCATCCGGAGAAAATGAAGCGGCCGGATAACCCGATTCAGCGCAAGCCCGCCTGGATCCGCGTGAAGGCGCCTGTCTCCAAAACCTACAATGAAACGCGCGAGTTGATGCGCGGCCTCAACCTGACGACGGTCTGCGAGGAGGCGGCCTGTCCCAACATCGGCGAATGCTGGGCCAAGAAACACGCGACCATGATGATCATGGGGGAGATTTGCACCCGGGCCTGTGCCTTTTGCAATGTCTCCACCGGTAAGCCCAACGCGCTTGATCCGTTTGAACCGTTCAACGTGGCAACGGCCGTCAAGAAGCTGGGCCTCAATCACGTGGTGATCACCTCCGTTGATCGGGATGATCTGAAAGACGGCGGGGCGCAGCATTTTGCCGACGTCATCACCGCCATTCGCGAAGCGACACCGGAAACAACGATTGAGATTCTGACACCGGATTTTCTCAAGAAAGACGGTGCGTTGGAAGTCGTTGTTGCGGCGAAACCTGATGTTTTCAATCATAACCTTGAGACAGTACCGAAGCTTTATCCTTCCGTCCGTCCCGGCGCCCGCTATTACCATTCTCTCCGCCTGCTGGAACGGGTGAAGGAGCTTGACCCCAATATGTTCACCAAATCGGGCCTGATGGTCGGACTTGGCGAGGAGAAGGAGGAAGTCGGCCAAGTGATGGATGACATGCGTGTCGCCAATATCGATTTCATCACCATTGGCCAGTATCTCCAACCGACGGTCAAGCATCATGCCCTTCATCGTTTTGTGACGCCGGATGAATTTGCAGTTCTCGAAAAGCAGGCCTATGCTAAGGGCTTCCTGATGGTCTCCGCATCGCCGCTGACCCGCTCAAGCCATCATGCGGGTGAGGATTTCGCCAAGCTGAAGGCGGCGCGCGAACGGGCCAACAGCAAGAACTGACCAGTCAAGCGAGTACGGATCAACGTAGAGTATGCCAACACACGCGGAACAGCGGGTTCTCCCTTATAGTCCAAAGCAGATGTTCGATCTGGTGGCGGCTATCGATCAGTATGATGAGTTTCTGCCCTGGTGCGTCGGCTCCCGGATCAAGGAGCGAAAAGAGAATATCGTGCTGGCCGACCTCGTGATCGGCTTCAAGCTGTTCCGGGAGAAATTCACGTCGAAAGTGACGCTGGATGAAGAAAACATGCGGATCGACGTCGAATATATGGACGGACCCTTCCGCTATCTCAATAATCACTGGCAGTTCAATGCGCATCCGGACGGTTGCGAAATCGACTTTTTCGTCGATTTCGAGTTCCGCTCGATGATCCTTCAGAAAACGATCGGAATGCTCTTCAACGAAGCGGTGACCCGCATGATCTCGGCCTTTGAAAATCGCGCGAAGGAGCTATATGGCGTCAAGCCCGATCTGCAGGATCAGTCTTCGGGCGGCTAGTGGCTGGCCGCTTTGAGCAGCATTTCAAGCGCCGTTTTGACAGTGGCAAGGCGAACTTCCGACCGTCCCAGATCCCCATATTCCATCTTTCGATGCTCCGCGACGCCCTCTTCTGTGGCGACCGCAAAGTGAACGAGGCCGACCGGCTTTCCGGGGCCGCCTCCGCCGGGGCCTGCAATGCCCGTCACAGCGACAGTGAGGTTGGCGCCGGCGGTTTTAAGGGCGCCGAGCGCCATTTCCCGCGCCGTTTCCTCCGATACCGCACCATGCTCCCGCAAAACTTCTGTGCTGACGCCGATAACGCGCGCCTTTGCCTTGTTGCTGTAGGTGATGAAGCCGCGATCAAATACGTCGGAGGAACCGGCGATATCCGTAAGCGCTCCGCCAATCAGCCCGCCGGTGCAGGATTCTGCTGTCGCCAGCTGCCATTTCTTCTGGCGGCATTGTTCGAGGACGTCAGTCGCCAGTTTTTCGATGTCTCCGCTAAAAATTCCCATCATATATCCTTTTTATTATTACCAGCAGGACCGAGGCAATCAGCCCCGCCACATAGTCATCGATCATGACGCCGAAGGCGCCTTTTACCTTCCGGTCCAGCCAACTGATCGGCCAGGGTTTCAGAATATCAAGCGCGCGGAAGATCACAAATGTCAGAACGATCATCAGCGGCGTCAGCGCCGTCGCGTGAAGAGCGAGCCAGATGCCCGCAACTTCGTCAATGACCACTTCGCCCGGATCGCTTTTTCCGGTGTGTTTCAGATAGATTTGTGTGCTCCACCAGCCGACGCCGAACGCAATCAGGGAGGCCATGCCAAGCGCCGGGGCACCGAGATAGTGAAAGATCAATATGCCAAACGGTAGCGCCGCAAGGGAGCCGATCGTTCCCGGTGCCTTGGGGGAGAGACCGCTCCAGAACCAGGTGGAGAGGATAACCGCCGGATGCCAGAGGGAGAGGGGGGAAATTTTCTGGCTCATTCAGGCAACCTAACTGTTGCGACGGCCTGGGCGGCGATACCTTCCCCGCGGCCGGTAAAGCCAAGCTTTTCCGTCGTCGTCCCCTTGACGTTGACCCGGTCGCTTTGAATTTGCAGGATATCGGCAATTCTCTCTGCCATGGCCGCGCGATGCGGGCCGATTTTCGGCTCTTCGCAAATGATGGTCAGATCGACATGGCTGACAACACCGCCTTTTTTCGCGACAAGGCGGGCGGCATGGGAGAGAAAACTCTCTGAAGCGGCGCCTTTCCATTCAGGATCCGAGGGCGGGAAATGAACGCCGATATCCCCGGCGGCAATGGCGCCGAGCAGGGCATCCGTCAGGGCATGCAGCGCCACATCCGCATCGGAATGGCCCTTCAGTTTTTTCTGATGGGGGATTTCGATGCCGCCGAGCCAGACGCTTTTCCCATCCTCGAAGGCGTGAACATCAAATCCGTAGCCGGTGCGGATATCCCCGAGTGATTTCAGGATATGCCGCTCCGCTGCCGCCATATCCTCTGCCGTCGTGATCTTGAAATTGATGGGCTCTCCCTCGACCATCAATACCTCAATGCCGGCGCGGGCGGCAAGGGCGGTGTCATCTGTCAGATTCTCTCCGTCAAAGGTCCGGTGTGCTGCCAGAATGTGCGCAAAGGCAAAGCCTTGCGGTGTCTGCGCCGCGACAATTTCATCCCGGTTGACGGAGCCGGTAATGCGGCCATCGGAAAAGGTTTTGAGGCTGTCGATGAGGGGCAGCGCGGGCAGCACGGCCTGGCCGGTTTGCAGCTTATCAATGCATCGGCTGATCAGGGCCTCGCTTACGAAGGGGCGCGCCGCATCATGAATCAGCACGAATTCTGGTGATAAATCAGTCAGGCTCTCCAACCCGTTACGCACTGATTTCTGCCGTTCCGCGCCGCCGATGACCGCCGGCAGCAAGTCGAGATCTTTTGTTGCCTCATCATAGAGCTCCATGTCCGCCTCGCTGACGACCACGCAGATATTGTCAACGGACGGATGATCAAGGAACGCATCGATGCATCTTCTGAGAATAGTTTTTCCAGCAATTTCAGCATATTGCTTTGGAAAGCTCATTCCGGTTCGGAGGCCTTTTCCGGCGGCGACGATCAGGGCGATGGTTGTCATGGTCCGACAATAGTTTGGGAAACCGGAAGGTTCAATAAAATTGACGGCTTGCGAATGATTCTGTTGCAGTGCGATACAGACCAGACTATAGTGCCTAAATATTAGTCATATTTTTAATTGCATAATAAATGGTCATTACTCTCGGTTCAATTACGATCGACCCTCCGGTTTTTCTGGCACCCATGGCCGGTATTACGGACTTGCCCTTTCGGCGTCTGGTGACGCGGTATGGGGCGGGGATGGTTTTCTCGGAAATGGTGGCGAGCAAGGCCATGGTCGCGGAGACGCGGCGCTCTCTTCGTATTGTCTGCTCCGCGAATGATGATCAGCCGATGGCGGTCCAGCTCGCAGGCTGCGATCCGGAGATCATAGCCGAGGCGGCCAGGCTGAATGAGGAAATGGGGGCGAAGGTCATCGATATCAACATGGGCTGCCCGGTCAAAAAGGTGACGGCCGGTATGGCGGGCTCCTCGCTGATGCGCGATCTCGATCATGCAGGGAAGATATTAAAGGCGACGGTTGACGCCGTCAGCATTCCGGTGACCCTTAAAATGCGGACCGGCTGGGACGAGGAGAGTCGCAATGCGCCAGAACTTGCCAGGATTGCCGAGGATGCAGGCATCCGGATGCTGACCGTCCATGGCCGTACCCGTTGCCAGTTCTTTAAAGGTGCGGCGGACTGGCGGTATGTCGGTGAGGTCAAGGAGGCGGTCTCGCTGCCCGTTATCGTCAACGGGGATATCCAGACAGTGGAGGATGCGGTCGAGGCGCGGGCGCAATCCGGCGCGGATGGCGTGATGATTGGACGGGGCAGCTATGGCCGGCCCTGGTTCGTGGCGCAGGTGGCGGAACATCTCAAATCGGGGCAGGTGCGTCCGGACCCGGATTTCGATGAGCAACGCTCCGTCCTGCTGGAACATTATGATGCGCTGATCTCCCTTTACGGAGAGGACGTTGGCGTTCGGGTCGCGCGCAAGCATCTGGGCTGGTATTCCGCGCGATTGCCGGGCGGCGAAGTCTTTCGGCAGAAGGTCGTTCGCCTGACAGACCGGCATCAGGTACGCGATGAAATCGACAGGTTCTATAATGACCTGCAATTGAAGGAAAGCGCATAACATGGCCCTGCCAAATCCCTTTAGCGGCACAAAACGCAAGAAAACGGAAATCGACGCGCTGTTGGTGCTGAACGCGTTGCCCGATCCGCTGATCGTGATTGATGACGATGGATATATCTGCATGACCAACCCGGCGGGGGAGGAGTTTTTCGGCCTGTCGGCGAAAATGCTGATGAGAATGACGGTGGAGGAGATTGTTCCGTTTGACAGTCCGCTTCTGGGCCTGGTGGAACAGGTCCGTACCCTCGGTGACTGCGTTTCCGAATATAGCGTTGATCTCGGAACCCCGAAAACCGGCGTAAAGAATGTCAATCTGCAGGTCTCGCTGATGTATGGAACATCGAATGTGGTTGTCCAGATCGAGGAGCGTACCATTGCCGCCAAGATGGACCGGCAGCTCACCCATCGCGGCGCCGCGCGGTCCGTGACCGCCATGGCGATCATGCTGGCCCATGAGGTGAAGAACCCGCTTTCCGGCATTCGCGGTTCCGCGCAGCTTCTGGAAATGAACGCCTCCGACGCCGACCGGGCACTTACCCGGCTGATCTGCGACGAGACGGACCGGATCTGTGCGCTTGTCGACCGAATGGAGGCGTTCTCGGACGACCGGCCGATCGACCGCGATGCCGTAAATATCCATGAGGTTCTGGAACATGTCCGGCGGGTGGCCGAGGCGGGCTTTGGTCGCAACATCACCTTTCGCGAAAATTACGACCCGTCGTTGCCCTTTGTGTATGGCAATCGCGACCAGCTAGTTCAGGTGCTGTTGAACCTCGTGAAAAATGCCGCGGAGGCAACCCCTGAAGACAGTGGTGAAATCACTTTGAGCACGGCCTATCGCCACGGTATCCGTCTCGCTGTTCCCGGTGCGAAGGACAAGGTGCAGCTCCCGCTCGAAGTTGGCATACAGGACAATGGACCGGGCATCCCGGAAGAAATCATGCCGCATATCTTCGACCCTTTCGTCACCACGAAGACCGGTGGCAGCGGGCTTGGTCTGGCCCTGGTGGCCAAGATCGTCGGGGATCACGGGGGAATCGTCGAGTTCGACACATCGGGGGAGGGAGGCAAGGCGCTGATCCGCCTGCCGGTTTACTACATCAATAAAACGGATACGGAATAAAAATGCCCGGTACAATTTTAGTCGCAGATGATGACCAGAGTATTCGCACTGTCCTTGAGCAGGCGCTGTCCCGTGCCAATTATGTTGTGCGCTCCACCAGCAATGCGGCGACGCTCTATAACTGGGTGCTGGAAGGGCTCGGCGATATCATCCTGACCGATGTGATCATGCCGGATGAAAATGGCCTCGATCTGCTGCCGCGCATCAAGAAGGTGCGACCCGAACTGCCGGTTGTCGTGATGAGCGCGCAGAATACCTTGCTGACAGCCATCAAGGCGACGGAGCGGGGGGCCTATGACTACCTGCCAAAGCCCTTTGATCTGAAGGTGTTGCTGCAGGTGGTGGAACGGGCGCTCTCCAAGCCGAAGAAAGCCGCAAAACGCTCGGGCGTGGAAGAGGAAGACGAGACCAAAACACCCCTGATAGGCCGGTCGCCGGCCATGCAGGAGATATACCGGGTGCTGGCGCGCCTCATGGGGACGGACCTGACGGTGCTGGTGTCGGGCGAAAGCGGCACCGGCAAGGAGCTTGTGGCCCGCGCCCTTCATGAATATGGCAAGCGCAAGGCGGGGCCGTTCGTGCCGATCAACATGGCGGCCATCCCGAAGGAACTTATTGAATCGGAGCTGTTTGGCCATGAAAAGGGCGCCTTCACCGGCGCCGATTCCCGCGCCATCGGCCGGTTCGAGCAGGCGCAGGGCGGGACATTGTTTCTCGATGAAATCGGGGATATGCCGATCGAGGCCCAGACCCGGCTTCTTCGTGTTTTGCAACAAGGTGAATATACGACAGTTGGCGGCCGGACGGCGATCCGGACGGATGTCCGGATTGTTGCTGCCACCAACCGGGATTTGCGGCAGTTCGTGCGGCAGGGCCTGTTCCGCGAAGATTTGTATTATCGGCTGAACGTGGTGCCGCTGCGCCTGCCGCCGCTGCGGGAACGGGCAGAGGATATTCCCGACCTTGTGCGGCATTTTCTGACCCAAGCCATGGAAGAGGGGCTGCCGGTCAAGAGTATCGACAAGGAATCGCTGGAGGCCCTCAAGAAACACAAATGGCCGGGCAATGTGCGGGAGCTTGAAAATCTGGTGCGCCGTCTTGCCGCCCTTTATTCCGACGATGTGATCAATCTCGCGGTCGTGCAGCAGGAATTACAGCCTCAGGAAGTCGGCGATACGGAGGAGAATGCCAAGTCTGATGAAAGTCTCGGCATGGCGGTTGAACGGCATGTGGCAAAATATTTTGCGGCGCATTCAGGCGGGTTGCCGCCATCGGGGCTGTATGAGCGGGTCATCCGCGAAGTCGAGCGGCCACTCTTGTCGCTGTCTCTGGAGGCGACCAACGGAAACCAGATCAAGGCAGCGGACTTGCTGGGCGTCAACCGGAATACCTTGCGTAAAAAAATCCGGGAGCTGGATATTCAGGTTGTACGCGGGCTCAAGTGATGCTTAAATGCCACAATGTGGTATTTTGACCGTAATATTGAATGTGACGCGAAACTCTTGGACCGAGACCGCGTCATGATCAAGCCGGTCGGAGGGGGTTGTGGTCGAATCACAGCAGACTAAGGGAAAGCAGTCCTTTTCACTCGTCCGTTGGACGCGGAAGATAGGGCTGGGGCCGAAGACGTCCTTTTTTGTCGCCATGCTGGCCATTGCGAGCGGCATTGCGACCTATGAATCCCTCACCATCGATAATCCGGCCTATACACGCATCTTGCTGATAGTGGATTTGGTCATCGTCGTCATTCTGGCCAGCATCATCACGCATCGATTAATCCGCACCTGGCGCAAGGGGCAAGTTGGCGGGGCAGGGAGTATGATGCATCGCCGCATCCTGCGACTTTTCTCCCTGATTGCGGTTGCGCCGGCCCTGATGGTGGCTCTCTTTTCGGCACTTTTTTTCAACATCTATTTCCAGCGGCATTTCTCCGACCCCGTGAATATGGCGGTTTCGGAATCGATCGCCGTCGCTGACGCTTATATCAAGGAGCATATCCAGAATATCCGCTCCGACGTGCTGGAGATGGCAGCGCAGATCAATAGTGCGCCAACGCGGGTTCTTGAAAACCGCAGTTTGTTCGGCTCCTATCTCAGCGATCAGGTTATTGCCCGCAACCTGAGTGAGGCAGTGGTAATCGACGGGACGCAGAATATCATTGCGCAGTCCGATCTCAGCTTTGCGCTCGAATTTGAGGAACTCAGCCCGGCCCTGTTCGCCGAAGCCCGGGAGCGCGATGTGGTGATCACTACAAATGATGGGGATGACCAGGTGCGGGCACTGATCCGGCTGAACCGGATGTTGGACGGGTTCCTCTATGTCGGACGCTTTGTCGAGCCGAGGGTACTCGCGCATCTGGAACGGACCCGTGTCGCCGCTGCGGAATATGAAACCCTGAAGGAGGAGGGGTTCGGCATTCAGATCCAGTTTGCCGTCATCTTCTTTATCATCTCGCTGATGGTGGTCCTGGCGGCGGTCTGGTTCGGGTTGGTCATCGCCTCGCGGATTGTTGGCCCGATCGAGAGTCTTGTGAAGGCGGCGGAACGGGTGCGCTCCGGCGATCTGACGGCGAAGGTCGATGAAACCCGTGCGCATGACGAAATGGCGACCTTGAGCCGGGCCTTCAACCGTATGACTGACCAGCTCGACGCCCAGCGTTCGGAGCTGGAAATGACCAATGAAAAGCTGGATGAACGGCGGCGGTTTACCGAGGCAGTGCTTTCCGGTGTCTCCTCCGGTGTGATCGGCCTGGACAAGGAGGGGATCATCAATCTGCCGAACCGCAAGGCGGCGGAACTTCTCGGGCTGTCTAGCGCTGAACTGATCGGGGCGCATTTTCCCAAGATACAGCCGCAGATGGCGGTATTGCTCGATGAAATACGGGAAAGGCCCTATCGCGTGGTCGAGAGGCAGATACAGCTTCAATCCGGGGACGGGCACCGGCATCTTCTGGTGCGCGCTTCCGCGGAGATATCCAGCGGCAGCATTCAGGGGTTTGTCGTGACCCTTGACGATATTACCGATCTTGTTTCGGCGCAGCGGATGGCCGCCTGGGGCGATATCGCCCGGCGCATTGCCCATGAGATCAAGAACCCGCTCACGCCGATCCAGCTGTCGGCGGAACGGATAAAACGAAAGTATGGGCGGCAGATCGTGGAGGATGTCGAGATTTTTAATCAATGCACCGATACGATCATCCGGCAGGTCGGCGACATCGGGCAAATGGTGGACGAGTTCTCGTCTTTCGCTCGGATGCCGACACCGGAATTCAAGCCCGAAGATATCAATGAGCTTGTCGGGCAGGCGGTCTTTCTGCAGAAGATTGCCCATCCTGAAATCGAGTATGAATTCAATGTCCCGTCCGGCATATTGACCTGTGCCTGTGATGCATCGCAGGTCAACCGTGTCCTTACCAACCTGCTGCAGAACAGCGCGGATGCCATAGAGGGACGGGAAAACGGTGATGAAAATCTGCCCAAAGGCCGGATAGAAGTTGGTATCGAGGCGGCAAATGACGAAATCATTATCGAGATTACGGATAATGGCCGTGGCCTTCCCAAGGAAAACCGGGGCCGCCTGACCGAGCCGTACGTTACCCATCGCGAAAAAGGAACGGGTCTGGGGCTTGCGATCGTCAACAAGATTATGGAGGAACATGGTGGCAGTCTTGCCATGATGGATACGAAAACTGGAGTTGGGGCAAGGGTGAGGATTACCTTTCCAATAAGTGAACCGAGTTTGAAAACGGGGAATGACTAAAAATGTCTGCTGACATTCTTATTGTAGATGACGAAGCCGATATTCGGGAACTTGTCGCGGGGATTCTGGAAGACGAGGGGTATGAGACACGCATGGCAGCGAATAGCGACCAGTGCCTGGCGGAAATTGCCCATCGAAGGCCAAGTCTGGTAATTCTTGATATCTGGCTGCGCGGCAGCAAGCTGGACGGGATCGAAATCCTGCAAGCCATCAAGAAGGATCAGCCGGATTTGCCGATCCTGATGATTTCCGGTCATGGCAATATCGAAACGGCGGTACAGACCATCAAGATGGGGGCCTATGACTTCATAGAGAAACCCTTCAAGGCGGAGCGGCTTATCCAGCTTGTCGACCGGGTGCTGGAAGCGGTGCGCCTGCGCCGGGAAGTGGCGGAGCTGAAAACCCGGGGCAGCGAACTGACGAATGAGCTGATCTGCCGCTCCAACGTCATGATCCAGCTCCAGCAGACTATCGAAAAGGTCGCCCCGACCAACAGTCGGGTTCTGATTTCCGGGCCGTCGGGCGCCGGCAAGGAAGTGGTCGCACGCCTGATCCATAAACGGTCCAACCGTAAGAACGGGCCGTTTATCGTGCTAAATGCCGCAACATTGGCGCCGGAACGGCTTGAAATACAGCTTTTCGGAGTGGAAGAAGGGCGAATGAGCTCGACAAAGGGCGGACGGCGCGGCCTTTTGGAACAGGCTCATGGCGGCACGCTCTTTCTGGATGAGATCGCCGATATGCCGATGGAGACCCAGGGCAAGATTCTCCGCGTGCTGGTGGATCAGTCCTTTCAAAGGGTAGGTGGCACTGAGAAGGTCAAGGTCGATGCCCGGATTATCTCGTCTTCCAGCCGTGATCTGAAAGAGGAAATGGCAAACGGCCGACTGCGGGAGGATTTATACCATCGCCTCGGTGTTGTCCCGATTTCCGTGCCGTCCCTGAAGGAGCGGCCGGAGGATATCGGCCCGCTCGCCCGCTATTTTGTCGAGAGGTTTTCGATAAGTTCCGGCCTTCCGCTAAGGAAAGTCGGGGAGGATGCGATCGCTACCCTGCAGGCGTCGGCCTGGCCGGGCAATGTACGCCAGCTCAAAAATGTCATTGAGCAGATTATGATTCTGGCAACCGGAGACAAGACGACGCCGATCAGCGCAAATATGGTGCCTGCGGATGCCGGTTCGGCCCATTCCATCATGAGCGGTCAGAACGAGAATACGGAAATAATGGCTCTGCCGTTGCGCGAGGCGCGGGAACGATTCGAAAAAGAGTATCTGGAAGCTCAAATCAATCGCTTTGGCGGAAATATTTCGCGTACCGCTTCATTTGTTGGTATGGAGAGGTCAGCTCTGCATCGCAAGCTGAAAACACTTGGTGTCAGCAATGGCGAACGGAAACGACTGTCTGACTAGGCGCAGGCAGCATACGAGAGGGAATTTGAGGCGATGAAAGTTATCGTTTGCGGCGCCGGTCAGGTCGGCTCGAATATCGCGCGCCAGCTCGCCCAGGAAAACAATGATATCACGCTGATCGACCAGTCCGCCGAGCTTGTCCGCAAATTCGGGGACGAGCTGGATGTCCGGACGATGGTCGGCCACGCCTCCTATCCTGACGCGCTGGAGCGGGCAGGGGCGTATGATGCGGATATGATCATCGCCGTGACCTATAGCGATGAAGTTAATATGGTTGCCTGCCAGATTGCGCATTCGATTTTCGATATTCCGAAGAAAATCGCGCGTATCCGGGCGCAGCAATATACAAACCCTCTGTGGGCGCATCTGTTCAGCCGCGAAAACCTGCCGATTGATGTGATCATTTCTCCGGAAATCGAAGTGGCGCGCGCGATTGAGCGCCGTCTCAAGGTTCCCGGCGCCTTCGATACGGTGCCGTTCGGCGACGGGAAAGTGCAGGTGATCGGTGTTCGGCTCGATGAAAGCTGCCCGATCGTAAATACGCCGCTCAAGCAGCTGACCGAGCTGTTTCCCGATCTCAATGTCGTCGTCGTCGCCATATATCGTGACGGCAAGATGATCGTGCCCGCGAGCGGGGACCAGATGTTCCCGGGCGATGAAGTCTATTTCGCCGCGGATACCGATCATGTTGCGCGCGCCATGCCGCTGTTTGGTCATGAGGAGCAGGAAGCCCGCAGCATCGTTCTTGTTGGCGGGGGTAATATCGGCCTTAATCTCGCGCAGTTTATTGAGAAAAACATGCGGAACGTGTCGCTCAAGCTGATCGAGCATAACCGCGCACGGGCGGAGAAAATAACCGAAGAGCTGGACCGTACGGTTGTCCTCCACGGCAGCGCCCTGGACCCCGAGCTTCTGCAGGAGGCCAACGCGGCCCGGGCCGAGACGATTGTGGCGCTGACCAATGATGATCAGGTGAATATCCTGTCGTCCCTGCTGGCGAAAGGACAGGGCACGAAAACCGCCGTTACGCTTATCAATAATCCTGTTTTTGGCAACCTTGTTACCTCTCTCGGGATCGAGGTGGTGGTTGATCCGCGGGCGACGACGGTTTCGGAGATTCTCCGCCATATCCGCCGTGGCCGTATCCGCGGGCTGCATTCCTTCCGCGATGGCGCCGCCGAGGTGGTGGAGGGGGATGCCTTAGAGACCTCCCTGCTGGTGGGCAAGCCGCTCCGGGATATCAAGCTGCCGCCGGGAACCATCATCGGGGCGGTGATCAAATCCAACAAGGTTGAAATTCCGCGCGGTGAAACTGTCATTCAGGAGGATGACCGGGTGATTATCCTCGGGCTTCGGGACTCTATCCACAAGGTTGAGGAAATGTTCTCCGTCGGCCTGGAATTCTTCTAAGACCGATGCTGTTCGCTCCTGTCTTTACCTTTCTGGGCTGGGCGCTGGGATTTCTGGCGGCGCTGATGCTGGTGCCGATTACATTCGCCCTGGCGCAGGGGCAGACGGGACTTGCGGCCAGTTTTGTCGTATCGGCAATCGTGACGCTGTTTTTCGGCGGTGGCATGGTGCTCGCCATGCGACGGGAAGTGACCATTCTGGGGCGGAAGGAAACCTTTTTCGCGGCGACCCTGATCTGGATCGTCCTGCCGGCCTTTGCGGGTCTTCCGTTCTATCTGAGCGACGCGATCCCTTCGGCAACCAATGCATATTTTGAGGCCATGTCCGGCTTTACCACCAACGGTGCGACGATTATTAATGATCTCGATTCCCAGACTCGGGCGATCCTTCTCTGGCGCAGCCTTATTCAATGGGCGGGCGGCTTTTTGATCATTGTCCTGCTCTCGGCGCTCGCAAGCGCCTTTAACCTGCCGGGCAACAATCCGCTGACGCGGGCAATCGCCAAGAGCAGCCGCCGCCAGGTGTCGCGCCGTTTTGGTTATGCGGTGCTTTCCCTGCTGAAAATATACGGACTGTTGACGGCTATATGCATTGTCGCGCTGTGGTTTTCCGGGATGTCCGCCTTCGATGCCATCTGCTATTCCTTCAGCACACTCTCGACTGGTGGGTTCATGACATCCAATGCCGCCGGCACCGCCTTCGCAAGCCGCGGGATTGAGGTTGTGCTGATGATCTTCATGGTGATCGGCGCGGTCAATTTCTCCCTTCACTGGTCATTCTTCAATGGCGACCGGAAATCCTATTTCAAGGATTCGGAGTATCGCTACCTGCTTGTGATGATCACGCTGGGCAGCCTGTTCGTTTTTGCTCTGATGATGACCCAGACGGATATGAGTCTACCGAATACCCTGCGCTATGCGGTGTTCAATACTGTTTCCGCCGTGACGACGACGGGCTATAACCTGCCGCTTGTGTCCGGCACCGGTCAGTATTACTGGCCGATCGGCGCGCTGTTCGTGATTCTGGTTCTGATCACGGTCGGCGGTTCGACCGGGTCAACGGCGGGCGGAATCAAGCTCATGCGTCTCAGTGTTCTGATGAAGGTATCGAATGCGGAAATCAATCGCCTCAGCTTCCCGAGCAGTGTCTTTCCATTGATGTATGGTGATCAGCGGATTTCGCGGGAGCAGATCCTCTCCACCTGGAGCTTTTTCGTCCTCTATTGCGCCACGCTTGTCGTGGTGGCGCTGCTGCTCGCCTTTAACGGGCTGGATTTGCAGTCATCGATTTCCCTTGCGGTCACCAATCTTGCCAATGCGGGCTCGGCAGCACAGCCCCTGATCACGGACGTGATTGTCGGCGAGGAGAATTTTATCAGCTACGAGGCCTTACCGAATTTTTCCAAATGGTTATTATGTGTCACAATGCTGGTTGGGCGGCTGGAGTTTTTTGCTGTCCTTTCCCTGCTCAACCCGGCCCTGTGGCGGCGCTAAGAAATAGGAAGAAGATGTCCAGAATTGCTTATGTAAACGGCCAGTATGTTCCGCACCAGACGGCCTGTGTCCATATCGAGGATCGCGGCTATCAGTTTGCCGACGGGGTCTATGAGGTGGTGACGATCTTCAACAACCGGATGATCGATGAGGAGGGGCATCTGGACCGTCTTTGGCGCAGTCTTGACGAACTCAAGATGGGCGCACCGATGAAGCGGGACCCGCTTAAGATGGTCATGCGCGAAGTGATCCGGCGCAATGGCATTGAAAATGGCATCATCTATCTGCAGGTGACACGCGGCGTTGCCCCGCGCGATCATCCGTTCCCGAAGCACACGGCTCCCGCGCTGGTCATGACGGCAAAGCGGCTGTCGATGGAAAAATCGCAAAAAACGGCGGAAGCAGGCGTCAATGTCATTACCGTCCCGGATATTCGATGGACTCGCCGGGACATCAAGTCGGTATCCTTGCTGCCGAATGTGCTGGCCAAGCAAGAAGCCAAGGAGAAGGGCGCCTATGAAGCCTTCCAGATCGACGAGGACGGCATGGTGACCGAGGGTAGCTCCACCAATGCCTGGATCGTGACGCAGGAGGGCAAGGTTGTTACCCGACCGACAAGCAATTCAATTCTGGCTGGTATTACGCGGGGCTCGCTCCTGCGGGAGCTGGAAAAAAATGGTGTTGATCTTGAACTCAGGAGTTTTTCAAAAGAAGAACTGAACTCGGCGCGGGAAGTGTTTCTGACCAGCAGTACAACTTATGTCATGCCTGTTGTAAAAGTGGATGATAAAATCATCGGAAATGGCCATCCGGGCATCGTTTCACAGCAGCTCAGGGCTATTTACGAGAAATTCATGCAGGAAGTTTAACACTATAATATAGTAGTTTTCGACTTTGACTGTGGTTTTTATGTCAAAGTCGTTATTTGTTGCAATTTGGGCGCGATAGTGCTTGTGTTTAAGGCTATAAATCCTTATGTCAGGGAAACTTTTTGCCCATTGCTTGCACGAGCCGTCAAATAGACCTTGATCGGATTGTAAAAAGGCAAAATTATAAACTAATGACAGACGAGAGATAATTCGAGATGGCCGCTGAGAAGTCACAAAATGTACAGGATGTATTCCTGAACAAGGTACGCAAGGACAAGGTGCCGGTTACGGTATTTCTGGTTAATGGTGTAAAATTACAGGGCGCGATTAGCTGGTTTGATAATTTCAGCGTTCTGTTGCGCCGCGATGGACATGAGCAACTGGTCTATAAGCATGCCATCTCGACGGTGATGCCTGCCGGACCTATCCAGCTGTTCGATCCGTCGGCTGATAACTGACACAGATAAGGACCCGATGCTGCGTCTAAAATCCCCACATGGAAGTTAATTCAGAGCGCGAGAGCCTGCGTTCAGGGGAATCGGCGCTGGTTCTGCACCCCTATATCAAGCGGACAACCAAAGCCAAGATTCGTGATCCGCAAAGCTGCTTGGAAGAGGCCGTCTCGCTCACGGCGGCCATTTCTCTTGATGTTGTCCATTCCGAAATTGTCACGCTGAACAAGGCGCGGCCCGGCACCCTGTTCGGGGAAGGCAAGATTGACGAACTCAGAGACTTTATCAAAAACTCCCATATTGATGTCGTGATCATCGACGGGCCGGTAACGCCCGTTCAGCAGCGCAACCTGGAGCGTCGCTGGAAGGTCAAGATTGTCGACCGCACCGGACTGATTCTTGAAATCTTCGGGGAGCGGGCGCAGACGAAAGAGGGCGCCCTGCAAGTCGAGCTCGCCCATCTCAGCTATCAGCGGACGCGGCTGGTCCGTTCCTGGACCCATCTGGAGCGGCAGCGCGGTTCTTTGAGCTTTATTGGCGGTCCCGGTGAATCGCAGCTTGAAATTGACCGGCGTCTCATTGACGAGCGGATTACGAAGATCAAGCGGCAGCTCGGCTCGGTCGTCCAGACTCGGGAGTTGCACCGGGCGAAGCGCAAGAGGATACCTTATCCCATCGTTGCGCTCGTCGGTTATACCAACGCCGGTAAATCGACCCTTTTCAATCGCATGACGCAATCGCATGTCTTCGCGGAAGACCTGTTGTTTGCGACACTTGATCCGACTATGCGGAAGATTTCCCTGCCGGGCGGTCAGCCGGTCATCCTCTCCGATACGGTCGGCTTCATTTCAGACTTGCCGACAGAACTGGTTGCGGCCTTTCGCGCCACCCTGGAAGAGGTGCTGGAAGCGGACCTGATCGTTCATGTGCGCGATATTACCCATATCGATACGGGCGCGCAGCGTCAGGATGTGCTGGATGTCCTGAAACGTCTCGGCGTCGATACGGATGATGAGGGCACCTATCTAGAGGTTCTGAACAAGATTGATGTGCTGGAAGCGGAAGAGAAGGAAAAGCTCTATAACAGCACGGAGCGCGGGGAGGGGCAGGTCGCCATCTCGGCCATAACCGGGGAGGGGACGGAGACATTCCTCCACCGGATCGAGGATTTGCTGACTGCCAGGCAGAAAGTGCTGGAGTTTGATATCCCGGCTGAGGACGGGGCAACCCTGTCCTGGATATACCGGAACGGAACCGTGCTGGATCGCGTCGATCAGGAAGAAACCGTCCATATCGAGGCTAAATTCTCGCCTGAAAATCTTGGACGGCTTAAGAAAATCCTCAAAAAAGATCTTTAATTGTCTGATTTTATTGAGATTTATCTTCTTTCCGAATTTCATTCCAGACTTCATCCATTTCCTCAAGGCTGCATTGGTCGATGGGCTTTCCGCGTGCGTTGAGGCGTTGTTCCACGGTCTGGAAGCGGCGGGTGAATTTCCGGTTGGCAGTGCGGAGGACAGTCTCTGGCTCCAGTTTCAGATGCCGGCCCAGATTTGCGATCACGAATAACAGGTCGCCATATTCCTCGGCGATGCGGTCCTCGTTCGCATTCTTGTCGATTTCGGCGCGCAGCTCGGCCATTTCCTCCTCGATCTTTTCGAACACCGGCAGGATGGATGGCCAGTCAAAGCCGACCCGTCCAGCCCGGTTCTGCAGCTTGACCGCGCGGGTGAGGGCGGGCAGGTTGCCTGCCACCCCATCGAGGGCGGACGGCGGCTGATTTGATGCCGCCTGTTTCTCGGCTCGCTCCCGCGCCTTTGTCTCTTCCCAGGCCGTTGTCTGTGCCTCCGCTGTTGCAATATCCTTGTTGCCGAAAACATGAGGGTGGCGGCGGATCATCTTCTCGGAAATGGCTTCGATTACATCGTTGAAGTCGAAGTCACCGGCCTCCTTCGCCATTTGCGCATAGAAAACGACCTGAAACATCAAATCGCCGAGTTCGTCCTTCAATTCCGCCATATCCCCCTTCGCAATCGCCTCTGCAACCTCATAGGCTTCTTCGATGGTGTGCGGCGCGATCGTATCGAAATTCTGCTCGAGATCCCACGGACAACCACCGTTGGGGTCGCGTAATTTCTCCATGATATCAAGGAGTTGATTAATATGAGTTAAGGTTTTGGATTCAGGCATACAGGACTCTCAAAGCAGAAGATCAAAGCCGGGCCAGTTTAAAGGATTTCCTTCGCCCGTGGCCATAAGTATCATGGGATAAGCCCTGAATAAACGAGTTCCGGATGACTGAAGAACAAAAACCAAAGGAAAAACGCCGCCGCAAGCCGGTTGAACCGACGCCGAAATGGCTGCGGGATCAGGCGTTGCGCTATTTGAACCGTTTTCCGGCGACACGTCAGAAGATGACGCAGCATCTCTATAACAAGGCCGCACCTCAGCTTGAGCATTTCGACATAGATGAGGAGAAGCTGAGCGTGGACATTGAAAAGACTGTCGCGGATATGGTCAAGGCGGGCTTTATCAATGATACGGAGTTTGCCGCGAGTAAGGCGCGGCTCATGGCGCGGCAGGGGCGGTCGGTCGCTCAAATTGGCCTCAAGCTGCAGGAGATGGCCTTTTCGGACGCGGATCAGTCTCAGGCGCTTGACGGTCTCGGGGAGGACAAGAACGCGCTCGACCGGCTTGCGGCGGCGCGCTTTGTGAAACGTCGGCGGTTCGGACCCTATAAGCCGGAGGAGACACGAGAGGAGCGCCGGAACAAGGAACTGGCATCGCTGGCACGTCAGGGCTTTTCATTCGATGTCGCAACTTCCGTCATTGATGCGGAAGACATAGAAGATATCGAGGCGATGATCTATGGTGAGACGTAAGCGCCTGAATTACAGAGGTTTCCTGAAAAGGGGACAGGATTTCCGTCCTTTATCCATATATCTATTTTTCGCATAATATATATTATGGAAAATATTGGATCATATGATATCGAGCTTATAGCCGATATGGCTGCCCGCGAGGCCGACCCCCTCATAGAAGCGGTGGGCGTCAGGGCGGGATTTATCGGTGGTGAGTTGCAACAGTCGGCATTTGTTTGATCGCGCGCGCTCTATCGCGTCCGTCATCATCAGCTTTCCGATATTCTGTCCGCGCATGCTGTCATCGACACGAACGCCTTCGATTTGCGCCCGTGACGATCCGCTGCGTGAAATGCCGTGGATCACCGTAAACTGATAGCAACAGACAATCCGCTCGTCGATGACGCCGACAATGTAGTCATTGCCCGGCTGGGTCTTCATGGCGTCGAACGCGTCCAGATAAACTTGCGGCAGCGGATCGGTCAGAACCTCTCGTGTGGAGCCGAGCTGATCCTGAACGAGCAAACGGACGATTTCGGGAAGATCTTCCTCGTCCGCGATCTGGAATTGCAGCCTGTCGTTCATTCAGCCTCTATCACCATGCCGTCATAGCCCGGCTCGACGCCGTCCGGCAGTTCGCGTCGAAGCGTTTGGTAATCCAGATCGACATGCATATTCGTTAATATCGCCCGCCGTGGCTTCAGCCGCTCAATCCATTTGAGCGCGGTCTCCAGATTGACATGCGTCGGATGCGGTGTGTAGCGCATGGCATCGACGATCCATGTATCGACGCCTTCAAGGATTTCAAAGCCGCGATCGTCGAGATTGACCAGATCATTGGAATAGCCGATCGGCCCCATGCGAAAGCCGAGACTGGTGATGCTGCCATGGTCCTGATCGAAGGGTAAAAAGTTAATATCGCCAATCGTAAACGGCCCGCTGATCAGATGCTCATCTAAGATGGCAGGATAAGGATTCCCCTCAAGCTGCCGAAAACAATAGTCAAATCGGCGGATAAGAATATCGAGCGTTTTCTTGTCGCCCCAAACGTTAACGCGTTCGCGATTACGGATCGCAAGGACACGCAGCTCGTCTATTCCATGGCACTGATCGGCATGTTCATGGGTCCAGACAACGCCGTCGAGCCGACCGATATCCGCCTCCAGAAGCTGTTCACGGATATCCGGTGACGTATCGATCAGGACGGTCGTCCCTTTTTCCTTCACCAGAATGGAGCAGCGCCGACGCCGGTTTTTCGGCTCGTCGGGATCGCAGGCACCCCAATCATTCCCGATGCGCGGAACCCCGCCGGAGGTGCCGCATCCCAATATCGTCACTTCCATTAAAGTTTCCGTTCTATTTTATTGAAAAGGTTAAAGAAATTATCTGTTGTGATGGCCGCCAGCCGGTCCGGCTCAAGACCTTTCAGCTCCGCAACTTTCGCGGCCGTATAGGCGACGAAAGAAGGTTCATTTGTCTTGCCGCGCTTCGGTACGGGTGCCAGGAAAGGACTGTCCGTCTCGACCAGCAGCCTTTCCATGGGGATGCGGCTGACATGATCCCGGAGTTCCTCTGCCGCCTTGAAGGTCACGATCCCGGAAATCGAGATATAAAAGCCTATTTCCATTGATTTTTCAGCGACTTTCCACCCCGAACTAAAGCAATGGATGACCCCGGTGAAAGGCCCCTTCCCGTATTCTTCCTGCAAAATATTAACGGTATCCTCGTCGGCGTCGCGGGTATGCACGATCAGCGGCAGGCCGGTTTGTCGCGCGGCCTCGATATGCAGGCGAAAGGATTTTTTCTGCAGCTCGCGCGGGGCATGCTCGTAAAAATAATCAAGGCCGGTTTCACCGATGCCGACGACTTTGGGATGCGCGGCCAGTTCGATGAGTTTTACCGCCGTGACTTCGTCGCCTTCGCTCTCCGCTTCATGCGGATGGACGCCGACAGAGCAATGAATATCCTCATACCGCTCTGCAATTTCGCGGACGCCGTCAAACTCCCGGAGCTTTGTCCCGATGGTGAGCATATGGCCGACACCGACTGCCCTCGCCCGTGCGACCACGTCGTCAAGCTCGCTGGAAAGCTGTTCAAAATTCAAATGGCAATGACTATCGACTAACATCTGTCTTTCCGAATTATTCTGGCGTCTCTACCTGCCCATGCGTTCTACATTCAAAAACAGGTTGAGGACAACCTGTTTGCGGTCAAGGTTTATGACATCCGCCCTTTTTATAAGTTCATTTCCGGTTTCCCAAATCTCCACCCAGTCGGCAGGCGCCTGACGGGAGATCATCTTTTTCATGATGTCCGCTTCCCCGGGAACCAGATTGCTATCACTGAAATTACTGCTCGCGGCACGGACCAGACGGGTCAGCCACCAGGGATAGAGTTCGCAGATCATGCGGTAGCCCGCCTCCCCGTCTTTCAGGCCGCTCTTGTCGGCAAGCGCATGCAGCTTCTCGGCGTTGAGCACCGGGTAGTTCCTGAAGATATCGAGGATGTCGGCGAAAATTTCAAGGCCGCCCGCCTCCAGCAGCCGGAGCGCCATGCCGGGGCTACCCTCCGCCAGCGTCAGCAGCATCTCCAGTTGATCATGCGAAATGGTCTCGCTATAGGGCGCGAGAAAGCGCCGCATATCCTCATCGCCAAGCGGGCGCAACGCGAGCTGGCGGCAGCGGGAGCGGATTGTCGGCAGCAGGCCGGCCGGTGTATGGGAAAGGAGGAGAAAGAGCGTTTTCTTTGGCGGCTCCTCCAGGATTTTCAGGATCGCGTTGGCGGCGTTCTGGTTCATCTCGTCCACCGGATCGACAATAACGATGCGCCAGCTCCCCTCGGAGGCAGTCAACTGGAAGAACTGGTTGAGGGCGCGGACATCATCGACGCGGATGACGCTGAAAAATTTCTTGCTCTTTACATCATATTGCCGCCTTAGCACCGCGAGGCCCGGATGGGATCCGGCGCGGATCAGCGCGAGGGCCGGATCGCCCTCGGGGACATCCAGGCTGTCCGGTGGTCCGAACAGGCCACCGCCCCCCTCGCCTCCCTGCTGGCTCAGCAGGAACTTGGCCGCACGATAGGCGAAGCTGGCCTTACCAACGCCTTTCGCGCCGGTGATCAGCCAGGCATGATGGAAGCGGCCGCTCAGATAGTTTTCAAGGAAGCGCTTTTCCGCCGCATCATGGCCGATAAGCTCGTTGCGGTCCTGCGGATGCGGATATCCTTCCAGCTTGTCGGAAACCGGCAAATCCGTCACGGCAACTGACGCGCGGCGACCGTCTCGCGCAGCTCCTGCTGGATGGCATCGACAGACCGGGTCGCATCGATGAGGACACAACGGTCCGGGTTCTTGCGGGCGATGTCGAGAAAGCCGTCCCGCAGACGTTCGTGAAAGGACAGGTCCATTTTCTCGAAACGGTCTTCGTCATGGGTGCGGCCCATGGTGCGCTTCAGCCCCTCCTCCGCCGGAATATCGAAGATAAAGGTGAGGTCCGGCGCAAAACTGCCGACAGCGAAGTCGTGAATTCGCTGTACGGCCTCTTCGCCAAGCTGATTGCCATATCCCTGATAGGCCATGGTTGAATCGGCGAAGCGATCGGAGATAACCCAGCGGCCTTCTTTAAGCGCCGGCCAGATCGTCAGGCGGAGATGGTTCCGGCGGGAGGCATAGAACAGCAGGGTCTCACCGATGGCATCCCAGCGGTCCGGATCCCCGGTCAGGATCAGCTCGCGAATTTCATCGGCGCCCGGTGCGCCGCCGGGCTCCCGTGTCAGCAAGGTTTCAATGGATCGGGTTTCAAGGAATTCGGCAAGAAGACGGCTTTGCGTGGATTTCCCGCTGCCGTCACCGCCTTCCAGCGTAATGAACTTTCCGCCTTTCCGCCTCTCGCCCTGCATTGGAGCCACTGCCGCCCTAATTGGCGGAGGGACCGAAGACGAGATACTCGACTGCGGATGTCAGGCGCTTGAACGTGCCGGGACGGGAGATATCCTCCATCGCGACCAGTGGCACGGCAATGGTCTCGATTTCCGGACCAGAAACTACAAGCTGCGCCACCGGCGTTCCCTTGATGATCGGTGCCGGAATGGGCTCGTTATAGACGACCTTGACGGTCATGGACTTGCGGGCCTGACGGGACAGGGTGACGGTGAGATCGGATTCCACGGTCAGCGGCACCACATCCTTGTCGCCGAGCCAGACCCGGGCGTTGTCGACGACATCGCCGGACTTGAAAAGCGCATAGTTGTTGAACTCGCGAAAGGCCCATTCCATCAACCGTTCTGATTCGCGGCTTCTCTCCTTTGCATTTTCAAGGCCGTTGACGACGAGAATAATGCGCCGCCCGTCCCGTTCCGCCGAGCCGACAAGGCCGTAGCCGGATTCCTCGGTATGCCCTGTTTTAAGGCCATCCGCGCCATTGTCTTTATACAGAAGCGGATTGCGGTTGCCCTGTTTGATATCACTGAAGGTAAATTCCTTCTCATTGAAAATCGGATAATATTCCGGGAAATCCTGAATAAGATGCTTTGCCAGAACGCCCAGCTCCCGCGCTGTCATCTTGTGATCCGGATCGGGCCAGCCTGTGGCATTCATAAAGGTGCTTTTCTCAAGGCCGAGTTCCCGCGCCCGGGAGGTCATTGCCTCGGCAAAGCCTTCTTCCGATCCGCCAAGCCCTTCGGCCACCACGATACAGGCATCATTGCCGGACTGGATTATGATGCCGCGCAGAAGATCTCCGATGCTGACGCGGCTGTCGACCTCGACAAACATCTTTGAGCCGCCCTTCTTCCAGGCTTTCTCGCTGACCGGCAGGGTGTCTTCCAGATTGAGCGTGCCGTCCTTCAGCCGCTCGAACACCATGGTGATGGTCATCAGCTTGCTCATGGACGCAGGGGCCATGAGCTGATCGGCATTTTTCTCAAGCAGGACGGCGCCCGTATTCATATCGAAGATAAACGCTTCCCGCGCCGCGGTTTCAATCGGGTCCGCAGTGGCGGTACCCGCGATCAGGGTTACCGACAGGCACAGGGCGGAAAAAAAACGAAAGGAGGAAGTCCATAAATTCATGATGGTCGGGCTTTCAGTCATTCTCTTTTCAGGTTTCACACGGACAAATTAGCATCATCGCGATGGTTTTTAGCATTAATGTATGTTTTTGGCCAGTTTAAGGCTTGTCTATTCGATCACAATCCGGGCTTCTGTATGGCCGTTGTTGATCAGGTCCGCCAGCAGCTGGTCCGCTTTATCAATATCCGACACCGGGCCGACGCGCACACGGTAGAAATCCTGTCCGTTGACCAGAACCTGACTGACCTTGGTTGGACCCATGGAAGATAGCCGCGCGCTCAGGATATTGGCGTTATTGAAGTCGATAAACGCACCCGCCTGAATGAAGATATCGCTATGCGTGATCGGCTGGACACTGACGGTCGGCGTCGGCGAGCTATAGGCGGACGCCGATGTTACCTGTGTTTCGGCGACGGTCGGCGCCGGCAGAGGCTCGATTTTTGGCGCGGGTGCCGACTTCACGCCTTCGGGCGGAGCCAATGTATCGGCGACAACAACCGCCTGCGGCGCGGCGGCGACGTTATTTTTCTCCGTCAGCGGCGTTTCAGGCTTGGCGACAATGGTCTGATCCCCATTGCCGCCGTTAATCACCTGCACACGAACCTTTGCCGTTCCTTTCTGGACGATGCCGAGCATCTGCGCCGAGCGATAGGAAAGGTCGATAATGCGGGAATGGGCGAAGGGGCCGCGATCATTGACCGTCACGATGATGGAGCGGCCGTTTTCGAGATTGGTGACCCGCACATCTGTGGGCAGCGGCAATGTCTTGTGCGCGGCCGTCAGCTTGTGCATGTCATAGACGGCGCCGTTCGCGGTGCGGCGACCGTGAAATGGCTCGCCATACCAGGAGGCAATTCCCGTCTCGTCATAGGCGTTATCGACTTTCGGATAATACCAGATCCCATCCACCTGGTAGGGGTTGCCGAGCTTTGGGTCGCCGCGATCCACATCGTTCGGACCGACGGCGGCGGTATCCTTTCCTGCAGCGCGGTATTTCTTTGCACCATAGCTGATCAGACTGACCTCGGAGCAACCCGCCAATAACAGGGCGGTGGTGATAAGGACAATCAGTCCGGATTTTTGCTTTAGTTTTGCCATGTTACTTATACCTTTTACGCTACGCACTTCATATTAGTTATCCATCCCCGATCAGATCGGCAAGATAGCCGACGGACATCGCAAAATAGGTGGACCGGTTCCATTTCAGGATGGTTCGGTAATTGTCATAAATCAGAAAAGTCTGACCGTTACCCCCCTTCGGCTGAACCAGAGAGCCCATCAGCTGGCGCGACGGCAAGGCGCTGCCATCGGCCTTGCGGACGCCAAGCGCCTCCCATTCCGCCATCGGTTTGGCGACTTTAAGATCGATGAGGGATAGATCGAAATCCTTGGGGAGCGTGACTTCCCTGCCCCATGTCTGGTCCCCCTGCCAGCCGGACTTCGCGAGGTAGTTGGCGGCCGAGGCGAAGACATCGGCCTTGGTCGTCCATATGTCGCGGCGGCCATCTTCATCATAATCAACGGCAAAATTGACGAAACTTGACGGCATGAACTGCGATTGTCCCATCGCTCCGGCCCAGGAGCCTTTCATATCGGCAAGCTCAATATGATTGTCATCGAGTATCTTGAGGGCGAGCAGCAGCTCCTTTCGGAAATATTCCGCCCGCCGATTGTCATAGGCGAGCGTGGTGAGCGCATCTATCACGCTGAATCCGCCAGTATATTTGCCATAGCGCGTCTCCACTCCCCACAGGGCGACAATGAAGCGCGGCTGCACGCCAAATTCCTGCCCGACCTTTTCAAGAATAGTGCGGTTTTCATTGAGCATGGCTTTGCCCGAGTCAATAAGCGACTGCGGCAGGCGCTGTGCCATATATTCCTGAAAAGTCTGGACGACTTCCGGCTGCTTGCGGTCAAGCTTGACCACTTTTTCTATCAGTTGGACATCGGCGAACGCACTGTCGAGGGTGGTCTGGCTGACCCCCCCTTCCCGCGCTTCCGTTTTCAGCTTGGCCAGCCACTGATCGAACGGCTCCTTCGCGGCGAACCCCGGGGATGCAATAGCCGTGATAAAAATGCCGATGAGGGTGAAAAGAATTAAATACGCGGAATTCTTGGCCATTGGTACTCCATTTTACTAATCCGTCCTTTTTGCCACAAAGCCAGCAGATTCGCAACGATTTCAGACAGAAAAGCCCTTATTTCCGCCGGAAACAGTCAGACCTGCGGAAATACTGATTTCTCCATCAAACATATTGACAGGCCAGAGCGGGAACTTTAAACGATCAGAACCGTTCGCGGCCTTGAATTGCGTCCTGTCGGCGCCATTTCGAAAGAGCCGCCCTGCGGAGGGTTGGCAGAGCGGTTGAATGCACTGGTCTTGAAAACCAGCAAGGGTGCAAGCCCTTCCGGGGTTCGAATCCCCGACCCTCCGCCACTTCGTGTTCACATCACTTCAGCTATATTATGATGTTCTGGTTTACATCCGTCATCTTCTGTGGCGCGCCGAGATGATCGGGATGGACGAAGTTCATGTCCTCCCCGTCATTGGAAACCAGCTTGATGCTATCTGCGAAGACCGAGGGGAGATCATCGATCACCTCAAACCGGATCGTGCCCGCCGACATGTCCCCATCGAGGCCCTCATTGGTGAGGACAATCTTGTGCCCCTGCCCCGGTTCAATCACAAACTCGCCCGGCGACATCCAGGTCGACTGGTTTCTGCGCTGGTCATGATACACATCCGTCGTACCACCGGCGTGATGGACTGTATATTTCACAGAACTAGCATAATCGCTGTATTCTCCCTGCCACCAGGCGGACAGGCGATAACGCCGGGCCTCGGGGATATCCGGCTCCCAGGTGAAGACCGCCGTCGGATCGGTTTAGGGAGCATATTGATAATTGGTACCCCAGAAATAGCCGTCGCCCAAGGGGGTGCGGGATACAGCGGAATGTATTTGCAGGCGCCCGCAACTTCGTGTTTGCTAGCGATCTAAATCTGGGACAAGTCCCACGCCGGCTATTTATGGAAAAACGGTTAGGCGACAATGGCCGCCGGTACAAAAGCGGAATTTGCGTCAAACTTCTCGCCACCGCGAAGGCAAAAAACGGGGCGTATTAATTTCTCAGCTGTCACACTTTCACCGCTGTTATCGGAAAGCGTGAACCGACCCGTTTCAATCTTGAGGACTGATATATCTGCCTCACGACCGACGGCCATAGAGCCCAGCTCTCCCTCCATTCGCAACAACTTGGCAGGATTACAGGTAACCATCTCAATCACCTTCTCCAAAGGAACACCTAAATGCAATAGCTCCGACATGGCGATCGTCAGATTAAATGGTGCAACTCCAAAGAATGGATTTGCAGCCCGCTCGGACTTATCGGTGGCATTGGGAATTGTAACATTGTAGCCATGCATATCTGCTCCAAGCGTGAAAGGCACTATGCCTGCATCCAGAACCCGGCGAGCAACATCGAAACTAAAATGGGAACCATGCCCGACATCTACGAGAATTTGCTTCTGACGAACAGCTTCCAAAAGTATTGGGTGTATCTTCCCCTCACTTGAAACAAAACCGCCGGGATGTCGTGTAAAAGGATGAGCCAACACGTCCCCTTCCTTCATAATGGGCAACAGTTCACGGATCAGCTCCTCCGAAGACGGGATAAGTGCGCTGCTGCTTGTCGGCCACAGCTGGCCCAGGTGGATATAAAGCGGAAGATTAGCGGCGGTCGCTATTTCCTGTCCTATCTTGATAACCTCCATCCCCCAGCGGGATTGCCCCCCAATTTCAGCATGTGCCTTAATGCCTTTGACGAGGTCAAGGTTCGCCCTGGCTGCGGTGATTGTATGCTCCGCATTGACGCCGTTAGGTCCGTACAACTCAGGATACAGATGCCCCTCGAGTCCGCCAACGAGGTAAGCCGATAAAAAGGCGAGAACGCGACTGGCTGATGGCTCCGCTATGAATTTCCGGAATCCGCCGATCGTCATACAACTCGGACCGCCTTGATCAACCAGGGTCGTTACACCGGAGTAAACACCCACCAGATCAGGAGACAATCCGAATTTACCGGTGACATGCTCATAAACATGCGCATGGGTATCGATCATTCCCGGTATGACATGATGACCTGTCACATCTATCCGCTCAATCGCTTTCTCGGATTTCAGACTAGTGGTCACAGCGGCAATCAAACCATCACGCATCCCGATATCGTAATATCCGTTCAACCCGGTAACCGGATCAATCAACGTTCCGTTTTCCAATACGATATCAAATGGTTTCAAATCGCTCATCTCTGGTGTCCCTAATCATTTTCACTGGATTTAAAGAGAATATATCCCGCAGCGCACAATCGGAAAAGCAAAAAAGTTGTAATAGCAAAAATTATATCTACAATTATTTTTTAAATTCTATTACTGTGATGTTGTGCGGCGCAGCATTTCGACGACGGAAATTTGAAAAATACCCCGCCAGCTGCGCCAAATACCGGATGTGACGGTTATTGGGAAAGGTTGCAATGAGTAACGATCAAGGAATAAAGGAAGGTGCGAATGGTATTGGTGCGCGCCTTATACGAAAAGAAGATGATCGCTACCTGAACGGCAAGGGACGCTATATCGCCGACATGCGAATGCCCGGTATGCTGGAGCTTGCCTTTCTAAGAAGTCCGCTTGCTCATGCCCGAATTACATCGCGAACCAAACCTGATGATACTGCGGAAACCGTCTTTTTTGCTTCTGACCTTGAGGGAGTTTCGGGGATCCGTGCCGTATCCGGTCTTCCGGGGTTTCGCCCGTCGACGCAGCCCATACTCGCAGAGGACAAGGTTCGCCATGTCGGGGAGCCTATTGCCGCATGCCTTGCATCAAACCGGGCCCGCGCCGAAGACCTGACAGAACTCATTGATATCACATTTGAAGAGTTGTCGGCGGTCCACGACATGACCAAGGCGCGTGATGCCGACGCGCCCTTGCTGCATGAGGATTGGGACGAAAACTCTTTTCTGGAAAGCAATGCCGATATCAATTTCGAGGCGGCTATTGCGGACGCAGATGTTATCGTAAAACGAAGCTTCAAAACAGCGCGCCAGTGCATGGCGCCAATTGAAGGCCGCGGTCTGATCGCATCGTGGGATCGAAATCTGGAAATCCTCACCCTTCATTCCGCAACTCAAATGCCTCATATCGTTCGAACCGGACTCGCGGACTGTCTGAATATGGATCACGGACAAATCCGTGTAATTGCGCCAGACGTCGGTGGCGGGTTCGGGTACAAAGGCATACTTCTGGCTGAAGAGGTTTGCGCCTGTTATCTTGCCATGAAGCTAGATCGCCCTATCCGGTGGATTGAAGATCGGCGTGAACATCTGATTGCGGGAGCAAATTGTCGCGAGCATAATTACGAAATCACAGGTTACGCAAAAGCAGACGGAGAATTGCTTGCGGTGGATTGTGTCGCCATTGTTGATTCCGGCGCTTATTCCAGCTATCCCTTCTCTGCCTGCCTGGAAGCGGCACAGGTCGCCAGCATACTCCCCGGCCCTTATGTCATGCGAGGATACCGCTGCAAAACCTGGTCGGTGGCAACAAACAAACCCCCTATCCTGCCATTCCGCGGCGTAGCGCGCACTGGTGTTTGCTTTGCAATGGAGGTATTGTTGGATGGGATAGCAAGGGAGCTTGAAATTACACCCGAAGCCATTCGGGCGCGTAATTTGGTCCAGCCGGGACAAATGCCTTTCACCAACATCACAAACAAGTTCTTCGATAGCGGCGACTATCCGGAAGCCCTGAAACGCGCCGTTACCGGCATCGACATGGCAGGCATCCGGAAAGAGCAGCAATCCCAAACTGGGCGCACTCGGATTGGTGTCGGCTTGTCAATCTTCTGCGAACAGGGAGCACATGGTACATCCGTCTATCATGGCTGGGGCATTCCGATGGTGCCCGGCTTTGAGCAGGCGACGGCCCGCCTGACACCAGATGGCGGGCTTGAACTTCGAGTTGGCGTACACAGTCATGGTCAGGGGCTTGAAACAACGCTTGCGCAAATTGCCAATACAGAAATCGGGATTGATCCAGAAAAAATCAAGCTAGTCCATGGAGATACAGCTTATACACCATATTCCACTGGTACGTGGGGATCACGCTGCATAGTGATGGCGGGGGGCGCAGTGGGCACCGCCTGTGAATCACTTGCTGAGCGCATTCGCAAGATCGCAGGCCATCTGCTTCAGACTGATCCGAAGAAAATCATCCTTGAGAATGGCATGGCCCTGAGTGGGAATAGCGCGATCAGCATTGAGGATGTAGCTCGCACCTGGTATCTAAAACCACAACTTTTGCCCGAAGACGTTGACCCCCGAGGGTTAGATGTTGTTGCAGGATATAAAACAACGAAAGACACCGGCACATTTTCCTATGCCTGCCATGCGGTAAAAGTGGAAGTTGACATGGATCTTGGTCATGTCCGACTGCTGGATTACGTCATCGTCGAGGATGCCGGCACGATGATAAATCCGATGGTTGTTGATGGGCAGGTATATGGTGGCGCGGCACAGGGTATTGGCACAGCCCTGTTTGAAGAAATGTGCTTTGATGACTCCGGCCAACCGCTTGCCTCAACTCTGGCAGATTACCATCTGCCGCTTGCCTCCGATATACCGGATATCCGCATTGAACATATGGAAACTCCCTCCCCGCTGAGCCGGTTCGGCCAGAAAGGAATTGGAGAAAGCGGCGCCATTGGCCCCCCGGCGGCGATCGCCAATGCGATCAATGATGCCCTCATCCATATTGGCGCAGAAGTCACACAAGTACCGATGACTCCGGAACGAGTGTTGGAGGCTATTGCGAACGCGGAGCATTACGCTAGGCAAGGAGGAAGCGCAGTATGAAACCCGTATTATTTGACTATGCCGTAGCTCAGTCTCTGAACGATGCCCAAAACGCCCTTCAGAATGGACAGAGTAAATTCATATCCGGGAATCAGTCCCTTGGGCCAATGATGAATTTGCGTTTAGCCCGGCCTGCCGCGTTAGTCGATTTGTCTCAGCTACCGGAATTGCGCAAAGTCGAAGAACATGATGGCTATATTCGGTTTGGCGCCGCTATTACACATGCTGAAATCGAGGATGGTGTGGTGCCGGATCCAACCGGCCACTGGATGCAGGCCGCAGCCGCAAACATCGCCTATCGCGCCGTCCGCAATCGCGGCACGATCGGGGGCAGCCTTGCCCATGCTGATCCCGCAGCAGACTGGGTGATCGTTCTGACCGCGCTTTGCGCAACAGTCATCGTGCGAGGGTCCGAAGACAATTGTCCTTCGCGCCAGATCCCCATGGAAGATTTCATTACCGGTCCCTATAGCACCGCTATGAGCCCGGAGGATATTCTAACTGCAATCGATGTTCCAAGGCCGGGAAACGGTGCACGATGGGCCTACTGGAAATATTCTCGACAAGTCGGGGAATTTGCCAAGGCAAGCGCAGCTATCCTGATTGATCCGGCGAACAATCGGACGCGAATAGCAATAGGGGCATTAGGGCGACAACCTGCGCTGTTGCCTAACCCTCAACCACTTTTGGCAGGAGAGCAATCTCCGATGGAAGCTTTAGCAGAGGCGATACCGGATCAACCTGCAAACGCGCTGCATATGCATGCCGTCGCAGTATCCAGAGCCCTCGACCAGATAAAAGACAGTGAGGAGTTTTCCACATGACCGCTACGACTGTCGATCTTACCGTCAACGGCAGGTCGGTTTCTGAAAAGACGGAATCGCGCACGCATTTGGCTGATTTCCTGCGGGAAGACCTGTTGCTGACAGGCACGCATCTGGGGTGCGAGCAAGGTGTCTGCGGCGCCTGTACCGTGTTTGTTGATGGGCGACCGACACGATCCTGCATAACTCTCGCTGCTGCCTGCAAAGGTGCAAATGTACAAAGTGTCGAAGGGTTTGATGATGACCCGCTGATGCAGGCTTTGCGGGATGCTTTCAAAAGACATCATGGTCTGCAATGTGGCTATTGCACGCCGGGAATGCTAGTCACCGGCTATGACATTGTCCGACGGCTGCCCAACGCCGATACGGTACGTATCCGCAAAGAGCTGTCCGGCAACTTATGCCGCTGTACAGGCTACGCCGGGATCGTCGCCGCAATTGCCGACGTACTGGAAAACAACCCACCCATCGCGGGCATTCAACCCCAAGCAAGGTTGCGGCACAACTCTGAAGAAAGTGCAACTGCGGCATTAGAGAAAAATTCGAAGCCCAAGCCCGGCTCTTCGTTAAAGACTGCTGATCCGACCGATATCCCGTCGCGCCAATCTCTTGACAACGCACCAACTCTCTCTCGGAAGCGAACTTTTGATGTTTCACCGTCCAGGATTTGGGAAATACTGTCGGACCCAGAAAAGATCGTTTCCTGTATTCCGGGCGCGCGAATAGATGATGTTGCTGATGATGGATTGCTGCAAGGACAATGTGCAATCTCCATGGGGCCGATAAAGGCAGCATTTAAAGGCACCGCGCGGATGGAGCTCGACGAGGTCGGGAAAACCGGTGAGGTTATCGGTCGTGGTAAGGACGGCTTTAGCCGCTCCCAACTAGATGGAACGCTTGATTTTCAGATCACGGACCATTCCGAAGGTGGATCGGAACTAAGCCTGGATATGCGATACAAACTTACCGGGCCTTTATCACAATTCAGCCGGCCATCGCTGGTCGCAGAGATCGCAGATCGTATCCTCGACCAGGTCGTCGCCTCTATTGAGGCGAAGGCAAAAGGGGAAAATCCGGAACTCGTCGAAAATGCTAACCTGAACGGGCTTTCCCTGCTGACCTCTGCTTTTTTTGGATGGATTAAAAATACCTTGGGGTTTCGTTGATTGTGATTCAGACTTATAAAAATATAACAATGGTAACAGTTCATCGGTCAAGTTCATGAAAACAGAAGACACGCAAGCAACATCCTCCGATCCCTGGCGAAACGGATCCCTTACCTCCCGCCCCGGCGTTTTAATACGTCGGCTGCATCAAATCCATACCGCCCTTTTTGCACTTGAATGTGGCGAGCAGAATATCACACCGGTGATGTATTCAGTGTTATCTGCGCTCCAGCAAAGTGGCCCCGTGGATCAGACAACCCTCGCCAGGGCGGTTGCAATCGATAAAACAAACATGACCGACATTCTCGATCGTCTCAAGAAACGTAACCTCATCAAGAGACGTGTTTCCAGCAGCGATAGACGAGTCCGCCTCACCTCACTTACCGAGGACGGAAAGAACATGCTGGACTTGCTGGATGAACGGGCACAGCGAGCGCATGAGCGAACAATTGAGAG
>TARA_R110000824_G_scaffold397334_2_pt1 | contig 74566 bp, 72 predicted proteins | sample TARA_R110000824 | Tara Oceans TARA_R110000824 (sample SAMEA4397747) | marine metagenome | biome: Polar Biome; feature: [MES] marine water layer (ENVO:01000295) within the mesopelagic zone...; material: water (ENVO:00002006), including particulate matter (ENVO:01000060) such...
TCCCCGAGGGGAGGGTGGGAAGATTTCAACGGCAGGTGCAGCGCGCATCCTCATTCCGCCTCCTCGTTCACATGCGCGATCATGTCGGAAATCACATGCGCGACATGCGCATCATGCACGCGGTAGAAAATCTGCTTGCCGCGCCGCTCGGGGCTGACGAGGCGCGTCGCGCGCAACAGGCGCAGATGGTGGCTGACCAGCGAGACCGAGAGGCCGAGGGCGGCGGCGATGTCGCCGACGGCGCGCGGGCCATCCAGTGTCGCCACGACGATGCGCAGACGGCTCGGATCGCCCAGCATCTTGAACATGTCGGCCAGCTCGGCCGTCTTGTCGTCGTCGAGCGGGAGCGGTGCGGACCGGAGGGTCTTCGGAACTGCCATGATGAGCCATACAATTGAATATGTGTTCAACTGTTAGCATTGAAAAGCGGGCTGCACAAGCCCCGCCGATCCGTGCTAGACCCGCCGCCCTAACGGTTCAAGGAGGCCCCCATGCGCATCGGCACGCCGCTTTCCCCGTCGGCCACGCGGGTCATGCTGCTGGGCTCAGGCGAGCTCGGCAAGGAACTTGCCATCGAGCTGCAGCGCTATGGCGTCGAGGTCATCGCGGTCGACCGCTATGCCGACGCGCCGGCGCAGCAGGTGGCCCATCGTGCCCATGTCATCGCGATGACCGACGCCAAGGCGCTGCGGGCGCTGATCGAAAAGGAACGGCCGCATATCGTCATTCCCGAGATCGAGGCGATCGCGACGGCGGAACTGGCGAAGATCGAGGCCGAGGGTCTTGCCGAAGTGATCCCGACCGCGCGGGCGACACAATTGACCATGAACCGCGAAGGCATCCGCCGTCTGGCGGCCGAGGAACTCGGTCTGCCGGTGTCGCCCTATGCCTTTGCGTCGAGTGCTGCCGAACTGAAAGCCGCGATCGACGGCGGCATCGGCTTTCCCTGTTTCGTCAAACCGGTCATGTCGTCCTCCGGCAAGGGCCAGAGCCTGCTCGAGGCGCCGGGCGGGGTGCAGAAGGCCTGGGACCATGCCATGGCGGCCGGCCGCGTCGAGGCGCCGCGTGTCATTGTCGAGGGCATGGTGGATTTCGACTACGAGATCACGCTGCTGACTGTGCGCGCCAGGGGGCAGGGCGGTGGCTTCGAGACGCAGTTCTGCGCGCCGGTCGGCCATCGTCAGGTCAAGGGCGATTATGTCGAGAGCTGGCAGCCGCAGGCAATGAGCGAAAAGGCACTCCGGGCCTCGCGCGAGATCGCCAGGAAGGTGACGGACGCGCTGGGCGGCCGGGGGATCTTCGGCGTCGAGCTGTTCGTCAAGGACGACAAGGTCTGCTTCTCCGAAGTCAGTCCGCGTCCGCACGACACCGGTCTCGTCACGCTGGTGACCCAGTATCAGAGCGAATTTGCGCTGCATGCGCGTGCCGTGCTCGGTCTGCCGGTGTCGGTCGAGACGGTGTCGCCGGGTGCCAGCGCCGTTATCTATGGCGGATGCGATGCGAAGGGCATTGCCTTCGAAGGGCTCGATCAGGCGCTGGCGCTGCCGGGCACCGAAGTGCGGCTGTTCGGCAAGCCTGAAGCCTTTGCGAAGCGGCGCATGGGCGTCGCGCTGGCGCGCGCGGCGACGGCGGACGAGGCGCGGGTGCGGGCAAAACAGGCGGCCGGCCTCGTGAAGCCCGTGGCCGGATAATTTATTTCCCGCCGGGACTCGCGGTGCGTTGCCAAGTGTCCTATCTCTAGCAGCCGGTTGCCCTGTCCGTTTCGTTCCTGAAGCAGAGCGGGCAAACGAAGGAGTCGGCGATTGACGCTGCTGTTTCTGGTTCTCGGTCTGGTGCTGCTTCTGGGCGGCGCCGAATTTCTGGTCAAGGGCGCGGCCGGACTTGCGACGCGGCTTGGCGTTTCGCCCTTTCTGATCGGACTGACCCTGGTCGGGTTCGGCACCTCCTCGCCGGAGCTGGTCGCCAGCCTCGAAGGCGCCTTTCGCGGCTATCCCGGCATTGCGGTCGGCAATGTCGTCGGCTCCAACATCGCCAATATCCTTCTCATTCTCGGTATTGCCGGTCTCGTCTGGCCGATGACCGTCGAGCGCGGCACGCTGAAGCGCGATGGCACGATGATGCTGGCGGCCGCCGCGGTGATGACCGTCGTCTGCGTCTACGGCTTCCTGTCGCGCGGCGTCGGCATCACCTTCCTGCTGCTGCTGGCCGCCTATCTCGTCTATACCTACCGCGCCGACCGCAAATGTCAGGACGGCACCGCCGAGATGCATGCGGCCGAGGCGGCCTTCCTGCAGGCGGGTCCGCGTTTCGGGTTGCTGATCGAACTGGTCATGGCGCTGGGCGGTCTCGTCGCACTGGTCGCCGGCGCCTCGCTGCTGGTCGACAGTGCCGTCGTGCTGGCCGACCGCTTCGGCATCTCCGACTCGGTGATCGGTCTGACCGTCGTCGCCATCGGCACCTCGCTGCCGGAGCTCGCAACCTCGGTCCTTGCCGCCTTCCGCCGCAAATCCGAGATCGCCATCGGCAATGTGGTCGGCAGCAATATCTTCAACGTGCTTGGCATCGCCGGCACGGTCGCCGTCGTCAAGCCGATCACCGTGCCGGCCGACATCGCCTCGTTCGACATCTGGGTCATGGGCGGGGCGACACTGGTGTTCCTCTTCTTCGCCTTCACCGGGGCACGGCTCGGGCGCATCGAGTCGCTGCTGCTGCTGGTCGGCTACGGGGCCTATCTCGCCTTCCTTCTGCGCTAATGTGACAGTTTCGTGACAGTTGCGTGACAGAGGGGGGTAAGCGGTCATTCCGCTGTGCTGTCACAATTGCCCCCGACATACCTCTTTCCTGCAAATCGACCATTGCTTTTTCGCATTTCAATGGTGATGCAAGACCCCTATGCTGTTTACGCAACCCTCGGTTTCGGTCTGGTGGCAGGGCTCAAGTCCATGAATTGGGACGATTTACGGTTCTTTCTGGCTGTGGCGGGGGCGGGCAGCCTGTCGGGCGCCGGCCAGCAGCTTGGCGTCAACACGACCACCGTGCTGCGCCGTGTCGCCTCGCTGGAGGACGATCTCGGCGCGCGGCTGTTCGAGCGCGAGCGCACCGGCTATCGCCTTACAGCTGCAGGAGAAAAGCTCGTCGAGGCACTGGAGCCCGTCGACCGGCGCCTGTCGGCCCTGCCGCGCGATTTCGCAGCCGCCGGCGGCGGTGCCGAGGGCATCGTCCGGCTGGCGGCCAGCGATGTCGTTGCCGCCACGCTGCTGGCACCCGAACTTCCGTCCTTCCGGCAGGCGCATCCCGGTCTCGAACTCGAGATCGTCACCGATCCGCGTCTTGCCGCGGCCGGCGCCGCGCCGCGCATCGGCAATCCACTCAAGGATGTCGATGTGGCCCTGCGTCTGGCGCGGCCGACACAGGGCGACATGCTGATGCGCAAGGTTGGCGACATGGCCTACGGGCTCTATGCCATCCCGTCCTATCTCGAAGAGCGCGGGCATCCGCGCCAGATGGCCGACATCGCCGGCCACGATCTGATCGGCTTTCCGCGCGCCGAAACACCGCTGGGGCCGGTCTGGTGGTTTTCGCGGGCGGAAAAGTCGGCACAGGTCGCGCTGCGTTCGTCCAGCGTAGCAGCCCGTGCCGAAGCGGCCCGGCGCGGGCTCGGCCTTGCCGCCTTGCCGTGTATCCTTGCCGATGCCGATGCTGGCCTCCAGCGGGTCTTCGGGCCCGATCTGCTGGGTGCGCTGGAAATGTGGTTGCTTGCACGCAACGACCTTGCCCAACTGGCCCATGTTCGGGCCGTGATGGAATTCGTCGTCGATGCGGTGAAGCGTCATCGCGGAGCGCTGGAGGGTCGTGCGCAGGAAGTTATGGAACTGCCACGCCAGCTCCATCCAAACCATTGAAAAGCCGTGAAAATTTCCTCTTTGTCGTTGCCTTTCCGCGCCGATCTGGCGTAAGAATCCTTTGCAGATGCGGGACGGGTTAGCCTTAACGCGCTCTTAATTTTCGGGCCGCTACGTTGGTGCGGCATCGGCCCGGGCCTTGTTGCGTGTATCGAAGCGGGGGCCGTTTGCAGCTGCGATCTCGCCACAGTTTCGACCCACGACATTCGTAGGCTGAGAATCGGTGAGGGTCTTATTGCTCGCCGTGTTTTTCGCGGTTGTCGATCCCGGATCGTGCCGGGTGTTTTTGGACGGCGTATTAACCGAAATGCCACCATAAGTGGCGAAACTCTGATTTTCGTGGCCGCGATGTCTCCGGTGTCCGGCAGCACTCTCTCAAGGGAATAAAAAAACATGCTTTCCGGTCTGCTCGGCATGTTCTCGGCCGATATGGCAATCGATCTCGGCACGGCGAACACTCTCGTCTATGTCAAAGGCCGGGGGATCGTTCTGAACGAACCGTCGGTTGTCGCCATCATTGAAAAGGGCGGAAAGAAGCAAGTGCTTGCCGTCGGCGAGGAGGCCAAGATGATGCTTGGCCGCACGCCGGGCAACATCCAGGCGATCCGACCGATGCGGGACGGTGTGATCGCCGATTTCGAAATCGCCGAAGAAATGATCAAGCATTTCATTCGCAAGGTTCACAACCGTCGTTCCTTCGCCAATCCCCAGATCATCGTTTGCGTGCCATCGGGGTCGACGGCAGTCGAGCGTCGCGCGATCCAGGAGTCGGCGCTGTCGGCCGGCGCGCGCCGCGTCTATCTGATCGAGGAGCCGATGGCAGCCGCGATCGGCGCCGGGCTGCCCGTGACCGAACCCACAGGTTCGATGGTCGTCGATATCGGCGGCGGCACGACCGAAGTCGCAGTGTTGTCGCTGGGCGGTATCGTCTATGCGCGTTCCGTGCGCGTCGGCGGCGACAAGATGGATGAAGCCATCATTGCCTATATCCGCCGCCATCATAATCTTCTGGTGGGCGAGGCAAGTGCCGAGCGCATCAAAAAGGAAGTCGGCTCTGCGGCCATTCCACCGGATGGCGACGGCATGACCATCGAGATCAAGGGCCGCGACCTGATGAACGGTGTGCCCAAGGAAATCGCGATCGGCCAACGACAGATTGCCGAAAGCCTCGCCGAGCCCGTCGGCGCCATCGTCGAAGCAGTCAAGGTTGCGCTTGAGGCGACGCCGCCCGAACTTGCGGCCGATATCGTCGACAAGGGTATCGTTCTGACGGGGGGTGGTGCGTTGCTTGCCAATCTCGATCAGGTGTTGCGTGACGAGACGGGATTGCCTGTCAGCATCGCCGACGATGCGCTGTCCTGTGTTGCGCTCGGGACGGGCAAGGCCCTCGAACATATTCGTACGATGAAGCACGTGCTGTCATCGGTATACTAGGGCGCGTGCCTGCTCCGCTGGAGGAGCGAAAAAGCAGGAGCAAGGTGGGCCGTTCGGCAGTGAAAGAGCATTAAGTTCCCATGGACCCGAACCGGACAGCTTTGCCGTTCCGCGAGTTTTCCCACAGAATCTCGCTTGTCTTCATGCTGACGCTGGCGGCTGCGCTGCTGCTGCTCGGTCGTGCCGAGACCTATGTCTTCGATCAGGCGCGTCAGGTTGTCACCGACATGGCTGCACCGCTTCTCGAAGTCGCGTCGCGACCTGTGGCAGCCGCACGTCGTGTGATCGAACGAACGGACGAATATGCCTATGTGTTCGACGAGAACGAGCGTCTGAGAGCCGAGAACGCCCGGTTGCTCGAATGGAAGGAACGGGCGCTCAACCTCGAGGCCCGCGTGGCGCGCTACGAGGCACTACTCAACGTCCAGATCGACCCGTCGATCAACTATATCAGCGGTCGCGCGGTGTCCGACGCGGGCGGTCCGTTTGTCGACACGGTTCTGGTCAATGTCGGGCGTGAATCGGGAGCAAAGAGCGGGCAGGCTGTCATCGATACGGACGGTCTGGTCGGGCGGATCGTGTCGACCGGTCCGAAAGCCAGCCGCGTATTGCTCTTGACCGACCTCAACAGCCGCGTTCCGGTCGTCATCGAGCCTGCGCATTACAAGGCGGTGCTTGCGGGCGACAACACCGACTGGCCGCGGCTCGAATATCTGACGAATATCAGTGCCATTTCGCCGGGCGACAGGGTCGTGACATCCGGTGATGGCGGGCTCATACCGCCGGGCCTGCCTGTTGGTCTGGTCATTCAGACCAGTGACGGCAACCTTCGTGTCCAGACATTCTCCGACCGGGGCCGGCTGGATTTCGTGCGCGTCCTTCAATACGAGTTTCCGTCCAGGGTCGAGCGACAGGATCCACCCGAAGTCCTGATTGGTCCGCCGGTTTCCTCTGGTTCCGATGCCGCGGCGGTGGCCGCGCCTGCATCGACCGTGACGGAGTAGTATCATGGCGCGCCTCGATCCCTATTCGCCCACACCCGCCGCCCGTGCCGGTCGTGTCTTCATGATCGTTGCGCCCTTTGTCATGGGTCTTGTTTGTGTGTTGCTCTCCTTCGTGCCGTTCGGCCGGATTTTCGGTTCGCCGCTTACGCCGGCCTTTGCTTTGATGGCGATCTATTACTGGGCGATCGTTCGGCCTGAAATGTTCCCACCTTTCGCGGTTTTTGCAGTCGGCCTGCTCTTCGATCTGCTGTCCGGTGGCATTATCGGTCTTTGGGCCTTTGTCTATGTTGCCACCTATGCCGTCGTCGTTTCGCAGCGCGTGCTCGTGGTCAATGCGCCCTTCACGGTGTTCTGGTTCGGGTTCCTGATCGTCGCGACATTTGCCGGAGCGCTTTCCTGGATTGTTGTCTCTGTGTTCCATGGCATGCCGGTGCCGCCTTTCTCCCTGGTGCAGCATATGGTTTTGACTGTGGCGATCTTTCCGATCTTCGCTATGATTTTCGGGCGGATTCAGACGCGCGTTCTGCCGGGAAGCTGAGGCGGAACCATGGGGCGTAACAAATGCAGATAAGCGGCCGCGACAGCAATCGCTATCAGACCTTCACGCGGCGTGCGGCGCTGCTGGGCGGTCTTCAGGGGATTGCATTCGTGGTGCTGGCCGGTCGCATGTACTATCTGCAAGTACTCAAATCAGACCAGTACACGATGCTGGCCGAGGAAAACCGTGTCAGCATGCGGCTTCTGGCGCCGCTACGCGGGAATGTCGTCGATCGCTACGGGCGCGTACTCGCCTCCAATCGGCAGAACTTCCGGGCGATGATGATTGCCGAGCAAACACCGGATATCGAGGAAACGCTCGACCGGCTGTCGCGGATCGTCGAGATCAACGATTTTACCCGGCGACGCATTCTGCGCGACGTTCAGCGTTCACCCCGGTTCATGCCGGTGACCGTCGCCGAGGGTCTTACCTGGGATCAGTTTGCGCAGGTCAACATCAACGAGCCGGATCTCGCCGGGATCATTCCGGATGTCGGCGAGACACGCGATTATCCTTATGGTGAAGAAATTGCCCATATCATGGGCTATGTCGCATCGGTGTCGGAGAAGGACATGGCTGAGGCGCAGACCGATCGTCAATTGCTGCGTCTGCCGGGATTTCGCATCGGCAAGGAAGGGATCGAGAAAACCTACGACAAGGAGTTGCGCGGGACCGCAGGCTCCAGCCATGTCGAAGTCAATGCCTATGGCCGTGTGATCCGGGAGCTCGCCAAGGATCCTGGCAAGCCCGGCGACGAGGTTGTGCTGACGCTCGACATGGATATTCAGCGGTTCGCCTGGGACCGGCTGAAAGGAGAGTCGGCTGGTTCCGTCGTCATGGATATTCACTCAGGCGACGTCCTGGCCTTTGTTTCAGCTCCGGCCTATGACCCGAACCAGTTCAATATGGGGCTCAGCAACGAGCAATGGCGCGCGCTGGTCGACAATGAATACAAGCCGCTGGTCAACAAGGCACTGGCCGGCATGTATCCGCCCGGTTCGACGTTCAAGATGGTGGTGGCCGCAGCGGCGGTCGAAGCCGGAATCAACCCAGCGCAGCGTGTTGTCTGTCCCGGTCACTACTCGCTTGGCAGCCACGACTTCCATTGCTGGAAGAAGGGCGGCCACGGTGCGATGAACATGCATCAAGCCATCAAGTATTCTTGCGACGTCTATTTCTACGACATCGCACGGCGCATCGGCATCAATGCGATTTCCGAGATGGCACGGAAATTCGGCCTGGGAGAAACCTACGGTTTCGAAGTTCCCGGCGAGAAGGCGGGGCTCGTCCCGACGCCAGACTGGAAACGGGCAACGCGCGGCGAACCATGGCACCAGGGTGAGACCGTGATTGCCGGCATCGGGCAGGGCTATCTGCTGGCGACGCCGCTGCAACTTGCTGTCATGACGGCGCGACTTGCAAATGGCGGCCATGCCGTGAAGCCGCGTTTGACGCGTGCCATCGGCGGTCAATTATTGCCGACGCCGCGTCCATCATCGCTCGGTGTCAGCGAGGCGGCATTGAAGGTTGCCTGCGAGGGAATGAACGCCGTGTCGAATGAAGCCGGGGGCACGGCGTTTCGCTCGCGCATTCCCGATCCCGGCATGGAACTCGCCGGCAAGACAGGTACGGCGCAGGTTCGTCGGATCAGCCGTGCCGAGCGTTCGACCGGTGTCCTGCGAAACGAGGATCTGGCGTGGCGGTTTCGCGACCACGCGCTTTTTGTCTGCTTTGCTCCGGTGCATGCGCCCCGGTATGCCATGTCCGTCATTATCGAACATGGTGGTTCGGGTTCCGGCGCCGCTGCGCCTGTCGCGCGGGACATCATGCGTGAGGTCCTGATGCGCAGCCCGGAGCGGCCCCAGGCGGTCGTGCCGCCAGGTGCCGCCGGCAAGACGAGGGAAGGCTGATGCTCGATCTCAGGCGTTTCACCGGCCGCGAGATGCGGCTTGCCGATAAGCTGATCGAGTTCAACTGGGGCTTCCTGCTGCTCCTGGTGCTGATCGCGTCGATCGGATTTGCGATGCTCTATTCGGTTGCCGAGGGCAGCTTTTCGCCCTGGGCCTATCGGCAGGCGCTCCGCTTCGCTGTCGGCGTGTGCATTCTGCTGATTGTCGCGATGATCGACCTGCGGCTCTGGATGCGGCTTGCCTATCCGCTCTATGGTGCGGCTCTTGTCATGCTTGTCGCAGTCGAGATCGTGGGCTTTACAGGCATGGGTGCGCAACGCTGGCTCAATCTCGGATTTATCCAGATTCAGCCATCCGAAGTGATGAAGGTTACCTTGCTGATGGCGCTGGCGCGCTATTTTCACGGATTGACGCTTGAAGAGGTCTCGCGCATGCGCAACCTCGTCATTCCGGTCCTGTTGATTGCCGCGCCGGTCGGTCTGGTCGTCCTGCAGCCGGATCTCGGCACTGCGATTCTCCTTATGGCCTCGGGTGCCGTCCTGTTCTTTGCTGCAGGGTTGCGCTGGCGCTATTTCATCATGTCCGGCATTCTGGTTCTCGCGACGGTTCCGGTCGTCTGGAGTCGGCTGCACGACTACCAGAAGAGGCGCGTTTTTACCTTTCTCGACCCCGAGCAGGATCCGCTCGGCGCCGGTTACCATATTCTTCAATCGAAGATCGCTCTGGGTTCCGGCGGTGTCTTTGGCAAGGGCTTCATGGAGGGAACGCAAAGCCAGCTGAACTTCCTGCCGGAAAAACATACCGACTTCATTTTCACGATGCTGGGCGAGGAGCTGGGCCTTGCGGGCGGGCTGGCCCTGATGGCGCTCTATTTCATAGTGCTGATGTTCTCGCTCAACGTGGCCATGCAATGCCGCAACCAGTTCGGCCGGTTGCTGGCGATCGGCGTTTCGATGACCTTTTTCCTCTACGTCTTCATCAATACAGCGATGGTCATGGGTCTGTTGCCGGTCGTCGGCGTGCCCTTGCCGTTGGTCTCCTATGGCGGCACGGCCATGCTGTCGCTGATGTTTGCCTTCGGCCTTCTGATGAGTGTCTATATTCATCGCAACGTCGAAATTTCTCGCGGACCCAGCGCTTTCTGGTGACCCGGTTCGGGCGGCCGGGCCGGCGTTTCCCGGTCGCTTCGGCCGCCGCTGGACAGGCCCTGATTCCTTTGCTATAGGCACCGCTCCCCCACGAAACGCGTGGCCGGGATGGTGGTTTCCACCGATTGCCCCGGCGCCATGTCCGGCGGCACGGCGGGCGCATAGCTCAGTTGGTAGAGCAGCTGACTCTTAATCAGCGGGTCCCAGGTTCGAGTCCTGGTGCGCCCACCAATCCTTTCCCGAATCAAAGCGTTCCAGTATTAGCGGGCCGCGGTGCAGCGTGTCGCCGAAGAGCTTCCTCGAGCCAGTCTTCATCGCAATGTCAGCGACAGGCGGGCGTCGTCCTCACGAGTTCCGGCCAAATTTCAGCCCAGCCCCGGTCGTGTGTCGGACCGGGGACAATCTGCAGCATGGCGCAGCCGCCGACATCGAGCCGTGCGACCACATCCCGGTTGATGCTGGCAGGTACGACCTTGTCAGCGCTTCCCGCATAATGGATCTGCGGCAGATTTGCGAGCGCGGCGGCAATGTCGGCGGGGTTCAGGGAGTCCGATAGCGGGCTTACATTGTGGTGCGCGGTGAAGGCATCCGTATCGAGCGGCGCGGCTACTGTTTTGAGCCAGACGATATCGTCACGCCGTATCGCGAGAAGCGTGGCGACGGTGCCGCCGCCCGAATAGCCGACAAGGGCGATCTTCGACGCGCCGGCCCTTTCCTTCAGCGCGCCGATGGCGGCATCCATGGCCGCGAGGGTCTCTTCGCTGTATCGCGCCGATGTCCAGAGCGCATTCTCGCAGTTCCGCGCCTTTTCGCCGCCTGTGAACTGGCAGGGGCGGGCTAGATAGGCGACGGCGTCTGCGTCGTCCGCTGCGGCGAGGCGAAGGGCGACGGGGTCAAGCGGTGTCGGATCTGTCGATGGTTCGTTCCTTCTGCGCCAGGCGAAGCCGTCACCCTCGATATAGACGGTCAGTCGGGGGACATTGCCCATGGCGCGCAGCCGAGCATGAAGATCGAAGACGGTCGTCTCGATCAGCAGCGGCGCAAGCGTGGCCCTGCTTGCGATCCTGTCGGCTTCGGCGTTGCGTTCCGCAGGCGTTGCTACCGCGCAGGCGGCAAGAAGAACGGTCGATAGGCCGGCAAGGGTAAGCGGGCCCAGCACGGTGCTCTTCGGCAAGCAGAAGACAGGCCCGAACGGCCAGCCAGAGCCGCGTCTCGATTGGCGGCCGGCTCCTCCTCCCTTCGAAGATTTATTCACCGGGCGGTACCGCGAGCGCTGCTCGTTCGAGCTTGGCGAAGTGCAAAAAAGGCGTAGCGAAGTTGTCGCCATTGTCCACCGGGGAGGTCTCGCGACCGAAGCCATCCACATGAGCGGCAAATGCAGGATCGAATCCGCCTCTGATCGTTTTCCATGTTGCCCGGGTTCCCGGCCGCGTCACATCCATCTTCAGATTGTTCATCGTGTGGGTGTGGCGCTCCTTTCCGATCATCCCGTCCATGAACATCAGGAAATATTCCTGATAGAAATTGAAAAAGCATAGCTTCACATGCACGAACTGGTTGCACTCGACCGGCGAAAGCGTGGTATCGGCGTTCAAATCCCTTACGCAAACATCCATGATCTGCTTGTCGGCATAGCTGCTGGCAAGCAGACCAAGGAGATGACCGTTTCGCTCATTGTGGATTGCCGCCTTCTGGTTCTTCGCGCTCTGGCGGATTTGCAGCGCCAGATAGACCAGTGAAACCAGAACCGCCAGGCTGCTGACAAAGCCGCCGATATTGGTGAGATCGGAAAGGCTCATTTGTTTTCCCCCGCTTCCCATGCCTCCAGCGAATATAGGCTGAGCGGCAAACCGCGTTCACAAAAAAAAGGCCCCGGTATATCCAGGGCCTTGCTTCTTTTCATGTCGTGTCGATCGAAACCGGCATGCCTTCAGGCGGTGGCTGCCTGGCGGCGGCTCTGCTTCTGACCGCCTTGCGGCCGGCCACGTCCGGCGCCGGGTTTGCCGAAGCGACGGGGCTTGCCGGGCTGGTGGCGGGGACCGCGCGGGCCGTTGCGGGCCGGGCGATCGTCGGACGGTTCGCCGGCCGGAAGGGCAACCTGGTCGCCGAGCCATTCAGTGGTCGCGACCACGGTGATCGGCCGCTTGGTCAGCCTTTCGATGCTTCTCAGATGCGAACGCTCGGAGGCGTCGCAGAAGGAGATCGCGACGCCACTCTTGCCGGCGCGCGCGGTGCGGCCGATACGGTGTACATAGCTTTCCGGCTCGTTCGGCAATTCATAGTTGATGACATGCGTGATGCCGGTGACGTCGATGCCGCGGGCGGCGATATCGGTCGCAACCAGGACGCGTGCCTTGCCGGTACGGAATTGCTCCAGGGCCCGCTGGCGGGCACCTTGCGACTTGTTGCCGTGAATGGCTTCAGCGGCGATGCCGGTCTTTTCGAGCTGCTCGCTGACCCGGTTGGCGCAATGCTTGGTGCGCGTGAAAACGATGACCCGGCTCAGTTCGCTGTCGTCCAGCAGTTTTGTCAGAAGCTCGCGCTTGCGCTTGCCGTCTACATGCAGAACGCGCTGGTCGATCTTGTCGACGGTGATGATTTCGGGCCGCACTTCGACGCGGACCGGTTCGTTGAGAATGTCAGCGGCCAGATGTTCGATGTTCGATGGCATCGTCGCCGAGAAAAGCAGCGATTGGCGCGTCTTCGGCAGGGCCGCGACGATCTTCTTGACGTCGTGGATGAAACCCATGTCGAGCATGCGGTCCGCCTCGTCGAGAACGAGAACCGAGGCCTGTCTGAGATCCGCATGACGCTGGTTCATCAGGTCGAGCAGGCGACCGGGCGTCGCAACGATAATATCGACGCCACCGGCCAAGGCCTTCACCTGGCGGAACTGGTTGACGCCGCCGAAAATGACGGTGTGGCGAAGCTTCAGGTTCCGACCATAGGTCTCGATGCTCTGGCCGATCTGAACCGCCAGCTCGCGCGTCGGTGCCAGGATGACGACATGGGCGCCCTTTGCGGGACGCTTTGTCTGCTGACTGGCAGCGAGGCGCTGCAGAATCGGCAGCACGAAGGCGGCCGTCTTTCCGGTGCCGGTCTGGGCGAGCCCGAGAAGGTCGCGACCTTCGAGCAGGGCCGGAATCGACTGAGCCTGGATGGGGGTGGGGGTGGTGTAGTTCTGCGCCGCAAGCGCGCGGCAGAGCGGCTCGGCAACGCCGAGATCCGCGAAGGTCTTCATAGTCATAAGTAACATTCTCACAAGTCAAACGTCTTGCGCCGGCCACTATGGCCGTCGCTTCACGCGGGGTCTTGCCGCGTTCCAACGCGCTTGGAATCGAGGAAAGGGTCTGATGCTTCGGGGTTAGGCGGTGCCGGGAGGCAGCGCAGAGCGCGCACACGAAGCCAGATAGGGCGTAGATGAGCCTTTCGGCTCCCGAAGTCAAGAACGAAAGGGTTCGTAAAACCTTAATGCGGTCTGGCGGGACGGATTGTCGCGGGCAGCACGAGTGGGCATGATCGTTCAAATTGCAGGAGCGATGCGGAAGATTCGATGATCACAGCCTATATCCCCGTCAACGGCGCGCTCTCTCCCGTTCCGGTTGCCGCAGGCGAGACCATTCCTACGGAAGCGGTCTGGATCGATCTGCTTCAGCCGACCGAAGAAGAGCTTACCTTTGTCGATGTGAAGCTCAGCCTCGATGTCCCGACCGAAGCCGATATGCAGGAGATCGAGGTCTCAAGCCGGCTCTATCTCGAGGACGAGGTGGCCTATATGACAGCGGCCATGGTGACGCAGGCCGACACGCCGAGGCCGCAAGTCGTGCCCGTGACATTTGTGCTTGCCGGTCATCGCCTGCTCACGTTGCGCTATGCGGAGCCGACACCCTTTCGTCACTATGCGTCGGAAGCACGCAGGCACAGCGTGCCCTGTGCGACGGGCGAGGAGGTTCTGGCCGGGCTGCTCGACGCCATTGTCGACCGTGTCGCCGATATTCTCGAGCGTGTCCAGTCGGATATCGATACCTTGTCAGGAGAGATCTTTCCGCATGAAGGCGGCAAGACAAAACGCAATTATGACGAGATCCTGCGGCGCATCGGCCGCAGCCATGCCTTGACGTCGCAGGTGCGTGAGAGTCTGGTCAGCTTCGGACGGCTGGTCAGCTTCATCGCGCGGCCCGCCACGGATCGACGTTCGAAATCGACCGAGAGAGCCTTCAAGACCACCTCGCGCGACCTGACGGCGCTCAGCGATCATGCGAGTTTCATCGCCAACAATATCAGCTTCATCCTCAACGCGACGCTGGGTCTCATCAACAACGAGCAGAGCGGCATCATCAAGATCTTCTCGGTGGCTGCTGTCGTCTTCCTGCCGCCGACGCTGATCGCCAGCATCTACGGAATGAACTTCGAATTCATGCCCGAACTCGCTTGGCCAATCGGATATCCGCTGGCACTGCTGATGATGGTGTTCTCGGCCGTTGGGCCCTATTTTTTCTTCAAGCAGCGCGGTTGGCTCTAGATGGCGGGTGTGCGGACCGAGTGGATCTGGATCGTTCATGCCCCGGTGCAGGGACGTGAGAGCCGCTATTACGGGCAGCTCGACGTGGCAGCGGAGCCAGTCGACGCGGCGCTGGCAGCGGCCGTTGCGCGTCGGCTGCCCCCGGTTGCCGTATGGCTGTCCTCGCCGCTGACGCGTACGCGGACGACGGCGCTGGCGCTGAAAGCCGGCGTTGATCCGGTGGTGGTCGGCGATTTCAACGACCAGCACTATGGACGCTGGCAGGGCATGGGGTTCAACGATGTCTTCGCGGCCAACCGGACGCTCGACTGGTCGCAGCCGGCCGACATCCGCCCGCCCGAAGGCGAGAGTTTTGCCGACATGTCGGTGCGCGTTGCGGCCGGGATCGATCGCCTGACGGCCCATTATGCAGGGCATACACTCATATCGATTGCGCATGCCGGGGCCGTTCGCATTGCTATTTCTCATGCGCTTGACATCGATCTTGCCACCGCAATGCGCATCGAGGTTGCGCCGCTGTCGATCACGCGGCTCGGGCACCGTGAGATCAACGGCACTGCGCAATGGAGCGTTGGCTGCATCAACTTCGATCTGGCGGCCTGACCATGCGCGTGCCGGATATCGCCGACATACGCCAGGCGGCGTCACGCCTGGCCGGTGTGGCCGTCAGGACACCACTGCTTCAATTTCCGACGCTTGATGCGCGCATCGACGGCCGGGTTCTCATCAAGCCGGAAGTTCTGCAGAGAACAGGGTCGTTCAAGTTTCGCGGTGCCTGGAATCGTCTGTCGCAACTCTCGATGGCCGAGCGTCGTGCCGGCGTGGTTGCATGGTCTTCGGGCAATCATGCGCAGGGTGTTGCTGCAGCGGCGCGGATTCTCGACATTCCCGCGTTAATCGTCATGCCGAAAGATGCGCCGCGCCTCAAGATCGAACGTACCGAGGGGCTTGGCGCCAAAGTCATTTTCTATGATCGCATCAACGAAGATCGGGAGGCCATCGGGAGGCGGATCGCCGCCGACCGCGGCGCCGTCATCGTGCCACCCTATGACGATCCCGACATCGTTGCAGGGCAAGGCACGGTGGGGCTCGAGATCGCCGAGGATGCGGGGCGGCTTGGCGTCGCGCTCGACGCGGTGCTGGTGCCGGCTGGCGGCGGCGGGCTTGCGGCCGGGACGGCGCTGGCGCTCGGCGCCGCCATGTCCGATGCGAAAGTCTGGTGCGTCGAACCGCAAGGCTTCGACGATCATGCGCGGTCGCTGGCCGCGGGACAGCGGCTCGGCAACGAGGTGGGTCGGCAATCGTTTTGCGACGCATTGCTGGCGCCGATGCCGGGCGAATTCACTTTCGCGATCAACGCCGCGCGCCTTGCCGGTGGCGTGGCGGTCAGCGACGCCGAAGTGGCGGCGGCGATGCGTTTCGCCTTCGAGGAATTGAAGCTGGTGGTCGAGCCCGGCGGTGCCGTGGCACTGGCGGCGGTGCTGGCTGGACGGTTCGATGCGGCGGGCAAATCGGTTGTCCTGATCCTCAGTGGTGGGAATGCCGATCCCGCACCATTTTGCCGGACGATTGCCGGCTAGCCGAGTTCAGCTTCCCAGCGCTCGATGACGCGCGCGAGGCGTTCCTCGATCCGGCGCAAGGCATCCGCCACGATGGCGATGCGCTTGCCGGTCAATGCCCCATAGGATGCGGACATGAAAATGCCGCCGGCATGAGTCTCGATTTCGTCGCAGAGATCGGACTCGACATTCCTGCTGCGTAGTTTTTCACTGATTTCCTGGAGCCGTTCGGCGGCATGCACAATGTCGGCTGCCGCACGTGCGGCCGTCTCGGCAATTGTGGCGGGGCCCTCGGTCTCTTCGCCGGGCTTGGCTTCGGCAAGTTCAGCTTGTGCTTCGGTCAGCGCGCGATGCAACTCGAGCGCTTCGTGATAGACGAAGCCGAGGCGCGCGCCCGCATCCGCGTCGCGGGCAAGTTTTCCAATGGCGTCAAGGACTTCGGCAGTATCGGCCACCCGATGGCGGCGGGCGAATTCCTCCAGAAACCAGCGGCCGCGCGGCGTTTCGCGCACCGCCTGTTCGATGGCTTCATAATCGTCCGGTACTGCGGTGTATGCCGGTTCACTCATGCGTTCCGCTCCGGGGGAGGCTTGTGCCACCATTATCCAGGGTATTGCTTAACCGTTTGCTTCGACGCCTCGCGAGAGGCTAGAGAAGGCGGGCCGGGGTTTCCGGCAGCAACGACAAGAGGGCAATGTCTTGAAGCGGGTACTCCCCATCGATATCGAGGCGGTCAAGGGCTTCATGGACCCGCAGGAGGGTTGGGCACTGCATGACGCGGCCATGGAGGCGTCGCGGCGCGGCCCGGTGCTCGAGATCGGTTCCTATTGCGGCAAGTCGACGGTCTATATGGGGGTCGCCTGCCAGGCGAACGACGCGGTTCTCTACGCGCTCGACCATCACTACGGATCGGAGGAAAACCAGAAGGGCTGGGAGCACCATGACCAAGCGCTCTACGACCCTGAGACGGATCGTCTCAACACCTTTCCGCTGTTCCGCCGGACCATGCGCATGGCGAGGCTCGAAGACACGGTCGTGCCGCTGGTTGCGCCTTCCGCTATTGTCTCGAAACAGTGGGCGACGCCGTTGGCGATGGTGTTCATCGATGGGGGGCACGGCATGGAGCCGGCGCTGACCGATTATCGTCTCTGGGCGCCGCGTGTGATGCCGGGCGGCATCCTCGCCATCCACGATGTCTTTCCCGACCCGAAGGATGGCGGTCGCCCGCCCTACGAGATCTGCAAGATGGCGTTGGCGTCGAACCTGTTTGCGGAACAGAAATCCGTGAAGAGCCTGCGGTTACTCCGCCGCCTCGGCTAGCGTGCGTTCGGCAAAGAGGCGCGCCGCGGGCGTTGCGCCGGTCACGGCGTCGGTGGCGAGGATGACGGCGGCGGCGGTCCATGCCGGCTTCTCGGCCGGCCAGGCCACATCGTCCTCGAACTGGTAGCCCATCCAGTAGGCGCCGCAATCGGCACGCCATTGATGCTGCCAGGACAGCATGGCTTCGGCCTCCTTGCGCCGTCCGGCCACCAGAAGTGCCATGGTCAGTTCGGCGCTCTCGGCGACGGTGACCCATGGCTGGTCGAGTACGCAGCGGCAGCCCTTGCCTTCGGCAACGAAGATGTCCCATTTCCAGTCGAGACGCTTTCGGGCCGCCTCGCCGGTGACGACGCCGGCCAGAACCGGGTAGTACCAGTCCATCGAATAGCGGTCCTTCGGCTCCCAGGTACGGTCGAAACGGTGCGGCTTGTCGCGCAGCGCTTCGCCCAGGCGTGTGCGGGCCGCCATCCAGTCGCGCGATGGCTCGCCGAGTTCGCGGGCGATATGCGCGGCGCATTCGAGGCTCTTGTAGATCGAGGAGCAGCCAGTGATCAGCGCATCGTCTTCCGGTGTATGCGGATCGGCGGCGGCCCAGCGGATTTCGCCATGCGGGCTCTGATGAGCGAGCACGAAGCCGATCGCGGCCTTTACATGCGGCCAGATGGTGGCCAGCCATTTGCGGTCGCGCGTCACAAGGAAATGGTGCCAGGCGCCGGTTGCGATATAGGCAGCGAAATTTGTGTCACGGATATGGTGGCCGGCATCGGCTTCTTCGCCGGTAAAGCGTTGCTCCTCGTCGTCGAAGGGCACAGCCGAACCAAGCTGGCCCCACCACGAGCCGTCCTTCAACTGGGTGTCGGCCAGATAGCGGAAGGCGCGGCGTGCATGTTCGATCTCGCCGAGTATCGTCAGGCCCATCGCGGCTTCGGTATGGTTCCACGGGTCGACGACCCCGCCGTCGTACCAGGGGATGGCGCCATTCTCCCGCTGCAACTCGAGAATGCGTGCACGCGATCCGAGAAAGAAGTCCTCCGGAATCGGATCGCCCCAGGTCAGATGGGCCATGGTCACGCCGCTCCCTTTGTGAAATAGAGGACGACGCTCTTGCCCATCAGCGGTCCGGCAACGCGCTCGAGCGCCCGCGTCAGCCACGGACGCTCGAGAATGTCCCATTCCAGAAAGCGTTTGTAGAGATTGACCAGCTTCGCGTCATCGCGCTTCACGCCGACGGCACATTTCAACCACCAATAGGGCGAATGCAGCCCGTGCGCGAAATGCCGGTGAAAGAAGGAGAGGCCACGCTTCTCGACTGCGTCTTTCAATTCGCTTTCCTGAAAGATGCGGACATGGCCACCCGGTTCGTTGTGATAGTCGTCCGAGAGTTTCCAGCAGACCCATTCGGGAAAATAGCGCGGTACGCTGACAGCGAGTGTGCCGCCCGGCTTCAGAATGCGCTCGATCTCGGCCACCGCCTGTCTGTAGTCCGGGATATGTTCCAGGACTTCCGAGCAGACGATCTTGTCGAAGCTGGCGTCCGGAAAGGGCAGCGACAACGCATTGCCGACCGACAGCGAAAAGCTGCGGCGTGTGTCGGGGTCCATGTCGGGGCAAGTTCCGAACCCTTCGCGCGTGCGCTTCACGTCGTCGAAACCGAGATCGATCCCGACGACATGGCATTCCGCGTGGTAGTACATGGCATGGACATGCCGGCCGGCGCCGCAACCGAGGTCGAGCGCGCGCTGGCCGTCCCTAAGCCCGAGCACGTTCAAGTCGATTGTCTGCATCTGCGATTGTCTGCCTGTAAATATCGACGCATTCGCGCGCCGCTCGTTCCCATTTGAATTTGGCGAGGATGCGTTCGCGTCCCGCCTCGCCGTAGCGCGCCCGCATTTCAGGATCATCGAGCATCGCGGCGATTGCGCTTGCGAGAGCCGGCGGGTTGGAATGAGGGACGACAATGCCGGCATCGCCCACGACCTCGGGAAGCGAACCGCCATCGGTTGCGATGACCGGCGTCCCGCAAGACATGGCTTCGCCGCAAGGAAAGCCGAACCCCTCATAGACGGACGGCGAGACGGCGATCGTCGCCTCGTTGTAAATCCGCGTGATATCGTCATCGGTGACACCGCTGACGAATTCCACCTTGTCCATGATGCCGAGCGTGCGGAGCTCGTGCGAGGTATTGCCCTCGCGGAGGCGGCCGATGACCCGTAGTTTCAGGTGCGGCCGCGTTTTCAGAAGTTCCGCGTAGGCGCGGATCAGATAGATCAGGCCCTTCAACGGCACGTCGGCGCTGGCGCAGGCGACGATCAGGTCGTCGCGGCGCTTCACGTCGGGCATGGGGTGGAACTGAATGTGGTCGATGCCGTGCAGGACCAGTCGTGTCTTCGAAGCATCGACACCAAATTCGCGCGCCACGTCGCGGCGCGTGCTTTCGGAGACGACGATCAGCGGGTCGAGCTTGCGCGCGACCTTGATCTGCATGTTGAGGAAGGAATACCAGCGGCGCTTCAGAAGTTTCAGTTTCAGGCTGTGTGCGTGCTCGATGTCGATGCGGCGGTCCATGGTGATCGGGTGATGGATCGTGCCGACGGTTGGCAGGCCCATGTCGCGAATCTTCAACAAGCCCCAGCACAGCGTCTGGTTGTCGTGGCAGACGTCGTAGTCCTGCACGGTGCCGCGCACATAGCGCGCCATGCGCTCGCCGAAGGTGTAGGGCTCGGAAAAGCCGCCGGTTGCGTGGCTCCACCATTCGAAGAGATCGATGGGCGAGGCGAGCATCCATGGCCGGATCGATTTGATCGGGTGGGGATTGGCATAGAGGTCGAGCGACGGCAGCTTGATCAGCTTCACGCGCGGGTCGAGCTCGGGGTAGGGCGGTCCCGATATGACGTCGATCTGGTGTCCGAGTTCGGCAAGCGCCTTGGCGATATGGCGCATATAGACGCCCTGGCCGCCGGTGGTCGGGTTCGAGCGATAGCTCGGCAGCAGGATACGAAGCGGCCGGTCGCCCGAAATGGCGGCCAGCTTCGGGATTTCGACGTTGGATTTGTTCGCGGGCCCGGCCAGCGCGTCATCCGTCTCATTGCGCTCCAGCGCCTGCGACATTCAAATTTCCTCGGTCTTTCGTTGGTGTGCGCCGGCGGCGTCCGGATCGGCCCATGCGGATATATGCCAGATATACCCCATGCTGCGCCGCAGTCTGGCGCGGCGGATCATAACGGCATCGCGACAAGGCAACAACCCGCTAACAAGAATGTCAGCGAGGGGTATTTCAACTCAATTCAGCCGCTGGCGAGGTACCGGCGTGTCTTCCTCGGGGTCGGGCGCCGCGCCTGACTGGTGATGGACCAGAAGCCAGTCCTGTCCGTCCCGGACGAATATATTGGTCGCCAGCAGATAATCCGGGCCGATCCTTTCGTAGCAGATGACGATGCCCGTATCACCGTGAATACCGGCCCGGGCGTGCAGGCAATGGATGTCCGGGCTCGCCGGGCCGGTCAGAATGGCGTGCCAGCTTTGCAGGACCGCTTCGCGTCCCTCTACCGGCGGCCAGCCGGGATGCAGGCAGCTTACAGGTTCGGTTTCGGCCCAGAGGGCCTCCATCAGTGTCAGGTCGCGCTCGGCGAAAGCACGATAGAAAGTCTCGTTGGCGAACAGCAAGGCGGCGCGATCGCGTGCAATGGTCATGAGACATGCCGATGATGGAGACCAACATGATTAGTCTATCAGGATTTCAAAGTCCTGCGAGCATGGCGGTTGCCGGACCGCCGCTGCCGATTAGTGCTGCATACCCGATAGCGACGCCGACGAGGTTTGAGGCGAACACCGCGATCAGCCAAATCCCCAGCGGTGAGCGCGGGGCGAAATCCGGATTGCGCCAGACCAGCCAGGCGAGCAGTGGTGTCCAGAGCAGCACATGGCTCAGCGGCGCGGCGCCGGCCGAGAAAACCGTGTCAACCAGGAGCAGATTGGCAAGCCATGCCGTCAGCAATGCCCGGGCCGCGAAATGGTGGAAGAAGAAAAACACCGCCAGCGAATTGACGAAGATCAGCCAGGTCAGAAAGTTGCGCAGCAAGGCAGGATCGGCGAGGAGGCGTTCCATCCATTCCATGCCGACATGCTCCCGAAGATCAAAATGACCGTTTATTCGAATTCGGTCATTTTGATCAGTTCGGACGCATGGTGCAAGTCGTGTTCGGGTGAGATTCAGCCGAAACGGCGCTTCAGCCAGTCCGCCATCAGCCGGCTCAGTTCCTCGGGTTTTTCCGATTGGGTCCAGTGGCCGCAATCGGCGATCACATGCTTTTCGAGATCGGGCACATGGTTTTCCATGCCGATTGTAAGTTCAGGCCGGAGCACGAAGTCGTCGGCAGCCGAAATCATCAGGCAGGGAACCTCGATCGTCTGAACCTGACCTTCGGTCAGTTGCCAGTTGCGTGTGAAATTGCGGTACCAGTTGATGCCGCCCTCGAAGCCCGATTTTTCGAACGCCCTTGTGTAGTAGTCGAGCTCCTCAGCGGTCAGCAGCGGCTGGCCGAGCCAGGTGCTTTCGTCGGTCTCGAATGATTTCAGGAATGAAAGGTTTTTCTGGTCGGCGGGCAGGGCATCGAAATCGGCGAGCTTCATGGCGCTTTTGCGATACCAGAAGCGCATCGAGCGGGCGACATCGGCGTCGAAGATCTTCTCGGCGACCCCGAATTGCTGGAAATAGACGATGTACATGTCCTCGCCGTAGACCATCCGCATGGCGGCGATGGGGTCAACGGGGCCACGCGGGATGAAAGGCGTGTTTACGCCGATGACGCCGGCCACGCGGTCGGGGTGGCGCAGCGGCATCTGCCAGGCGACCATGCCGCCCCAGTCATGTCCGACGAAGACGGCTTTGTCGATGCCAAGAGCATCGAGCATGCCGGCAAGGTCGTCGGTCAGATGCGCGATGTCGTAAAGGGGAACCGCGTCGGGGCCCTTCGGTCCGCCGGTATTGCCGTAGCCGCGCTGGTCCGGTGCGATGGCGCGGAAACCGGCGCCGGCGACGGCGGGCAACTGATGACGCCAGGAATAGCCGAGTTCGGGAAAGCCGTGGCACATCACGACGGGCACGCCGTCCTTTGGCCCCTGTTCGTAGACGGCCATTCTGATGCCGTTCGTCTCGACGTAATGCGGCTCGGGAAACTTCATGGCCGTTCCTCCGGGTTTCGAATATTGTCTGTCTGAATTCTCATGCGGCCTTCAGGCGTTCGGCGTCGGCGGTTGGCGACAGGCCGAGCGACGTCATCATCTCTGCGCGATCGGGGCCGAGCTTCGGCGGATAGAAGGCCGCATTGCGCCTCTTCCCGCGCATCCAGGCAAGCAGGATCTTCGCGATGTTGCGCGGATTGCGCAGCCAGAGATTGGGCCGATCCACCATGTGGAAGGCGCGCATGAAGGCGCGCAGCAATTCGACATCGCCACGCAGTGCCGGGGTGATGGCATCTTCGGCGAAGCTCTTGATGACCCGCGCCTTGAGGCCCGGTCTGTAGTCGGGATCGATGGCGTTGCGGGCGCGCCGGGTGGCGGCAAGATCCTGCTTGACCATGTCGTCATAGTACTGACGAAGATCCTCGGCGAGACGCTTGTGATAGTAGACGGCGCGCGCGGCAGCGTCCGGCAGGTCGAGAGCGTCGCGCAACGCTTCGGCAGCGATGGCGGCAAAGGAGCAACCGCGTCCATAGAGCGGGTTGGTGCGGATCACGCTGTCGCCGATCGGGAAGAAGCCGAGCGCGCGTGGTTCGCCGTTCGCCGTCATGTGACGCCAGCGGCTGATCAGTTCGCCCATGCCAAAAACGCGGCTCACCGGTTCGGCGGTTGCGGTCCAGCGCGCGATGCCCGGCAATTGTGCGCAAATCCGGTCGAAGATCTCGGGGCGCACGACCGCCTTGCGCAGTTCGATTTCGATCTCGGGCACTGCCAGCGTGATCGAAAAGCAGCCATTGTCGGCGGGAAAGACGCCATATTTGATGAAGCCGAGATCGCCGGCGCCCGGCACCTTGCCGCGCTCGGGTTCGCTGGCGCCGCCAGGCAGGCGATAGTGCCGGGTGAAATAGAGAATGCCGGCACGCGCGTCTTCTTCCGTGATTCCGGCGCCGGCTTCATTGAGCCATTCGATCATCTGGCTGTTCTTGCCGGCGGCATCGATCACGATATCGGCCGGCCAGTCTTGCCGCTCGCCGTTGCGCTCGACCGTGACGCCGGTCACACGGAGCCTGCCCTCCTGCCGTTCGGTCAGCAGGCCGCGTACCAGCGCACCGGTCTCGAACCGGATACCGGGCTGACGGCCGGCATAGCGCCGCATGACCAGTTCCAGCGTCGTGCGGCGGCTGGTCAGGATCGTCATGTCCTCGTCGCCGGGGGCGGGCACATAGTGCTGACGCAGCATCGGCGACAGATTGTCGGCAAAGACGATTTCCCGGCAGCCGGCGGCCAGCAGGTCGTTCATCAGTTCGGGATAGTTGTCGCGGATCAGCATATGCAGCCGTGCAAGGAAGGCATGGCTGTGACGCAGATGGCCGACGCCCTTGCGCTCCCAGGCCTCGAAGGCTTCGTCGGCCGAGCTGTCGGGCGGCGGCGGGTCGCGCTCCAGCACCGTCACCTCGCGGCCGGCTCGGGCCAGCGCCAGCACGGCCGAAAGGCCGGCAATTCCGCCGCCAACCACCAGAATCCGTTCGGCCATCTGCTTGTCTCCGCCTCGACTTTCCGGTCTCGGCAGGAAAGTAGACCGCGGTCTATTTTAATGCAAGGGGCAGTGGATCAGCCGCCGTTTTTCAGCGTCCATGCCGAGAAGGCCAGCGCCAGCCACCCGGCCAGAAAGGCGATGCCGCCGATCGGCGTCACCAGCACCAGGGCGCGACTGCCGGTGAGGCCCAGATAGTAAAGTGAGCCCGAAAAGAGAATGGTGCCGACAAAGAAGGCCCAGCCTGCGGCCTGCGCGAAGGTGCCGCCGCCCTGGGCCGCAACCCATGCGACGGCGAGCAGGGCCAGCGCATGAAACATGTGATAACGCGCACCGGTTTCGAAGGCAGCAAGTTCCGCCGCGCCGACGCGTGCCTGCAGTCCATGTGCCGCGAAGGCGCCGAGCGCCACCGAGACAAGGCCGCTCAGCGCGCCAATGGTCAGCCAGAGCCGCATGTGATCGTTCTCCGTTGAAATCGTTGGGCGGAGCATCGGACAAAGCGGACCAATGTGCAATGCCGGTCAGTGTCCGGCAGGCATCAGGGCGGCAATGCCAGCTTCGCGTGTGATTACCGGTTCATAGCCGAGTTCGTGCCGCGCCTTGTCGATCTTCAGCGTGCAGTTGCGTGACAGCAGTGCCGCCGTATGCGGATCGATAGGCGGCGGGGTGCGGCGCAGGGTCACGCGCCAGACAAAATCGAGAAGCTTTGCGGTGCCGCGTGCAAGCCAGCCCGGCATGTTCCTGTCGGGAAGCTCAAGGCCGATGGTGGCCGCCATTTTCGTCATCATTTCGCGGAACGAAATCGGTTCGCCGCCGTCGGTAATGAAATAGGCTGCACCGCCGCGCCCCTGGGTCAATGCAAGTTCGATCGCATGAACCACGTTCTCGATATGCGCGGTATCGGTGACGGCGCGGCCCCGATCGATCCAGGTGAATTGACCGGCCTCGACCATCGTCTTCAGCGCGGGCAGCAGCGTCTGGTCGCCCGGCCCCCAGATGAAGCGCGGGCGCAGCACGATCGTCGTGAGGCCATCGCCGTTGGCGTTCCGCACCAGACGTTCGGCCCGTGCCTTGGTGCGGGGATAGGGCAGGGGCGAGGCGAGGGCCATCGGCGCCGTCTCGTCGAGATTGTCCATCGACTGGCCGTAAAAAAGCGCGGCCTCCGTACCGATATGCACAAAACGTCCGACGCCCGCCTTGCGCGCCGCCTGCAGCAGGCGTTCGGTGCCCGCGACATTGATGTCCTCGAATTCCTTCATGCGGCCCCAGGTTTCGACCTTGGCCGCGCAATGGACGACCGCGTCGATGCCTTCAAGCATGGTCGCGTCGACGCTGCCGAGATTGCCCCGAACGGGCGTCGCGCCCAGTTCCCTGATGATCGCGTCCGACTTTTCGGATCGCGAAAGCGCCCGGACGTCATGGCTCCGGGCAAGCCGCTTTGCCGCCGCGCCGCCGACGAACCCCGATGCGCCGGTGATGAATATCTTCATGGTCGTCTCCCTGTCTTTGCGCGTTCTGGCCGACCGCCGGCAATCGGGACAAATTGAAGGACGAAGCCGTAACGGGTGCAATCGATTTACGTTGCGGCAGCTTCGCGTCGGTGTTGTTGTTCTCGACTTGCGACGGGCGTCACGGTCATTCTCATCGGCAGGGGCCATGTGCCCGGCCGGCAGCACCTGCATTCATATATCCAGCACCTGTATTTATAACGTCGCGCATGGTCGCGCCGCGCGGCCACTTGCCCCTTTGATCGTCGTATCAAATAGCCCTAGCATCCGTATGGATTCAGGATGCGCGACAGGAAACACAATCATGATCCCCCAGGATATTGCCCAGACGATCGTCGATCCCAAGGCCTATGCCGACGGCAAACGAGTCGACGACGCGTTCGCCTTTCTGCGCCGCGAGATGCCGCTGGCGCAGGCCCAGCCGGAGAATTTCGATCCCTTCTGGGTGGTGACCAAGCATGCCGACATTCTGGAGGTCGAGCGGCAGAACGAGCTTTTCCACAATGGCGATCGCGCAACGACGCTGACGCCGATCGATGTCGACAAGAAGGTGCGTGAGATGATGGGCGGTTCGCCGCATCTGGTGCGGTCGCTCGTGCAGATGGACAATCCCGATCACATGAACTACCGGCGCCTGACTCAGTCCTGGTTCATGCCGCAGAATCTCAAACGCCTCGAAGAACGCATTCGCGAGATCGCCAGGGGCTTCATCGATCGCATGGCCGACATGAATGGGCAGTGCGATTTCGCGCGCGACGTCGCCTTCCTTTATCCGCTGCATGTCATCATGGAGGTGCTTGGCGTGCCGGAAGCCGACGAACCGCGCATGCTGAAGCTGACGCAGGAGCTTTTCGGCAGCGCCGACCCCGATCTCAACCGCAGCGGCGCCGAGATCAGGGACGCCGATGCGGCGCTGGCGCAGATCGGCGCAACCGTCGGCGAGTTCATCGAATATTTCAATGCAATGACCGAAGATCGCCGCTCCAGCCCGCGCGACGATATTGCCAGCGTCATCGCCAATGGCACTGTCGCGGACAAGCCCCTCGGTCATCTCGAAGCCATGTCCTATTACATCATCGTCGCCACGGCCGGGCACGACACCACCTCGAACACGACATCGAGCGGGCTCTGGGCGCTTGCCGAGAATCCGGATCAGTTTGCCAGGCTGAAATCCGATCCCGGCCTCATTTCGAGCTATCTCGAAGAGTCGATCCGTTGGGCGACGCCGGTGAAGCATTTCATGCGGACGGCAACGGCGGACGCCGAACTGCGCGGCCAGAAGATCGCCAGGGGCGACTGGCTGATGCTGTCCTATCCGTCGGGCAATCGCGATGAGGACGTGTACAGCGATCCCTTCACCTTCAAGGTGGACCGGTCCCCCAACAAGCATGTGGCGTTCGGCTATGGCGCGCATGTCTGTCTTGGCCAGCATCTGGCGCGGATGGAGATGCGTATTCTCTGGGAAGAATTGTTGCCGCGTCTCGAATCGGTAGAGCTCGCGGGCGCGCCGAAGCTGATGGAGGCGAGTTTCGTCTGCGGTCCGAAATCGGTGCCGATCCGCTACCGGATGCAATGACATCGCGAATAAAGTCCAGAGGGGGGAAGATGGCCGGCAAGGACGGAGACGGTGACTATCAGACATGGCAATGCGCGACATGCGGGTTCATTTATGACGAAGCCGAAGGCCTGCCCGATGAAGGCTTGCCGCCCGGCACGCGATGGGCGGATGTTCCCGACGACTGGATCTGTCCGCTTTGCGGCACCCCCAAGAGCGATTTCGAAATGATCGTGATCTGAGCCGGCCTGGTCTGTCGACGGCAACAGCGTTTCCGCTGCGTCATCGTGGTTGCCGGTGATCCCCCAAGTTGACCCCTGTCAAGCGGCCGGTCATTCTGATCGGCAAAGCAATCAGGAATGAAGCCCGGCCGTCGAAGCCGGGACGTGAGGGAGGCCAGCTGCGATGCTCACCAAGGCAGACGATTTTCCGATTCACCAGACGCCGGAGCCGATCGCCTTTGCCGGCACGGACCGCAATTTCTACGATCGCTATTTCTTCAACGGATACACGCGGGATGGCGAGGTGTTTTTTGCCGCCGCGCTCGGTGTCTATCCCCATCTCAACATCATGGATGCTTCCTTCTGCGTCGTGCATGATGGCGTGCAGCACAATATTCACGCGTCGCGCTGCCTTCACATGGAACGGCTCGACACGCATGTCGGCCCGATCGCCATCGAGGTCGTCGAGCCACTGAAAAGCCTGCGCGTGAAGGTCAGTGAGAACGAGCATGGCATTTCGGCCGATCTGACCTTTCACCGCCGCGCCATCGCGCTCAAGGAGCCGCGCTTCACTTATCGCAATGGCCCGCGAACCGTGATGGATGTGACGCGGTTGACGCAGAACGGCACATGGGAAGGCTGGGTCGAGATCGGCGGCACGCGCATCGAGGTGTCGCGCGATGCCTTTGTCGGGACCCGCGACCGCTCCTGGGGTGTCCGCCCGATCGGCGCCGCGGATCCGCAAGGCCTGCTGCCGGCGGCGGCTCCGCAATTCTACTGGCTCTGGGCGCCGCTCAATTTCGACGACCGCATCACGCTCTACCATCTCAATGACGACGCCCATGGCGATGCGTGGAACACCAATGCCGTCATGTGCGGTCTTGCCGACGGACAGGACGAGGCGCAGCCGGAAGAAATGGCGAAATGCCGCTCCGAAATCGAGTTCGTTTCGGGCTCGCGCCACGCAAGAGCGGCCCGCCTCTTCTTCACGCGGCGCGGCGGCGGGGATATTCGTATCGATCTCACGCCCAAGTGGCAATTCTACATGCTGGGGCTCGGCTACGGGCATCCTGAATGGGGGCATGGCCAGAACAAGGGCGAACTTGCTGTCGGCTTCGAGCGTTTCAAACTTTCCGACATCAAGAGCTATGCACCGCCGCATCTTCATATTCAGGCCTTCGTGACCGCAGAGATGACGCTGCCGGATGGCGAGACACGTTCGGGTGCCGGCATTCTCGAACAGCTTGTCGTTGGCCCGCATGCGCCGTCGGGCTTCAAAGACATTCTCGATCCGGCGAAGTGAGTACGACCATGGACGATCTTGCTTCCCGTATTGCCGCCTATCTCGCGCATCGCATGCCGCAGGCCTCGAATGTCGAGGTGAGCGGCGTGTCGCGCATTCACGGGGGTGCCAGCCGAGAGACGTTTCGTCTGCAAGCGAGCTGGGAGGAGGGCGGACAGAAGAAGGCCCGTCCGCTGATCCTGCGGCGCGACCCGGTCGCGAGCCTCATCGAGACCGAGCGCGACATCGAATACAATGCCTATCGGGCCTTTCATCCGACCGGGCTGCCGGTGCCCGAGCCGCTCTATCTCGAAATCGATCTTCAATGGCTCGAACGGCCATTCTTCATCATGGAGCAGATTGAGGGATGCGCCGCGGCCTCGCCCTTCAATGCCGATCCCTATGGCCCGCTTGCCGAGACGATCGGCCGCCAGTTCTGGACGCATCTCGGGCACATCGCCGCGGCCGAACCTGAGACGATCGGTTTCGATGCCAATATGGGCTCGATCGCGCCGGGCGATTGCTGGAAGCGTGAACTCGACAAGTGGGAAGCGGTGATCGACGAGGACGAGCTGGCCCCGCAGCCGGTCGCGCGCGCCGCCATTCGCTGGCTCCGGCGCAATCCGCCGCCGCCCGCCGAGAAGATTTCGGTCGTGCATGGCGACTACCGCACCGGCAATTTCCTGTTCGATCCGGAAGGCCGCATCCATGCCATCCTCGACTGGGAGATGTGCCATCTCGGCGACCCGCTGGAGGACGTCGCCTGGGCGGCCGACCCGCTCTGGGCCTTTCAGCAGCCGGACAGGCCCGGTGGCATGATCGCGCGTGATGCAGGCTTTGCCATCTGGGAGAAGGAAAGCGGCCTGAAGGTCGATCCTGTCCGCCTGCGCTGGTGGGAGATATTCAACTCGCTGAAAGGACTCGCCATCTGGATTTCGGCCGGCAAGGAATATCAGACAGGCGCCAATCGCGATCCGGTACTGGCCTTTTCGAGCTGGTACTGCACCGATGTTCACAACCGCGTGCTGGCAAAACGTCTTGCCGAACTTGCGAAGGAGGCCCGCCAATGAAACCCGATGTCGATCTGGTGCTGCAGGGCTTCTTCGGTACGCTGCTGATGGATGTCGCGCCGCATCTCAATGCCGAATACTCGATGGGCAATGTCGGCATCATGGGCATGATGATGTTCATGACCGCCGAAGAGCACGACCGCGCCGCCGAAATCCGTGTCGCCGAAAATACCGAAATACGGGCGCTGTTCGGCGAGGCGGCGCGTGTCGTCGAGGATACCGGTCTGAAGACGCGGCTCGGCGAAGCGGCGGCCTCGTGCGACGCCTCGTTGCGCATCAAGGCGCTCGACCAGAGCAATGCGGCGCTCAGCGGACTTCTGGTCGAGTTGCAGGCACATGTCGAAACTTCGAAGGCCGCATGGGCCGGACCGCTCGAAGCCCGAATCTGGGACTATCTGGTGGCCGCGACCGAGCGACGGAAGCTGCCTTTCCCGTCACTGGGGTAGGACGGCAACGCTTCCGCAATAATCCCGCTTCCCGCCGCCCGGTCCGGCGCGCTATGAGTGTGCGGTCCCACCGGAACCCTGCGCCTCATGTCGCTTTCCCTCCGCCTGTCGATCTTTTACGGCTCGCTCTGTTTCTTCGGCGGCATCAACCTGCCTTTCTTTCCGGTCTGGCTGAAGTCGAAGGGGCTCGGTCCCGAAGACATTGCGCTGGTGCTGGCGGCCACGATGTTCCTGCGTATCGTCTCGGGACCGGTCTTCGCCTTTGTCGCCGACCGTTGGGAAAACCGGCGCGGCGTCGCGATCGCGCTTTCCTGGGCATCGCTCGCCACCGTCTCGCTCTTTCTGCTCACCGACGGCTTCTGGCCGATCTTCATTGTCGCGGCGCTGCTGATGTCGCTCTGGCCGTCGGTCACGCCGCTGCTCGAATCGATTGCGATGCGCGCGACGCAGGAACAGGGCGTCGACTATGGCCGCGTCAGACTCTGGTGTTCGATCACCTTCATCATCGCGGCGACGGGGGGCGGCTGGCTGCTCGAATGGAACCCGGCCTCCATCGTCATTCTCTGCATGATCGGTTCGATCGCCATCGGCCTCGCGGGCGCGCATCTGCTGGTCAAGGAACGTCCAGCCAGGAAGCGTAAACGGCGGCCGGGCGGGCAGCTACAGGCGTCACTTGCCATCGCGCGGCACCCGATCTTCCTCGTCGGTCTGCTGACAGCGAGTCTCGTTCAGTCGACCCATGCGGTCTACTACGCGTTTGGCACGCTCAACTGGCTGCGCCTCGGCTATGGCGAAAACCTGATCGGCATACTCTGGGCCGTCGGCATTGTTGCCGAGATCATCCTTTTCGCCTTTTCGGCGCGAGTGCTGAAACGCTTCAGTGCCACGTCTCTGCTTGCCATTGCGGCGGGAGCGGCAATCCTGCGCTGGTCGCTGACGGCTTTCGACCCGCCGCTCTGGGCGCTTTTCGGGCTGCAGATCCTCCACGCGCTGACCTTCTGTGCCGCACATCTCGGGGCGATGTATTTTGTTGCCGCCGCCGCGCCGAAGTCGCTGGCGGCGACCGCGCAAAGCCTCTACGGGGCGCTCTCATCCGGCGTTATCATGGGCCTGATGACGCTGATCGCCGGCCCCATCTATCAGGCTTATGGACCCCAGGCCTATCTGCTGTCGGCGGCGGCCGGCGCGCTGGGGCTTGCGGGCGCGCTCTATGTTGCGGCACGCTGGAACGGCGGCGCGCTGGTCGAGGAAACCGAGGACGACGAGGAAGATGACAATCGAGATTATCCCAAGCCGGTCCGCCCTGGGTGCTGAGGTTCGCGGCGTCGACCTGTCGAAACCGCTGACAGACGATGCCTTCATGGCGATCCAGCAGGCCTGGTACGACCATATCGTGCTGCTGTTCCGCGGGCAGAAGCTTTCGGATGACGACCTGATCCGGTTTTCGCGGCGTTTCGGCGAACTCGACATCGCGCCGGCGAGTGCGACCGACATGGCGGGATCGCAGGAAAAGTCGCGGCCGGAGATCTGGATCATTTCCAACGTCGTCGAAAATGGCAAACCCATCGGCGCGCTGGGCGACAAGGAAGCCGAGTGGCATACCGACATGTCCTATGTGGCGGCGCCGCCAATGGCCAGCGTGCTCTACTCGCTGGAAATTCCGAAAGCCGGCGGCGACACCAGCTTTGCCAATATGTACAAGGCGCTTGAGGCGCTGCCGGCCGATCTGCGCGCCGCGATCGAGGGCCGCATGTGCAATCATGATGCGAGCACCACCAGCGTTGGCGAGCTGCGCGCCGGTGCCGATGCCGTCGCCGATGTGCGCATGGCGCCCGGCGCGAAACATCCGGCGATCCGCACCCATCCGGCCACGGGCGGCAAGGCGCTTTATCTCGGCCGCCGCCTCAACGGTTACATCGAGGGCTACGGCGTCGAGGAAAGCGAGAAGCTGCTCGACCGGCTCTGGGCGCATTGCGCGAGACCGGAATTTTCATGGACGCATCAATGGGCCATCGGCGACATGCTGATCTGGGACAATCGCTGCGCCATTCACCGCCGCGATGCTTTCGACGGGCGCGAGCGGCGCGTCATGCATCGCACGCAGATCAAGGGCGATCGGCCGCGCTGACATCGGCCAGCGCGCCCTTGCGTCAATCCCTGCGCCCGTTGACATCCGTTGCAGATGCGCCAGTTATTGCAGCAACGATATTCAACGAACGGGAGAGAACGACATGCGCGCGATGGAAATTCAGGGCGCCTACGGCATCGACAATCTGAAGCTCGCCGACCGGCCGGTTCCGAAGGCCGGTCCGGGGCAGGTCGTCATCCGCATGAAGGCGGCCTCGCTCAACTTCCGCGATCTTGCGACCGTCAGCGGGACCTATGGTCCGGGTCACAAGCTGCCGCTCGTGCCGCTCTCGGACGGTTCGGGCGAGGTGGTGGAAGTGGGCGAGGGCGTGCGGCGCCTGAAGGTCGGCGACCGCGTGGCGCCGAGTTTCTTTCAGGGCTGGCTGTCGGGCGATCCGGTGCCTGAAACGCTCGGAACGACGGCGCTGGGCGGACCGATCGACGGTTGCGCGCAGGAATACATGTGTCTTTCCGCCGAAGGCGTGTCGAAGGCGCCGGCCAATCTCAGCCATGAGGAAATCGCCTGTCTTCCCTGTGCGGCGCTGACCGCATGGCGTGCGCTGGTGGTCGAAGGGCGGATGAAGGCCGGCGATACGGTACTTGTCCAGGGCACCGGTGGCGTCTCGATCTTTGCATTGCAGTTCGCCAAGGCGGCCGGTGCGCGTGTCATCGTTACCTCGTCGTCGGACGAGAAGCTCGAGCGCGCGCGGAAGCTCGGCGCCGACGATTTCATCAACTACAGGACGACGCCCGACTGGGCAACGGAAGCCCGCAAGCTGACCGGCGGGCGCGGCGTCGATCATGTGGTCGAGGTCGGCGGTGCCGACACCTTCCCGCAATCGATCATGGCATCGCGCGTCGGCGGTCATGTCGGCGTCATCGGCCTGCTGTCGGGCATGACCAGGGACGTCAATGTCGCGGCGATCTTCTCGCAGAACCTCAAGATCAGCGGCGTCACGGTCGGCAGCCGGGCCCATTTCGAGGACATGACGCGCGCGATCGAACAGAACGACATCCATCCGGTGATCGACAAGCGGTTCGGCCTCGAGGAGGCACAGGACGCATTGCGTCTGATGGCGGGGGCCTCGCATTTCGGCAAGATCGTGCTCGAGATCTAGCCCCAGAGCGCCGTTTCGGCCGGGTGGACTGTGCTGCCTTCGTAGCGCAGGCCCGGCCGGCGGTCATCGGCCAGCAACAACGGGCCGTCGAGATCGACATAATCGGCGGCTTGCGCGATCAGCATGGCCGGTGCCATGGCCAGCGAGGTCGCGACCATGCAGCCGATCATCACGCGCAGCTTGCGCAGCTTCGCGCAGCGCATGACCGACAGTGCCTCGGTCAGCCCGCCGGTCTTGTCGAGCTTGACGTTGATGACATCGTAGAGGCCGACAAGCCGTTTCATGCCTTCAAGCCCATGCGCGCTCTCGTCGGCGCAGAGCGGCACCGGACAATCGATCCCGCGCAGGGCTTCGTCGTCCTTGGCCGGCAACGGCTGCTCGATCAGCGCGACGCCGAGCCGCGCCAGTTCGCGCGCCATCGGCATCACGTCGTCGGCCGCCCAGCCCTCATTGGCATCGACGATCAGCGTCGCGTTGGGCGCGCCGAGGCGCACTGCTTCGACACGGGCGATGTCGTCCGGGCCGCCGCCCAGCTTCAGCTTCAGAAGCGGGCGCGCCGCGGCGGCCCGCGCGGCCTCGCGCATCGCATCCGGCGCGGCGAGGCTCAGCGTATAGGCGGTCGTCACCGGGCCCGGTTCGGCAAGCCCCGCCAGCTTCCAGGCCGGACATTTCGCCTGCTTGGCTTCGAGATCCCATAGAGCGCAATCGAGGGCGTTGCGCGCCGCGCCGCGCGGCATCGCGCGTTGCAGCTCCTCGCGGCTCAATCCATCGGCGATTTGCGGCTGGATGGCGCGGATGGCGGCCAGCGTGTCCTTTTCGGTTTCGCCGTAACGCGCATAGGGCACGCATTCGCCGCGGCCGGTCAGTCCGTTCTCGCGCAGCGTCACGACGACGACGCGGGCTTCGGTCTTCGATCCGCGCGAAATCGTGAAGGCGCCGGCGATCGGCCATGCCTGGGCTTCGGCGTCGATTTCGCGCATGGAGGGAGCGGGCCTTTCGCGTCGGGAGGCGGGAGCGCGATCATGGCGCGGCGCGGCGCCGCCGCCAAGCCCCGTATTGGCACAATGCGGCGCTAGATGCGGCCGGCGAAGAAGGCACCGTTCCAGTGCTCGCCGGGCGGATTGGCTTCATAGGCGGCGATGCGCGCTTCGTAGAAATCGTAAAGCGTCGGGATCGCGCCATTGAGCTTGCGGCATTCGGCGATGGCAGCCCGCGCCTCGGCCCAGCGCTGGCTGCGATAGGCCGAGAAGATCAGCGCATGGGCTTCCTGCAGCGCGCGGAACTTCGGATTGGCGCGCATGATCGGATCGCCCAGCAGCGCATAGACGCGCCGGCCTTCCGGGTGGCGCGGCGTCGAGACCAGATCGATCTCGAGCAGGGCATAACGGTCGCCGACGCTGCGTTGCGTGCCTTCGCCGACGATGATGGCCGGGCCGTAATGGCGTGCATTCTTCTGCAGATAGGCGGCGAAGCTGACCGGCTCGCCCAGCACGCCATAATCGAAGCGTTGCACGGCGCCCATGTTGCCGGTGATCGCCGTGCCGGTGTCGATGCCGATCGACAGGCTCAGCGGCACATGGCTCAGATGCTGGCGGCGCGCATCCTCTTCGAGGAATTCGTTCAACGCTTCGAGGTTCTCGACCATGCGCAAGGCCGCGTCGCAGCCCTTGGAAGCGTGGTCGGAGGCGTCCAGCGGCGCATTCCAGACCGCGTAGAGCGTGTCGCCGACGCCGCGATCCACCATGCCGTTGCGATCCTGCACGATCTTGGTCATCGGCGAGAAGAAGCGGTTGAGAATATCGGCATAGGCCGTCGGATCCTCGAGATAGCGGTCGGCGATGATGTTGAAGCCGCGCAGGCCCGCGACCACCGAGGTCACGTCGCGCAGCGTGCCCTCGGCGCGGATCAGGCGCGGATTGGCCTTCATCTTCGCAAGACCCGAGGAGGAGAGGCGCCGGCCGAATTGCGTCTCGATGAAGCGGATCTCGTCTTCGGTATGAAGCCGCGTCATCAATGCGCAGGTCAGACAGGCCGCAAACAGCGTCACGCTGCCCAGCGCCGGGTCGATCAGCCAGCGGTGGGTCTCGAAGGCCCACCAGGAGGCATAGCCGGCGCCGCCGATCAGCAGCAGTGTCAGCACGAAGCCCCAGCGGAAGCGGAACCGGCGCACGACCAGGATCACGACGATGCCGCCCAGGAAAATGAAAAGCTGTTCGGCGCTGCCGGCCCAGCCCGGCCGGACCAGATAGGCGCCCTCGACGATCTGGTCGATGGCGCTGGCGGCAATCGCGCCCGAAGCGAGGGTGCCGGCCGGCGTGTCGAACAGCCGCTCGCTGCCATTGGCCGATACGCCGATCACGGCGATGCGGCCTTCCAGCAGCGGCGCCGCGGCGTCGCGGGCCAGCACCTGCCAGGCCGGGACGGCGCTGCGCGTGTCGTCGCGGCCGAAATAGAGGCGCAGCTTGCCGTCCTTCATCGTGCGGGGCGCCAGCGGCGTACCCTCGATCGCGACGCGATCGATGCCGGGTTCCATCTCGAAGGAAAAACCGCTTTCGGGTGTCGTGACGATGGCGCGATAGCCGCTGCCGCCGCGCGCGACGCGCAGCGTCTCGAGCACATTGGCGGGATAGAGCGTGCCGTTCAGATTGACCAGCAGCGGCAGGTCGCGCATGCGGGCGCCGGGCGCGCCGTCGGCCAGGCTGGCGCCGACGCCGCGGGCGGCCGCCTCGAAGGGGGCGAGGGTCGGCCGCCAGATCTGGTGGTCGCGCATGTAGTGGCGCGGATCGCCGCCCTGCGGTGCCAATGCGGCCGGGCGCGCCGGCATGTGCTGGCCGTCGAAACCGGTCTTGCCGGGCAGGAAGGAAACGATCGAGGGTGTCGCGCGCAGCTGGGCGATCAGTTCGCGGTCGTAATCGGGCAGGCCGGCCAGCGCGCCGATCAGGCCCGGCTGGCCCTCGCCCGCGGGCAGCGGCGCCCAGAGGCGCATCAGTTCGCGGCTCGCGGTCGGATCGGGTTCGGAAAGCGGGACATCGATCAGCACCGCGCTGGCGCCGGCCTCGCGCACCCGGTCGACCAGCTCGGCCACGCGCTTGCGCGGCCAGGGCCAGGCGCCGTAGCGCTTGGCGGTCTCGGCGTCGATGTCGACATGGATCGCGCGCGGCCCGGCCGGGGCGGCGCTGCGCGGCAGGATCTGTTGATAGAGATCGAAGACCTGGTTCTGCAGGAAGCTGCCCGCGCCGCGCAGATCATAGATCGCGACGGCAAGGCCCAGCACCAGCACGAGGCCGGGCAGGATCGCGGACAGTCGGCGGAAGGCAGGCGTCGGATTCATGTCTCACCGCAGGCGCCCCGGCAGCAGAAGCCGGCACGCATGCCCCATATTGAACCTGTCGACCCCGTCCTTGTCTTGTTACGGGACAAAGACGGATGTCGCCACAGCTTTCGCTGCAGCAACCGTTCCAATAGTGCGGGACCGGATTATGGCGAGACGGACGGGCCTATTCGGCGCCGGTTTCCTGCTTCAGATAGGCGATCAGGTTGGCGCGGTCCTCGGGCTTCTTCAGGCCCGGAAAGGCCATGTTGGTGCCCTTCACCAACGCCGCCGGGCGTTCGAGATAGGCCGAGAGCGTTTCCTCGTTCCAGACCAGGCCTTCCTCGCCCTTGGCCTTCATCGCCTTGGAATAGTTGACGCCTTCCACGCTGCCTGCGGTGCGGCCGAAAAGCCCGTGCAGATTGGGGCCGATGCCGTTCTTGCCGCCCTCGTCGAGCGTATGGCAGGCCTTGCAGCGGGCGAAAAGCTTCTCGCCGGCGGCCGGATCGGCCTCCTCGGCCAGGGCCGCGCCCGGCAGCGAAAGCGTCAGGCCGATTGCCGTCAAAGCTGCATAGAAACCACGCATGAGAACACCTTTCTGAAGAGCCGGGGGCAGAATCGTGCCGGTAAAATAGACTAATCGGTCGGGGAGGGAAGGCCATGCGACACGGGCGCGCGCAAGCTTTGTGTGGGATTGCTTGCCGCGGGCCGGGGGCGAGGGCACAGTGGCGCTCAGCGGACGGCATGGCGGGGATTTTGGGGGCGGTTTGGCCGGAACGGGCACAGCAGCAAGGGCGGAACCGGCGGCCGGCGCACCGGCGTCCTGTGCGGTCGGCGTCGAGGACGGAACGCTCCGCCTGGTCGCGGCCGGCGACTGGTCGATCGTCCATCTCGACCCGGTCGACCGGCAATTGCGCGCGCTGACGGCTGCGCCGCCCGCGGCGCGGCGGGCCGAGATCGATTTCTCGGCGATCGGCCGCTTCGACACGGCGGGTGCCTGCGTGCTGGCGCGAACCCGGCGCCTGCTCGAGGCGAGCGGCCTCCCGGTCGTGCTGAAGGAGATCGGCGAGGGACAGCGCCTGCTGATCGACCGCATCGGGGCCGCCGGCGCGCCCGAACCCATCCTCCGTCCGGCGCTGCCGCTCTATCTGCATTTCACCGGCAGGATCGGCGAGGCGATGCGCGCCATCGGCACGGAAGCCGTCGGCATGCTGGCTTTTGTCGGCGCCGTCGTCGTCACGCTCGGCCGCACCATCCGCCATCCCTCGCGGCTGCGCGTCATTCCCTTCGTCCATCACATGGAGAAGGCCGGCTTCGATGCGCTGCCGCTGGTCTGTCTGCTGACCTTCCTGATCGGTGCCGTCGTCGCCCAGCAGGGTGCCGTGCAGCTCAGGCAGTTCGGCGCCGAGGTCTTCACGGTCAACCTGATCGCCATCATCTTCCTGCGCGAGGTCGGCCTGCTGCTGACCGCGATCATTGTGGCGGGGCGCTCGGGCAGCGCCTTCACGGCCGAAATCGGCTCGATGAAGATGCGCGAGGAGATCGACGCGATGCGCACGCTCGGTCTCGATCCGATGGACATGCTGGTCGTGCCGCGCGTGCTGGCGCTGATCGTGGCGCTGCCGCTGCTGACCTTCGTCGCCAACATCATGGGCCTGATCGGCGGCGGCGTCGTCGTGCAGGTCATGCTCAACATGTCGCCGGCCGTCTATATCCAGCGCGTGCAGGAGGCGATCGGCTTCTGGACTTTCGGTGTTGGCATCGTCAAGGCGCCCTTCATGGCGGCCACCATTGCGCTGGTCGGCTGCCGCGCCGGCATGGCGGTCTCGGGCAGCGCCGAGTCGGTCGGCGCGCAGACGACACGCTCGGTCGTCTATTCGATCTTTCTGGTCATCATTCTCGATGCGCTGTTCGCCATGTTCTTCACCGCGGTGGATATCTAGGTCATGCGCAAGGGCGAACCCATCATCGAGGTCGAGGGCCTTGTCACGCGGTTCGGCGACAATGTCGTGCATGAGAATCTCGACCTGACGGTCAGGCGCGGCGAGGTGATCGGCATAGTCGGCGGTTCGGGCACCGGCAAGTCGGTGCTCCTGCGCACCATTCTCGGCCTCAAGAAACCCGATGCCGGCCGCATCCGCGTTTTCGGCATCGATCTGGCCGAGCTGCCGGAAGAGGAACGCCGGCTGCATGAGCGGCGCTGGGGGGTGCTCTTCCAGGACGGCGCGCTGTTCTCGGCGCTGACGGTTGCCGAGAATATCCAGGTGCCGTACCGGGAGCATCTCGAGCTGTCGCCGGCGCTGATGGACGAACTGGCCGCGGTCAAGATCGCGATGGTGGGCCTCAAGCCGGCGGCGGCCGCGCTCTATCCTTCCGAACTCTCGGGCGGGATGCGCAAGCGGGCGGGGCTGGCGCGCGCACTGGCGCTCGATCCCGAAATCCTGTTTCTCGACGAGCCGACCGCCGGCCTCGATCCGATCGGCGCGGCCGCCTTCGACGAATTGCTCAACGACCTCAAGGAAACGCTTGGCCTGACGGTCTTTCTGGTCACGCACGACCTCGATACGCTGCATGCCACCTGCGACCGGATAGCGGTGCTGGCCGAGAGGCATGTTATCCTGATCGGCACGATCGACGACATGCTGCTGAGCCGGCATGAATGGGTGCATGAATATTTCCACGGGCCGCGGGCGCGCGCGGCCTTTGCGGGCAAGTAGGGGCGATGGAAATCAAGTCCAACAACGTGCTGATCGGCGCCTTCACGCTGGCGACGCTGCTGGGCATCTTCCTGTTCGTGCTCTGGCTCAACGGCGTGCAGCTCAACCGCCAGTTCGCCTATTACAAGATCGTCTTCGACGGCTCGGTGTCGGGCCTCTCGGTCTCGGGGCCGGTGCAATATAACGGCCTGCCGGTCGGCAAGGTGACCGACCTCTATCTGATGGAACGCAATCCCAACAAGGTGGTTGCCATCATCGAGCTCGATGCACGCACGCCGGTCAAGGAGGACTCGGTGGCGCAGCTCGAACTTTCCGGTCTCACCGGTGTCGCCTTCATCCAGATCACCGGCGGCAGCGAGGCGTCGGCGCCGCTGACCGCGAAGCCCGGCGAGGATTATCCGGTCATCCGCGCCTCGACCTCCTCGCTGCAGGACCTGCTGAAAAGCGGCCCCGAAACGCTGCAAAGCGCCAACAAGCTGATCCGCGAACTCGATGCCGTGGTCGTCGCCAACCAGCAGGCGATCACCGAAGCGGTCGAGAACATGAACACGATCTCGGCGGCGCTGGCGGGCAGTTCGGGCGACATGAGCAAGGCGATCCGGCATCTCTCCGAGGCGTCTGTGCATATCAACAGTCTCAGCCGCAATGCCGATGCGCTGCTGAAGGACGATGTCCGTCTGTTTCTGACCGATGCGCGCGAGGCCGCGCATTCCTATCGCCTGGTGGCCGAGGAGCTCGAGGCGGTGCTGAAGCAGAGCGGGCCGGGCCTCGGCGCCGGACTGGCGCAATTGCCGCAACTGGTTGCCGAAACCCGGGCGCTGGTCGCCTCGCTCGAGCGCATCGCAACGCGCGCGCAGGACGATCCGGCGCGCTTTCTGATCGGCAACAATGTGCCCGAGGTCCGGGCCGAATGAGGGAGCGGGGCATGGCGGTGATCGGGTTCGGGAAGTTCTGCCGCGCGGCCGGCCTCCTGCTGGCGCTGGCGCCGCTGGGAGGGTGTGCGCTGGCCAATGTCGCCAGCGAGCCGCCGCCCAGTCTCTATGTGCTGACGGCGGCCGCGCCCGTCGTGCCCGAGGGCGCGGCGGCTGCGGCGGCGCAGGTCGTGGTCGAGCCCTTCACCGCGCCGGCTGCCATCGACACGACGCGGATCGTCTTCCAGCCCTCGCCCAACGAGATCAAGTATTATGCCGGTGCGCGTTGGAGCGACCGGGCGCCGCGCATGATTGCCGCGCTGACGGTCGAGACGCTGCACAGGACCGGCCGCTTTCCGGCCGCCATCGGTGCGGGCAGCGGCGCGCGCATGGATCTGGCGCTGACCGGCGACATCCGGCAGTTCGCGGCGATGCGCAGTGCCGCGCAGGGCTTCGGCGCGGCCACCACCGAGGCGCATGTGGTCTTCTTCGTCCGCCTGCTGCGCGCCTCCGACCGTGCGATCGTCGCCAGCCGCGAATTCACGGCAACCGTGCCGTCGGCCAGCGGCAAGATGACCGACATCGTGGCGGCCTATGACGCCGCGCTCGGCCAGGTCCTTGCCGAGATCGCCCTCTGGACGCTCGACGAAGGCGCAAAGGCTTTCCCGAAGCGCCCGTCGTAAAAGGAAGAAGGGTTCACGCAGAGGCGCAGAGACGCAGAGGTGCTGCGATGCGGCGCAAATGCACAAGACTCCCGCATGCGCCACTTCATTTTTTGCCGGGCTTTGCCCGGCAAAGACAATCTGGCGACAGGAAACGGGAACCGGCCACGCATACATTCCCCTCTGCGTCTCTGCGCCTCTGCGTGATTCCTTCCTTCTTGCTCTTCTCCGCGGCTCCGCGTCTCCGCGTGAAAAATCTTTCTTCTTCTTCGCGCCGGGCTCAGCCGAGCTTGCCGGTCGCCTGGCCCAGCATCAGATAGACCTTGCCGGTATCGGACGTCAGATAGGTCTCGACCAGGATGTTGTCGCGGTCGCGGGCGGCGGCGGCGCCCAGCAGGTTCTCGAAGGTCGCAGTGAAGCGGTCGACATGGCCGCGGAACTCGGCGTCCTTCCTGTATTTCGCCGCGATGCGGTCATAGAGGTCGCGGCCGGCCATGTTGTAGAGCCGGCGCGTGAAGACATTGCGCTCGCCGGCCTGGTAGCGCTGCCAGAGTTCGGCCGGCGGGCTCTGTTCGAGCGCCGCGTCGAGATCGATCGCCAGTGCCTGCAGCGTTTCGACCACATGCAGCGAGGCGCGCTGGAAATCGCGCTCGCCGGTGCCAGGGGCCTCGGTCGGGGCGGGGCGTTGTTCGGCGGCGGCCAGCAGGTCCGACAGGCCCCAGCGGCGGGCCGGCTCGGCGGGGCGCGGCGGCTGCGGCGCGGCCACCCGCGCCGGCGCCTCGCGCAGCGGTTCCGAGCGGTCGAGCGTGCGGGCATGCCGCACCACGATTTCGGCGATGGTCGCCAGGGCCGAAATCTGTTCCTTCAGCACATCGGCCAGCGCGGCCGCGCTCTGCGCCGCCTCGTCGGGCAGGCTGTCGATGCGGCCGGCGAGATCGTCGGTCGCCTCGTGCAGCACGCGGCCGGCTTCGCGCGCCGTGCCGCCCAGCCGCATCATCGCGGCGTTGAAACGTTCGGCCGCATTGTCGCTCTCGGCGGCGGTCGCCTCGATCAGCCCGCGCAACTCGCCGGTGCGGCCGGCCACTTCGCCGGTCAGCGCCTGGGTGACGCGCATCACTTCCTCGCTCATCGACACGGTGGCCGTCTTGACCTTTTCGGTCGTCCGGTCGATCGCCTCGGCGGCCGAACGTGCCACATCGGTCGAGAGCGCGCCGGTGGCGGCCTTCAGCTCGTCCACCGTCGCACCGATCGCGCGGGTGGCGGCGCCGGCCGAACGGCTGACCGCGGTCGAGGCGCTTTCGGCTTCGGCGGCAGCGTTGCGGATTTCGCCGGCGATCATGTCGCGCAGCGCCGCGGCACGCGCAGCGGCAGTGTCGAAGGTCACCTCGATGCCGCTGCCCAGGCTTGCGACCGCCTTGCCGATTTCGGCCGTATGATGGGCCAGAGTCGCATCGGCCGTTTCCATCGTCGCGCGGTGGCTCTCGAAACTGGTGTCGAAGCGTTCGCGCTCGGCCACCAGCCGGTCGGCGGCCTCGGCAATGATCGCGCGCTGCTGTTCGTAGCGCTGGCCGATTTCGTCGGCCTTCGACAGCGCGTCGGATGCCACCACTTCGAGGCGCGAGGACTGCCGGTCGAGCATCGATGCCGTCTGGTCGGCGCCGGCCCGCGCGGCTTCGCTGACGCGGCCGAGATGTTCGGCCTGTTCGGATACGGCATCGCCCGCCGCGCGCAGATCGTCCGCCGCCTTGCCGGTCAGGCCGCGCACCGCGTCCACCTGTTCGCGGATCGCGCGCGAAATCGCGTCGCTCTCGCTGCCCAGCGTCCGGGCGACCTCTTCCAGGCTCGCCCTATGGCGGCCGATCAGTTCCTCCATCGTCCGTGTGCGGAATTCGGCGCGGCCCGAGCCGCGGTCGATTTCCTCGACCTCCCGGGCGATGATCTCCTTCAGTTCGGTGGCGCGCGCCAGTGCGGCGTCGAGCCCGTCGCGCATCTCGCCCAGTTCGCGCCGCACCGCCCCCGAAATGGTGGCGATCTGGCCGCTCGCGAAATCCTCCGGGTCCGACAGGCGGATCGCGGTGCGCGCCAGTGCATCGGCCATCAGCCGCATTTCCTGGCCGCGCCAGACCACGAAGGCCAGCATCCAGATCAGCGTGAGGGGGGCGAGGGCGGCGGCCGCGATCAACCCGGTTTCGAGCGGGCCGAGCCTCTGCAGGCCGTCGAGCCCGTAGCGGCCCCAGAGAAAGGCCGCTTCCGCGCCCAGCAGGAAAACACTGGCCGTGAGCGCTGCGAGCGGGATCTGCCGGCTCGGCCGGCGCTGGATCAGGCGGAACAGGGCGCCGGTTTCGGGACTGTCCTCATTGGCGGCGCGGACCTTCGGCTCGGCCGCGTCGGTGGCGCTGGCGGGCTTGTCGGCCGCGCCGGTCTTGGAGGGCAGATCGTTGTTTTTCATGAGATTTCCGCGCTCCCCCGGGCCCGTTCGGGGCCGTCGATGCCCGCTGCCCCCGCAGCAGTTCAAGCCTGTCCCATGCCCCCCGTGCCGTCAACCGCCGGCGCGGGTTCCGGGCCCCGCATAAAGAATGCCCCCGGGCAGGGGGGACATGCCTAGGGGCGAGATTGGGGGGCATTGGCGGCGGACGGTTGCAGCTCTTGGGGGGCTGCGCCTGCCTGCCGCTGTTTTCAGCTTAAGCCCGAATTAACCATAAACGCAATGGCCAGGGTCCGGCACCCCTGCCGGCTTAACGGATCGGCAGGGCCTCCGCCCCTAAGCTGGCGCAAACGGCAATGATGGGCGGAGCGGGCCGATGAAACCCCAGGCGAATGCGGCGATGGCCAATATGGCCGGTACAGCGATGCGTTTCGGCGCCGGCGAGGCGCCGGCAGCGGCCGGCCGGCCGCTCGATCTCGTGCATCTGTCGAAATACACGCTGGGCAACCGCGCCCTCGAAATCGAACTGCTGGGCCTCTTCCGCGCCCAGGCCGGCATCTATGTCGAGCGCATCGAAAGCGCCGTCACCGCCATCGACTGGAAGAATGCCACGCACAGCCTCAAGGGTTCGGCCAAGGGCCTCGGCGCCTGGCCGCTGGCAGCGCTGGCCGAGGAGGCCGAATGGATGGCCGTCGACGGCGAAGGCCGCGCCGACATCCTCGCCCGCATCCGCGACGCGGTCGCCGCCGTCAACAGCTTCATCGACAGCATCGTCGACGCCTGACGCGCGCTTTCTATTTGCACGCAGAGGCGCAGAGACGCAGAGGCGCTGCGATGCGGAGCAAACGCACGAGACTTCCGCATGCGCCACTTCCCTTTTTGCCGGGCTTTGCCCGGCAAAGGTAATCAGGCGACAGGAAACGGGAGCCGGCCAAACATACAGTCCCCTCTGCGTCTCTGCGCCTCTGCGTGAGTCCTTCCTTATTCTTCTTCGCGCCTTCGCGTGAATCAAACCCCTTCCAGCCGCCGCACCACTTCATCCGCGATCGTCAGCGAAGCCGTCAGGCCTGGGCTTTCGATGCCGAAAAGATTGACGAGGCCGGCGAGCCCATGTGCTTCCGGCCCGGCAATCATGAAATCGCTGTCGCCGCGGGCGAGCTTGGGGCGGATGCCGGCATAGGCCGGCGCCAGCGCACCGTCGGGCAGGCCCGGCCAGTAGCGCCGGATCGCCGCATAGAATGCCTCGCCGCGCGTGGCATCGACGCGATAGTCGGGCGTCTCGCTCGCCGCGATCCATTCGACATCCGGCCCGAAGCGCGCCCCGCCGCCCATGTCGAATGTCAGATGCACGCCGAGCCCGCCATCGCCGGACGGGGCCGGATAGATCAGCCGCGAAAACGGCGCCCGCATCGCACAGGAAAAATAATTGCCGCGCGCGAAATGGAGCGCCGGCACCCGGGACCCGTCGAGACCTTCGATGGTCTGCGCCACGCGGGCTGCAGCGAGCCCCGCCGCATTGACCAGCATTTTCGTTTTCAGCCGCGTCCCGCCCGCATCGACGACAAAGCCGTCCGCTACCCTCTCGATCCGCAAGGCCTCGCTGTTGAAGGCGATGGCGCCGCCCGCATCTTCGAGCTCGCCGCGCAGGGCCAGCATATAGGCATGGGCATCGAGGATTCCGGTCGAGGGCGAGAGCAGCGCGGCTTCGCAGGCGAGCGCCGGTTCCAGCGCGCGGGCCTCGGCGCCGGTCAGCAGCGTCAGGTCGTCGACGCCATTGGCGCGGGCCCGCGCGGCGATCCCTTCGAGCCGCGCGGCCTCGGCGCCGTCGCTGGCGACGATCAGTTTGCCCATGCGCTTGTGCGGCAGCTTCCGCGTTTCGAGAAAATCGTAAAGCGCCGTGCGCCCGGCCACGCAGAGCCGCGCCTTCAGGCTGCCCGCGCCATAATAGATGCCCGCATGGATCACCTCGCTGTTGCGCGACGAGGTTTCGGTGCCGATGGCGCCATGCCGTTCCAGCACCACCACCTCGCGGCCTTTCAAGGCGAGCGCCCGCGCGCAGGCAAGCCCCACAACGCCGGCGCCGATCACCACGGCTTCGATTTCATGCGTGTCGGTCAAGGGCGGCGGTCTTTCGGTTCTGGTGTGGCGGTCCCTCCAGAAGTGCCGGAGAACGGTGAGGGTGGCAAGGGGTGGGGATGTGTGCCGGAAGCTCCAAAGTCGGCGCCGCCGCTCGCACCGAACACGGGCCTCAACCCGTCACCTTGAATCGCACCGGACCGGACACCGAAATGGGCTCTCCGGGTCGCACCGCAAAACACCCCCATCACGTCCCCATCAAAAGCACCGTTCCGATCTCCGAACCGGTCCCTCAAATCGTCTGCGAATTCGTCTCTCAAAACCGATCACAACCGGGGATAAGTGCCCGCGGTGCCCGGGGACAACTTGTTCCGAAATCCGTTTGTGACAGTTTTTTGACAGTTCCGTGACAGAGGAGGGGTCCGCTGTCGCTTTCGGCTGTCACAAAAGACTTATCCCCGGCCTTTCGGAACCCCTTAAAATCCGCTCACGGATCAATAGCGGGCAGCCTTGCGCGCCACCGGTCCGTCGTCGGTCAGCGCGATATGGGTCAGCGTCTGCTCGTCGTGGTTCATCCGCCAGGAGAGCAGCTTTTGCGCATGTTCAAGAATCAGAGGAAGATATTCGGGCTTTGCCGCGAGATTCTCGAATTCATGCGGGTCTTTTTCGAGGTCGAAAAAGAGCGGCGGCAGATGCGTGAAGTGGACATATTTGTAGCGCGGCCCGCGCAGCACGTTCATCGTGCATTGATGCAGCGTCAGGCCGAGGCGCTTCTCCGCGCTGTCGTCGGCCGGGTCGCGGAAATCATATTCCCAATGGGCTTCCTTGCGCCAGTTTTCGGGCGCGCGGGTCGTCGTCAGAAAGGGCATCAGCGACTTACCGTCGCATTGCACCGGCGTTTCGGCGCCGATGAAATCGAGCATGGTCGGCATGATGTCGACATTCTCCGTGAACTGATCAACGACGCGCCCGCGCGCCGCATCGGCGGCGGGGCGCGGGTCGCGGACGATCAACGGAATATAATACGAAGCGTCGAACCAGCCGCATTTACCGAGCAGCCAGCGGTCGCCCATCTGTTCGCCGTGATCGGAGGTGAAGACGATCAGCGTGTTGTCCCAGCGGCCGGTTTCCTTCAGAAAGGCGAAGACACGACCCAGCGCCGCGTCGACTTCCGACATCAGTCCGTAATAGACGGCTTTCAGTCTGCGGAGCTTTTTCTCGTCGGCCGGCGCGCGGAAGAGCTTGCGGCCGAGCTGGTGTTCGAGCCAGGGATGCTGCGCCGCTTCTTCTTCCGGTGTTTCCTTGCGCGCGAAGCCAGGCACCTCCTTCGGGTCATACATCGCGTTGTAGGGTTCGGGCGCGACGAAAGGCGGATGCGGACGCAGCAGCGAAAGATGCGCGATGAAGGGTTTTTCGGATTCGTCGATGAATTCCATCAGGCGGTTGGTCAGGAAGGCCGTGTCGTCGACTTCGTTCGGATAGACCAGCGGGCGGGGGACCGCCGCGCCGTCCTCATATTCCGGGCCCGGCGCGCGGTGGCCATAGGCGTAGCGAATGTCTTCCGGCACTTCGAAGCCGCGCTGTTTCAGATCGTCCGTCCACGGCGTTGGCCAGGTGCCCATCATGCAGATCGGGCGAATGCCGGGCAGCGGGCCTTCATAGGTCATCAGCCACGGGCTTTCGGGATCCTCCTCGCGCGGGTCCTGGCTGGTGTCGGTATAGCCGAAGAGAACCGGGTCGTAGCCGATGCGCGCCGCCTCCTTGGCCCAGTTGGTGTGGCGCGCGTCGAGCGGCGTGCCGTTGGTCGCCGAGCGGTGGTTCTGCAGATACATGCCGGTATGCAGCGAGGCGCGCGACGGACCGCAGGGCACGGTGTTGGCGAAGTGATTGCGGAAAAGAACACCGTCGGCGGCCAGCGCGTCGAGGTTCGGCGTCCTGACCGTCGGATGGCCGCGGGCCGACAGGCATTCGCCCCGCCACTGGTCGGCGGTGATGAAAAGGACGTTCATGGATCCGGCCATTGCCGTCGCGCTCCCCTGCGGTTTTTCCGTGTCTGCAAGACTATGCGCCGGGTGCGACAGGCCGACAACAGGGGCCGTGTCGGGGGGTGCGGCGCCGTGTCCGGGCGATATGCGGCGGTTAACCGGATTGAGGGGTTGAAAAGCCGGGGCCGCTGCGGCATCTATGTGCCGGCCCTCTTGCGGGGGCGCGCGCCTTTCCAACATCCGGCAAGAAAATCAAATGGCGAAGATCACCTTTATCGAGCACAACGGCACGGAACACGCGATCGATGTCGAGAACGGCATGACCGTGATGGAAGGCGCCATCAAGAATTCGATCCCGGGCATCGATGCCGATTGCGGCGGCGCCTGCGCCTGCGCGACCTGCCATGTCTATGTGGCCGATGCGTGGAAGGAGAAGGTCGGACCGGCCGAGAGCATGGAAGAAGACATGCTCGATTTCGCCTTCGACGTGCGCGAGAATTCGCGTCTGTCGTGTCAGATCAAGGTGACGGACGAGCTCGACGGGCTTGTCGTCAACCTGCCCGAAAAGCAGTTCTGAGACGTCGTTTTTCTTTTCATTCGTCTTTCACATCAGCACAGCGTTTGCACCGTCTGGCGCGCCAGCGCGTGCAGCGCTTCTTTCGTTTCGCCGGCACGCGCCCTGACGGCAAGGCTGTGCAGAACCGAAGCCGCGATGCGCGCAAGGGCAGCGGTGTCGGCATCGGGCGGCAGGTATCCGTCGGCCTTGGCCTTCGCGAACGGAATTTCGAGTCCCTCGTCAATTTCTTCGAGCGCCGTTTTCAGCGCCGCGCGAATGTCGGCATCCATCGCGGCTTCCACCGGCGCGGTGCAGATGATGAAGCAGCCGCGCGGACCGTCCGGACCCGACATATAAATCTCGATCGCATCGTGGAAGAAGTTGCGCAATGTCGTGTCGAGCGGCGCATCGCTCTCGGCGGTGCGGGCGAGGGCGGCGCGCAACTGTCCGGCAAAACATTCGAAGGATTTCAGGTAGAGCGATTTCTTGTCGCCGAACGCCGCATAGAGGCTTGGGCGGTTCATGCCCGTCGCCGCGGCCAGCGCGTCGAGCGAGGTGCGGCTGAAACCGTTTGCCCAGAAAGTTTCCAGCGCCTGCCACAATGCGACATCGGGGTCATAGGCACGCGGCCGTCCACGGGGCTTCTCCGGCATTTTTGTACCAATTCGCAAAAAATCATTGACGCCAAGCGCGGACTGAATATTATTCGGATCGGTACAAAAATTCAATTCGCGGGAGGCATTCATGGATCTCTATTTCGCGCCAATGGCTTGCTCGATCGCCACGCGCATCGCCCTTTACGAGTCAGGGCTGGGCGAGGCAGCTTCCTTCCATCCGGTGACGCTCGCGACCAAGCAGCTGGCGGACGGCTCCGACTTCTACGCGATCAATCCGAAGGGGCAGGTGCCGACGCTGCGGCTCGACGACGGGCAATTGCTCACCGAAGGTCCGGCCGTGCTGCAATATGTTGCCGACCGCAATCCGGATGCCGGTCTGGCGCCGGCCGGCGGAACGATGGAACGCTACCGCTTGCAGGAATGCCTCAACTTCATCGCGACCGAACTGCACAAGCAGGTGCTTGCCGCGATCTTCAATCCGACATCGCCGCCCGAGGCGAAGGCGTTTGCCCGCGACCAGGTGGCGCCGGTGAAGTTCGGCGCGCTGGCGCAGATGCTGGAGGGACGGCGCTATCTGATCGGAGACCGGTTCACGGTTGCCGATGCCTATGCGTTTTTCGTTCTGACGCTGTGCGGATTTGCCGGCATCGATCGCAGCCGCTGGCCGGTGCTCGAGACCTACTATGCCGATCTTGCACAGCGGCCCAGCGTTGCGCGCGCCTTGTCGGAAGAAATGGCTCTGAGCAAGAAGGGCTGAACTTGTGTCGCCGGCGACTGTCAGTCGCCGGTACCAGTCGCGCGCGGCTTGGCGTCGAAGACGTCGTATTCGTGCGCGATCGATCTCTCGATCAGCAGGCGCCAGAGCGGCTCGGCGATGGCGCGCGAGAGGCCTGCACGGTCGGCTTCGGCGAGCACCTTCTGCACAACCTCCTCGATCCTCGCTTCGTCGCGTACCCGCGTCCGCTCACCCTTGATCGCGCCGGCCTGTTCGATATAGGTCTGGCGCTCGGCCAGCAGCTTCACCAGTTCGCGGTCGATCCGGTCGATCTCGCGGCGGACATCCGCCATGGTGTTGCACTTGACCATTCTCGTCTCCGCGTCTTTGGCTGCGTCCGGCTTAAAATAGGGCGGCCGGGGCGAATGTCACAGGGGGCGTACCGCCGCAAATCGCCGCGGGACGCCACGTTTTTGCAATTTCCGCTTGGCGGCGGGCCTTCGCGCCCCTATATAAGCGGCGCAGATTGTGAAATACATTAAATCACAAATTTTGCAAGTTATTTTGGCTCCAGACACGGAGCGAAACCAGACAGGTGCCGGCTATGACGCAGGAAACGATTTCGACAGATGTGGTCATCATCGGGGCAGGGCCGTGCGGCCTGTTTGCCGTGTTCGAGCTCGGCCTGCTCGACATGAAATGCCATCTGATCGACATTCTCGACCGATCGGGCGGGCAATGCGCCGAACTCTATCCGGAGAAGCCGATCTACGACATTCCCGGGCTTCCCGTCGTCAGCGGTCAGGAACTGACCGACCGGCTGATGGAACAGGCCGCGCCCTTCAAGCCGGAATTCCACTACAACGAAATGGTCGAGGAACTCGAAAAGCTGCCCGACGGGCGCTGGCGGGTGAAGACCGATGGCGGTCTCGTCTTCGAGGCGAAGGTTGTCGTGATCGCGGCCGGCGGCGGGAGCTTCCAGCCGAAGAAGCCGCCGATTCCCGGCATCGAGGCCTATGAGGGCAAGTCGGTCTTCTATGCGGTCAAACGCATGGAAACCTTCCGTGGCAAGAACATTCTGATTTCCGGCGGCGGCGATAGTGCGCTCGACTGGACGATCAATCTGCAGCCCGTCGCAGCTTCCATGCAGCTTATCCATCGGCGCGACGGCTTCCGTGCGGCGCCCGACAGCGTCAACAAGATGCACAAGCTGGTCAAGGACGGAAAGATGCAGTTCCATCTCGGCCAGATCACGGCGTTGCATGGCGACAACGGCCAGCTTTCGGGCGTGACCGTCAAGGGCAACGACGGCAAGGATTACCAGCTCGAATGCGATACGCTGCTGCCGTTCTTCGGCCTGACGATGAAGCTCGGTCCGATCGCCAACTGGGGCCTCAATCTGCATGAGAACCTGATCCCGGTCGATACCGAGAAATTCCAGACCAATGTCGAGGGCATTTTCGCCATCGGCGACATCAATACGTATCCGGGCAAGCTGAAGCTCATTCTGTCGGGCTTCCACGAAGCGGCGCTGATGGCGCAGGCGGCGTTCCGTTACGCCAATCCGGATGCCAAGGTCACCTTCCAGTACACGACCTCCTCGACCAGCCTGCAGAAGAAGCTGGGTGTCGCCTGAACCGTATCGGGAGCCAGGGAATGCGTATCGTTCTTGTGGACCAGAAAGGGCTCGAACATGAGCTCGAAGCTGCCGAGGGTTGGCGGGTGATGGAAATCATTCGCGACTACGGCTTTCCGATTGTTGCCGAGTGCGGCGGCGCCTGCGCTTGTGGCACCTGCCAGGTGGAAGTCGATCCCGAATGGACGGCAAAGCTCCACCCGCCGCGCGAGGACGAACTCGACATGCTTGACCAGAATTACGGCGGCGACTGGTCGCGGCTTTCCTGCCAGCTGATCATGACGCCAGCACTCGACGGGTTGCGTCTTCGTATCGCAGACGTGGCGTTGCGCGAGGCGGCCTGAGGGCTGGCGAAGCGGCGTGTCCGGGTTCAGAATGCATTTCATGACCCGTCGATTCCTTCATGTCTTTCTGACCGTTCTGGCGCTTGCCGTCGTCGCGTCGCCGCATCACGCGGCCATTGCCGATCCATCCGCCGGTATTGTTCAGACGACGCTCTATTTCGGGCTCGATCGCGGCGATGGCGGTAGTGTCGGCGAGTGCGGCTGGCGTCGATTTCTCGCCGAGACGGTGACACCGCGCTTTCCCGACGGGCTGACCGTTGTCGACGCCTATGGCCAATGGCGCGACACCGAGCGTGCCGATGCGGCCATCGTGAGAGAAGCGACCAAGGTCGTTATTGTCGTTCACAATGCGACGCCGGATACTGCGGCGGCCCTGGCCGCGATCAAGGCCGACTACATGGCGCGCTTCGGGCAGCGATCTGTTTTCCATACGGAAGCGCCGGTTCATGTTGTCGAATAGTTTTTCCCTGTCGAGTTTCCGCCATGCTGGCTGCTGCACCGTTGATTGAGAAAGAGTTGGAGGTGTGGCCGGGCCTGCTCCGGCTGGCGGCAGCGGGAGAGGGCGCGCGCGATGCACTCGATATGGGTATGGACATGGCGCGCGAGATTTCGCTGACGCTGATGGCCGATGCCGAACTTCTTGCAGGCGGATCGGCCGAAATTTTGCCGCGCGGCAAGGCTGGCCGGCTTGCGTTGGAGGCGTACCAGACATTGCGTGATGCTCTGCCGGCCAGCGAAATGCCGCCGCCTCTGGCTGCCTTGCCGGGTGCGGTTTGCGATACGGTTCTTGCGGCCATGCGCGCGGGCGGCCGGACGGTCCTGGTCTCGGTGGGCGACGTGATGGCGGTTCATCAGGAGGCCGGCGAGATCCTGCCTTTGCGGACGGGCCTGCCGCCGATACTTCATGAATTTTGCGGGGCGCTGGGTGCGGGGCTGCAGGGCGGCGTGGCCCTCGGGGGCAGTCGGTCCGCCATGCCGACCTCGGGGCTTGCCGATCTCGTGGCCGTACAGACGCGTGGGGCGGCGCTGGCGGGTCTTGTGGCCGCGATGCTTGCCGATGCCGCGGATGTGGCCGGCGCCGTGCGTCTGGCCGGAGATCTGCGCGACAGGCTTCTGGCGATGGCATGGAGGGGGCGTCGCGCTACCGGCGCTGCGGGGCTTGTCGAGCCGGAGGCAGTCTGGCAGGCGCTTTCGGCGGCGGTTCGGCTGGCCAGTGCTTTGCGTGACAAACGGCTGCTACGCGCGGCGGCGATGGGCCTCAAGGGACGGGGGCGCACCGTTGGCCCGGTCGATGGCGACCGGTTGTTGCGCTTCGGCGTTTCGGAGTGGCGCTAGCGAAAGGCCGGCGTCATACTCCGCGCTATTCAAAGGATCGGGAGAAACGCGCCATGGGCTTCTACGAAAACAGGATCGTGCCGCATATCATCAACTGCGCCTGCGGGACCAAGCCAATCCGCTATCAGCGCAAGAAGGTGGTGCCGATGGCCGAGGGAACAGTGCTTGAGATAGGCATCGGTACCGGCCTCAATCTTCCCTATTACGATCCGGCGAAAGTCACTCGCGTGATCGGGCTCGATCCATCCGAAGCATCCTGGAAACTTGCCGGCGAACGGGCAAGTGACCTGCCGTTTCCGGTCGAGTTCATCGGCCTGCCGGGCGAGCAGATTCCGCTTGATGACAAGAGCGTCGACACGGTGCTCTGTACTTTCAGCCTGTGTACCATTCCCGATCCGGTGAAAGCGCTTGAAGGCATGAGGCGGGTGCTGAAGCCGGGCGGCAAACTGGTTTTCTGCGAGCATGGCGCGGCGCCGGATGCCGGCGTGCTGAAGTGGCAGGACCGCATCAATCCGGTGTGGAAGGTGCTGTTCGGCGGTTGCAATCTCAACCGCAAGATGCCGGCGCTTATCGAGGAAGGCGGGTTCCGTATCGCCGATCTGCAGAGCATGTATCTGCCGTCGACGCCGCGCGTTGCGGGCTTCAACTACTGGGGCGTGGCGCAGGCCTGAGTATTTTCTCGCCGCTGGAGATTTTCTCTTGTCGCTGTCCGTCATCGGTGCCGGTTTTGGACGTACGGGAACGCTGTCGCTGAAGATGGCGCTGGAGCAACTCGGCTTCGCGCGGTGTCATCACATGATGGAGGTCTTTGCCCATCCCGATCAGGCGTCTGTCTGGCATGCGGCGGCACGCGGCGAGAAAATCGATTGGGATGCGCTGCTGGAGGGCTATCGCGCCAGCGTCGACTGGCCAAGTTGCCATTTCTGGCGTGAACTTGCGGCGTATTATCCGGATGCGCGGGTGATCCTTTCGACGCGCGACCCAGGGCGCTGGTACAAGAGCATTTCACAGACAATCTTCAGAGTGATGGAAGACGATCCGCCACCGGCGGGGCCGGGGCAGGATGTGCTGGGGATGGCCAAGTATATCGTCCAGGAAAAGACCTTTGGCGGGCGGACCGACGAGGCGCATGTGCTCGATGTTCTGGCGCGGCATGAAGCAGAGGTAAAACGGACAATCGCGCCGGCGCGGCTGCTTGTATTCGATGTCGCCGAGGGTTGGGGGCCGCTGTGCCGCTTTCTGGGCGTTGCCGTGCCGGAAGTGCCTTTCCCGCGCAGCAATTCGACCGAGGAATTCAACGCACGGCAGAAAGAGTAGGCCGCTTGACGCGCCCTTGCCCGAAGTCTAGAACAAAACAAGAACAAAAGGTTTTGTCTCATGTCGCAGGTTTCACAACAGGATGCCAAGGCTGTATTGCTCGCCGATCTCAAGGCCCGGATTGCCAAGCCGTCCAACGGATTTGATGTGGCGGCGGGGGGCGGGCGTGTCGTGCCACTGGGTGTGGATGCGATCGATGCGGCGCTGCCGGGGCGGGGGCTAAAGGCCGGTGCGTTGCATGAGGTAACCGCCGACGATTATCGCGACATGGGCGCAGCGACGGGGTTTCTGGCGGCGCTTGCCGTGCGTCTTGCGGAGGGCGGATTTTCGCCGGTGCTCTGGTGCGGCGTGGCGCAGCCGCCTTTCGATATCGGCGCGCTTTACGGACCTGGGCTTGCGAGTTTCGGGCTCGACCCGGCGCGGCTTGTGCTCGTGCACCCGGCCTCGGCCACGGATTGTCTGTGGGCGATGGAGGAGACGCTACGTTCCGGCGCCTTTGCCGTCGTCGTTGGCGAGATTGACGGCCGTGTTTCCGCGCTCGATCTGACGGCCACGCGCCGGCTGCAACTGGCGGCGGAAGAAAAAGGAGTACCGGCGCTCCTGTTCACGGGACATGAGGGTGGGGCAGCAAGTGCTGCGGCCACGCGCTGGCGTGTCTCTGCCCTGCCGAGTTCACTCATTCCCGATACGGATAAGTTTGGCGGACTGATCGAGGCGCCAGGCTGGCGCATGGCGCTAACGCGATCGCGGGGCGGTGTGCCTGGCGCATGGAATGTGACATGGCATGCGCGCGACAGGCGTTTCATGCTTGCCGACAACAAGATGTTGTCTTCTGCAGGGGAGAAGCCGTATATCCCGGCCGGAAAGCGTGCGGTGCCGCTCAGGCAAAGCGCCTGAACTACCAACGCCTGTAAGGATAGGGATAGTAGCCCGGCCACGGCCCCCAGAAGGGTGGTGGCGTTTGCGCGCGGCGCAGTGCCTGCGTGTTTGCTTCCTGCGCGCGAATTTCCTTCAGCTTCAACTGGCAACTGGCGAAGGCTTCGGTGCCGGGTGTGAAACCGAGCCGTTCGCATTCGGCAGCGTCGGCCTCTGTCTGTGCGGCGGCGCGTGCGGCCTGTTCCTGCGGGCTTGCGCAAGCGGCAAGCGCAAGCAGCGCCAGGAGGATCAGAGTGGTTTTTGCGACCTTCATGCGATCTTCCTCCGGTCAGAACCCTTTGCTGACACCGATGCCGACACCAAAGCCGATATTGGGCGATCGGCTGCCTTCTTCCCTCGCGCGGATTTCCTTCATCTTCAGCCGGCAATTGCCGTAGGCCTCGGTCCCTGGCTCGAAGCCGAGATCGGTGCAGTTCTTGTGATCGATGGCGTCGAGACGTGCCTGCTCGGCTTTCGGATCGGCACAGGCGGCCAGTGCCAGCGGCGCAAGCAGCGCGAGAAGGATGAGCGGATGCTTCGTCATGGAGTGATGCCTTTCAGGGGTAACCGAATTCATCCTACGCCTTTTTCGGGCGAAATCAGGGCACCCGAAATTCGACTCGCATTCGGAAGGCGGCTGAGTCAAAGTATCTGTTCTCTTTTTGTTCCATTGGACTTGTCCGGCTATGCATATGGATCCAGAAAGGCGGATTGCTGCGGTCTGGCTGCCGCATTGGCCGGTGGAGCGGCGTCATCGAGCGTTCCGGCGAACAAGCGGCAAGATTTCGGTGTCCGGGGCGCCGCTGGCGCTGATCGCGTCTGGGCAAGGGGGCATGCATGTGACGGCATGCAATGCCGCTGCGGCGGCGACCGGCATCGCACCGGGGCAATCTGTGCCCGATGCGATGACGCTTTGCCCGAAGCTTGATCTGCAGGCCGCCGATTTTGCTGCCGACCGGACAGCTCTGAAAAGGCTTGCACTTTGGTGCGGGCGCTACACGCCCTGGACGGCGGTCGATCCCGTGGGTATTGGCGAGATTCCCGACGGGATCGTGCTCGATATCAGCGGTTGCGATCATCTTTTCGGCGGTGAGGAAGCTCTTCTTGCCGATTTGCGGCGGCAACTTCACGGGTTTGGACTGACGGTGCGCGTGGCGATCGCCTCGACACCGGGGGCGGCCTGGGCGCTGGCGCGGTTCGGCGCTGCGCCCGTCATCGCGCCGCCGGGGAGTGAGGCGGATGCGCTCGCAACATTACCGGTGGCCGCACTCCGGCTTTCGGATGCGGCGGTCGACGGGTTGATGCGGCTCGGTCTCAAGCGTGTCGGCAATCTCTACGGCAAACCGCGCGCCCCCATTGCTGCCCGTTTCGGACGGGAGGTGGCGCTGCGTCTCGACGAAGCATTGGGATTTGCACGCGAGCCAATCTCGCCACTGCGCCCGCCCGCACCTTTTCGCGCCCGCGGGGTTTTTGCCGAGGGGCTGACGCGCACCGAAGATATCGAGGAGGCGGTCCGGCTTCTCGCCGGCGAACTTTGCCGATTGCTTGCAAGCGAGCGCCGGGGTGCGCGACAGCTCGAATTGACACTCTTTCGCGCCGATGGCGAAGTGACGCGGCTTTCGGCCGGCACTGCCGCTGCATCGCATGACGCCCTTCATCTTGCCCGACTTTTCCGGGAGAAACTCGGACAGGCAGGTGACGATTTCGATACAGGTTTCGGCATTGAAGCGGCGATGCTGGCCGCGACCGCGGTCGATCCATTGGCGCCGGCACAGGACAGTTTCGATGCCGAGGGTGCTGGTGCAGAAGCCCTGGCGCAGATCATCGACCGGCTCGGCGCCCGGCTTGGCCATGAGCGCATCGTCCGGCTCGAACCGCGCGCCAGCCACGTTCCCGAACGCGCCGTCGTTTCCGTGCCCGCGCTCAAGGGGGTGACACCGGCGATGCAGGGTTGGCGGGTGCAGGTGGAAGAACAGATGGCGGCGGCGCTGACAGGATATCTTGCCCGGCCCTTGCGGCTTCTGACCCGGCCGGAGCCTGTTGAAACGGTCGCCGAGGTACCGGAAGGCCCGCCCCGGATATTCCGCTGGCGGCGTGTCACGCACCGGGTAACGCGATCCGAGGGGCCAGAACGGATCGCACCCGAATGGTGGCGGTCCGGCGGCCGCCGGACGCGCGATTACTACCGCGTGGAAGACGCCGAGGGGCGGCGCTTCTGGCTCTATCGCGATGGGCTTTACCTGCGCGACAAGGCCGGCCCGCGATGGTATCTGCACGGCATTTTCGAATGAATGTGCCATTCGCAGAGCTTGCGGTTGCGACCAATTTCAGTTTCCTGCGCGGGGCGTCGGGTGCCGATGAGCTGGTGCAGGCGGCAAAGGCGCAAGGGCTTGCGGCGATCGGCGTTGCCGACCGCAATACGCTGGCGGGCGTCGTGCGTGCACATGCGATGGCGAAAGAGGAAGGCTTGCGCCTTCTCGTCGGTACGCGGCTGGTGACGATGGACGGCTTCGAAGTCATCGCCTATCCGCAGGACCGGGCAGGTTATGCGCGGTTGACGCGGCTTCTCACGCTCGGCAACCGACGGACGGTCAAGGGGCAATGCCATCTGACGCTCGGCGATGTGCTGGAACATGGCGCGGGGCAATGCTTCATCGCCATGCCGCCTGCCTTGCCGGGCGGGGATTTTGTCGCCGCTCTGGCGCAGCTTGCACAAGCTTTCCCAGGTTCGGTCTGGCTCGGTTTGACGCCGCTCTACCGCGCCGACGACAAACGCCGGTTCATTCTTCTCGACCGTATGGCACGGGAAACGGGTGTTCCGCTCGTTGCCACCAATGACGTGCTTTACCATGCACCAGACCGCAAGCCGCTGGCCGACGTCGTGACCTGTATCCGTGAACACTGCACGCTGGCGGATGCCGGATTCCGTCTCGAAGCGAATGCCGAACGGCATATAAAAAGCGGGGCGGAAATGGCACAGCTTCTCGCTCATGCACCACAAGCACTTGCTGCGCCGTTCGACATTGCGGCGCGTTGCACGTTCTCGCTTGACGAGCTTCGTTACGAATATCCGGCCGACAACTTTTCCGAGAGCGAGACGCCGCAGAAGCTACTCGAAAGGCTGACATGGGCCGGAGCAGCGGATCGGTTTCCCGATGGCATCAACGACAAGATCCGATCAACCCTCCTGCATGAGCTCGAGCTGATCGATGCAATGAATTACGCGCCCTATTTTCTGACCGTTCACGATATTGTGCGCGAGGCCCGAAGCCGGAACATTCTTTGTCAGGGCCGTGGTTCTGCGGCCAATTCCGTCGTTTGCTACTGCCTTGGAATCACGTCTGTCGATCCAACCGAGATCAATCTTCTGTTCGAGCGGTTCATTTCGAAGAACCGCAACGAGCCGCCCGATATCGATGTCGATTTCGAGCATGAGCGGCGCGAGGAGGTGATCCAGTATATCTATGCGAAATACGGGCGGCATCGCGCAGGCATTGCTGCAACGGTCATTTCCTATCGTTCACGCAGCAGCATTCGCGATGTCGGCAAGGTTTTCGGATTGTCGGAGGATGTCGTCAACGCGTTGTCGCGCTCGACATGGGGCTGGTCGAACAGCGGTATCTCGGAAAAGGATGCGCGCGAGGCCGGGCTCGATCCCGGCGACGGGAACTTGCGGCAGGCGATTGCGCTGGCGCGGGAACTGATCGGCTTTCCGCGCCATCTTTCGCAGCATGTGGGCGGTTTCGTCATCACCAGGGGCCCACTGGAAGAGGTGGTGCCGATTCAGAATGCGGCGATGGACGACCGCACGTTCGTTGAATGGGACAAGGACGATCTCGACAAGCTGGGCATTCTCAAGATCGACGTTCTGGCGCTCGGTATGTTGAGCTGCATCCGGCGCGCCTTCGATCTTCTCGACAAGCATTACGGTATTCGCATGGGGCTTGCCGATGTGCCGCAAGGCGATGCGGCGGTCTATGACATGTTGTGCAACGCCGACGCCATCGGAGTATTCCAGGTCGAGAGCCGGGCGCAGATGTCGATGTTGCCGCGTTTGCGGCCTCGCTGCTTCTACGATCTGGTGGTCGAGGTGGCGATTGTCCGGCCGGGGCCCATCCAGGGCGACATGGTGCATCCTTATCTGCGGCGGCGAAACAAGGAAGAAGAGATTACCTATCCTTCCAAGGTTCTGGAGGAAGTGCTGCACAAGACCTATGGCGTGCCGCTGTTCCAGGAACAGGCGATGAAGATCGCGATTGTCGCGGCGGGTTTCACGCCGGGCGAGTCCGACCAGTTGCGGCGCGCCATGGCGACGTTCCGCAAATCCGGCACGATCGGCATATATCGCGACAAGTTTGTCTCCGGCATGCTTGCCAACGGATACGATGCCGACTTCGCCAAGCGTTGTTTCAAGCAGATCGAGGGATTCGCCGATTATGGTTTCCCCGAAAGTCATGCAGCAAGTTTTGCGCTTCTGGCCTATGTTTCCGCCTGGCTCAAATGCCATTATCCGGATGTCTTTTGTGCGGCAATTCTCAATTCGCAGCCGATGGGTTTTTATGCGGCCGCGCAGCTTGTGCGTGATGCGCAGAAGCATGGTGTCGAGGTCAGAGATGTCGATATCAACCATAGCGACTGGGATTGCACGCTGGAGGAGACGGACGAGGCCGGCAAGCATGCCGTGAGACTGGGCTTTCGGCAGGTCAGCGGATTTCACAAGGAGGCGGGTGCGGCCGTTGAAGAGATGCGGGGAAGCGGATTCGATTCCGTGCGTCATTTCTGGCTCAGGACCGGGCTCAAGCCTGCGATTGTCGAGCGGCTGGCGGATGCCGATGCCTTTCGGTCTTTGGGGCTCGATCGACGCGCGGCGCTCTGGGCCGTACGCGGGCTTGGCGGTTATGGCAGCGGGGGAAAGGGCACCATGCCCGCCCCCCTGCCTTTGTTTGCCGCGCTTGAGGAAGGCGGTTTTCAGCGCGCGGAGGAAATGGCACTGCCAGCCATGCCGCTCGGCGAGCATGTAGTCCTCGATTACGGGACACTCAGGCTGTCGCTGAAGGCACATCCGGTTTCCTTCCTGCGGTCGCGTTTCGCGGCGCAAGGTGTGACGCCCAATGCGGATCTTGAGAGAATCGCGAACGGTGCCCGGGTGACGCTGGCCGGGCTGGTGCTGGTGCGTCAGCGACCGGGAACGGCAAGCGGAGTCATTTTCGCGACGCTGGAGGACGAAACCGGTATCGCCAATATCATCATCTGGCCGAAGCTCTTCGAGAAGCGGCGACGTATCGTCATCACATCACGTTTTCTGCTGGTGCGTGGACGGGTACAGAAGGAAGGGATTGTCATCCATATCATCGCTGAAGAACTCGAGGACCGGACATATGAACTGGCCGGACTTTCCGAACTCGGCAGTATTGGCGAAACGATCCTGGCGCCGGCCGATGAAGGGAAGCGGCCATCGCGCTCCCGTGAAGTCGTGACGGCGCAACACGAGGCGCGGCGGCTGCGTGCGGCGCGCTTCGTCCCGAAGAGCCGCGATTTTCATTGAGCGGGCGTTTTCCGGAGAACCGCGAATTGCGCGGCGCTTCCCGCGACTTCACTTGCAATGAAAAGCCACAGCAGAGGTGTTGCCCCCATCCCGATCGCGTAAAGAATGAGGATTGTCACGGCGAGACGGGCACGGGCATCCATGCGTGCCAGATCGGGCGCCGGACGGCGCAGCCGCGCCAGTGCCCAGACAACCCCCAGTACACCCATGATATGAACGAACATCAGGCCGAAAGGCCCCGTTTCGAACATGATCGAGGGAGTGTCCAATCCGATTCCCCTGTCGGCGAAGTAAAGCAGCGAGATCACCGCTTCCGCAACAAAGGGCAATGCGAAAGGCAGCGTGATCGCGAGATCGATCCAGGCGATGGCCCGGATCACCCGAGCCTGCGTGTCACTTCCGGTCATCTGTCTCTCCCCTATCCGATGCGACATCCGGTCCCCTGGAGGCCTGCGCGCATATCCGCATGGACTCTGCTATACATGGTGCTGGATGTGAACAGGCGATCAGCGGCGGAGGCATCTTGCGACAGCGCACGATCTGGGTCGGCGGCTTTGCCGCTGCAATAATTCTGCTGGCCGGTGTCACTTATCTGCTGTTCCTGCAGCCTCCAACCGTACTCGTCGCAACACCGACACGCGGGCTGGCCGTCGAGGCCGTCTATGCGACCGGAACCGTGGAGCCGATCCGATATGCGCGAGTCGGAACGAAGGTTTCCGGGCGCCTGACCGAGGTGGTGGCGCGCGAGGGCGCGCCCGTGGAGGCCGGGCAGGTTCTTGCCGTCATCGACGCGCGTGAAGAAATTTCGCGTGTTCAGGAACTCAGTGCGCGATTGCAACTTGCCGCGTCCGAGCTTGAGCGCACCCGCACCCTGCGGCGCGCCGGACATGTGAGTGCGGCGGTTCTCGATCAGATGGAAACAGCACATGCCGCCGCACTTGCCGCACTCAAGGGAGCGCAGGCGCGGCTCGACGAGCATTTCATTACAGCGCCTGTTGCGGGCACGATCCTGCGATCCGAAAACCAGCTGAAGATTGGCGACATGGCCCAGCCGGGGCAGGTGCTTTTCATGGTCGGCGATGCGACGGCCCTGCAGATCGATGCCGAAGTCGATGAAGAGGACATTCTGAAAGTCGCCGACGGCCAGGAAGCATTGATCCGCGCCGATGCGTTTGACCAGCAGGTGCTTCGCGGGACGGTCAGCGGCATTACCCCGCATGGCGATCCGATCGCGCGTACCTATCGTGTCTATATCGCGCTGCCCGACGACACGCCGCTCGTCTCCGGCATGACCACCGAGATCAACATCGTCGTGCGACGCGAGGAGAACGCGCTTCTGGTGCCCCTTTCCGCGATCACGGGCGGCGCCGTCTGGGTCGTCGAGGATGGGCGCACACAACTCCGGCCGGTGACGCTTGGCGCCGTCGGAAATATGGAAGCCGAAATTCTGACCGGCCTTTCGGAAGACGACATCATCGTCGTCAATTCGGCGGCCGGGATTGCCGAGGGCCGGCGCGTTCGGCCGGACGCGCGCGACAGGGAATAGGCGATGTTCTGGCGCGTCAGCATGGGCATTGCGGCGGCGCAGCTTCGGCACCGGCGCCGTCAGACGCTTGTTTCGACGCTGGGTGTTGCGCTGGGTGTCGGTTTCTTCGTCGCGACCTCGGCGCTGATGTCGGGCTCCGAGCAGGACATGGTCAAGCGCCTGCTCGACAATGCGCCGCATATCACGATCAAGGATGAGTTCCGCGAGGCCGCGCCGCAGCCCGTGTTCATTGCCTTTCCCGAAGGTGCGGTGACGCTGACCAATACCAAGCCGCGCGAATATCTTCGCGGGATCAAGAACCACGGTGCGATGGTCGAGGAACTCTCGCGCCAGCCCGGCGTCATTGCCGAGGCGGCGTTGATGGGGCAGGCGATCATCCGCTATGCGTCGAAGGATGCGAGTGCCGGCATTGCCGGCATCGACCCGGAGAAGGAGCGTTTTCTTACCACTATCGAATCCGACATGCGGGAAGGCAGCCTGATGCGGCTCAAGACGGCGTCGCAAGGCATCGTGATCGGCCAGGGCATGTCGATCCGCCTCGGCCTCGGTATGGACGATCTCGCAACCGTCGTGTCGCCGGCCGGACTCGTGCGGCGCATGAAGGTCGTCGGCATTTTCCGGACGGGCAACCTGCTGCTCGATGAGGGGCAGGCCTATATGCTGATCAAGGATGCGCAAGTTCTGCTCGACAAACCGTTCATTGCCAACCGTATCCGCATCAAGATAACCGATCCCGACGCAGCCGAGGATTACGCATCGCAGCTCGAAAGCCGCTGGGGCTATCGCACCGAGTCCTGGCAGGAGGTCAATCGTGACTTTCTCGGGCTGTTCATCGTGCGCAACATCATCACCTATTCGATCGTCGGGGCGATCATGGCGGTGGCCGCGTTCGGCATATTCAACATCATCTCGACGGTGGTGATGGAAAAACGGCGCGATATCGCGATCCTGATGTCGATGGGATTTCGGGCCGGCGATATCGAGCGGATCTTCCTGGTGCAGGGTGTTTTCGTCGGCCTGATCGGCATGTTTCTGGGCTGGGGCCTGGGGCTCATCTTGCTGCAGATGCTGGGAACGGTCGAAATCACGGTGCCGGGCCTGATGGATACGCAGAAGCTGCCGCTCGAAAAGGGTCCGTTCCAGTTCGGCGTCGGTGGTGCCTTTGCGCTGATTTCCGCGGTCGTGGCGGCCTGGTTCCCGGCGCGCAAGGCGGCGGCTGTGCGGCCGGTCGACATCATCCGGGGTGCGACATGAGCGCGGATGGCAAGGTGCCGGTCATCGAACTCAAGGGCGTGACGCGCATTCTGCAGGAAGCCGTGCCTGTGACGCTGGTGCGCGATATCGATCTCGTCATCCGGCGCGGCGAATTTGTCAGCGTTACCGGACCGTCCGGTTCGGGCAAGTCGTCTTTGCTCTACCTGCTCGGGCTGCTCGACCTGCCGACCGAGGGGCGTGTGCTGATCGACGGTATCGACACGTCCGGCTATTCGTCCGACAAGCTGGCCGATGTGCGGCTCGCCAAGCTCGGTTTCGTGTTCCAGTTTCATTTCCTGCTGCCCGAGTTCACAGTGCTGCAGAACGTGACGCTGCCAATGATCAGGCTTGGCCGTCTGACCGAAAGGGAAATCCACGCGCGTGGCATGGCGCTGCTCAGGGATTTCGAGATCGACGACCAGGCCAGGAAGCGGCCGGACCAATTGTCGGGCGGGCAGCGTCAGCGCGTTGCCGTTGCAAGGGCGCTTGCCAACGATCCGGCGGTGATCCTTGCCGACGAGCCGACCGGCAATCTCGATATGCGCAACAGCGAGATCGTGCAGGGCATTTTCGCCGATCTCGCCGCGAAGCAGGGCCGCACCGTTGTTGCCGTGACGCATGACAAGGATTTTGCCGATTCCGCGCCGCGCAATGTGCATCTGGTCGACGGGAAGATCGACAGCGATACGCGGCGCTGAGCCGGAAGATCAGCGGCTGAGCTCGCGCATCGCGTGGTCGAGGCCTTCCAGTGTCAGCGGGAACATGCGTTCGCCCATGATCTGCTTGATGATCTGCAGAGAGGGTGTGTATTCCCAGTGGCGCTCCGGGATCGGATTGATCCAGATGGCGCTTTCATAGATCTGATTGACGCGTTCGAGCCAGATGCCGCCGGGCTCTTCGTTCCAGTGTTCGACCGAGCCACCGGCATAGGTGATTTCGTAAGGCGACATGGTGGCGTCGCCGACAAAGATCACCTTGTAGTCGGACGGGTATTTGTGGAGCACGTCCCATGTCGACATTTTTTCGGCGTGGCGGCGGCGGTTGTCCTTCCAGACGCCTTCATAGAGGCAGTTGTGGAAGTAGAAATATTCGAGATTCTTGAATTCGCTGCGCGCGGCCGAGAAGAGTTCCTCGCAGAGCTTGATGTGGCTGTCCATCGAGCCGCCGATGTCGAAAAAGATCAGCACGTTGATCTTGTTGCGACGCTCGGGTCGCATGATCAGGTCGAGATAACCCTGATGCGCGGTTGCCTTGATGGTGCCGTCGAGATCGAGTTCGGTCGGCGCGCCCTCGCGGGCGAAACGGCGCAGGCGGCGTAGTGCGACCTTGATGTTGCGGGTGCCGAGTTCGACCTGATCGTCGAGGTTCTTGTATTCGCGCTTGTCCCAGACCTTGACGGCCTTGCCGTGGCGGCCTTCCTTCTGGCCGATGCGCACGCCTTCCGGGTTGTAGCCATTGGCGCCGAAAGGCGAGGTGCCGCCGGTGCCGATCCACTTGTTGCCGCCTTCGTGGCGTTCCTTCTGTTCCTCGAGGCGCTTCTGCAGCTCCTCCATGATCTTTTCCCAGCCGCCCAGTGCTTCGATCTGCGCCTTCTCCTCCTCGGTCAGGAATTTCTCGGTCAGTGCCTTCAGCCATTCCTCGGGAATGTTGGCGAGCTCGCCATCACCGACCAGTTCCAGGCCCTTGAACACATGACCGAAAACGACGTCGAACTTGTCGAGATTGCGCTCGTCCTTGACCAGCGCGGCGCGGGAGAGAAAGTAGAAGTCCTCGACCCGGCGATCGATGACATCGGCATCCATCGCTTCGAGCATGGTCAGATATTCGCGCAGGCTGACGGGAATGTTGGCTTTTTTCAGTTCATGAAAGAAGTGGACGAACATGGGCGTTTCCAGATTCCTGAATGGCGTTTGGGTGCAGTCTAGGGCCTAAGGTGGCCGGTTTGAAGGGGTAGGAGCGTTCATTTATGGGCCGTGTGTATCCGACGATTTTCCTGATGGTGCTTGGGTTTAGCTTGCCTGCCGCTGCAACCGGCAACCCTTATCTCGCCAAGGGCGAGGCCGGGGCCCGGATCGAAGCCTGCCTTGTCGCTGCCTCGGGCGAGGAGGCGGGGGGCGATGCGCCGAAGCAGTGCAGCGCTGCCTATTTCGCGGCCTGCGCCGAGGCCGGCGACTGGACGACGCTGGCGATGAACCAGTGCCAGGGGGCGGCGCTCGGCTATTGGGAGAAGGTCGTCGAGGCGCGGGAAGATGCCGTTATCGCGATCGAGGACCGGCGTCTGACCGATTATGTGGAGGCGAGCGGCGTCGCCTATGCGGCCTATCGCGCGGCACGCTGCCGGCGGTTCCTGATACCAATGGGGACAATGTACCGGCAAATGCATGTGGCATGCCTCACGGAAACGGCGATGGAGCGGGCGGCCGACCTCGCGGATTTTCTGGGCGAGGAACCGCTGATCGTGCCTGAGCCGACCAGGCGCACGGAAACGGCCCCGCGAGGCGCGCGCGGGTCTGGCGAGAGATAGAGGGGCGCGGAGTGACTTCGACCGCGACTCTCGTTTGTTTTCTTGAGCGCCCGAAGACACTCCGCGCACGACGTTTTTGCCCCGATGCCCACGTCCACCCAACAGCTTCGGGTTCGTCCGAAGAGGAACCGTCTTGCCGAGCGGGTCATAGTGCCCGCGCCCATCCTGCATCGGGAGCCCCGGGGCGCCGGGGTGCGTTACTTCCCCGGCGGCGCAGGCGCCGCCCAGACCTTCATGCAACGGACGCTCCGGAGCATCCCTCTCGAAGGCGGTCCATACAAGATGGGGGCTCAAAGGTGGGCGGGGATAAGTTTTTTTGCGGAAACCGCGTTTGCCGCTTGAGCCGATGGTGCTGCGACACCGATAGTATCAGCCCGGGATTTACAGGGGCTCCACAGGCCGATGCCATTCAGCAGGAATTTTCCCCGGCCGGCTCGCGAAGGATCCGTATGACGCGCGCCCTTTCCAACGAACCTCATTCCTATCGGGCCGACTCTGCCGTTCCGCCTTTCGAAGACCGGCAGCCGGTGACCGTCATGGATGGTGAATGCGCGCTGTGCTCGGCGGGTGCGCGTCTGATCGCCCGGTTCGACAGGAGCGGGGAGGTTCGGATCTGCCGGGCGCAGACCGAACTCGGACGCGCCCTGCTCCAGCATTACGGGCTCTCGCCCGACGATCCGGAGAGCTGGCTCTATATTGCCGACGGGCGCGCCTATACGTCGCTCGACGCGATGATCCGCGTGGGCGCGCGCATTGGCGGTGCCGGAAACCTGCTGCAGCCGCTGCGGCTTCTGCCGCGCGCCGTGCAGGACTGGTTCTATCGGCGGCTTGCCCGCAACCGGTACCGGCTTTTCGGCAGAACCAATATGTGCGAGATCCCCGATCCGGCGCTGCGGGCGAGGCTGATCGAATGAAGGTCGTTGTCCTTGGCGGCTATGGCGTCTTCGGTTCCCGGCTTGCCGAACTTCTGGTCCGGGACGGCCATGACGTCGTGATCGTCGGACGAAGCATCGGGAAGGCGCGGGCGCTGGCCCAAAAACTTGGCTGCACCGCGCTGGCGCTGGATTTCCATGCCGATCCGGCGGCGCTCTTCACTGTGTCGCCGGACGTCGTCGTCGATGCCGCCGGGCCGTACCAGGCTTATGGACGCGATCCCTATATCATTCCGCGTCTCTGCCTCGCGCATCATGCGGATTATCTCGATCTTTCGGACGATGCCGGTTTCACCGCCGGACTTGCCGTGCTCGGCGAAGAAGCGCGCAGGCGCGGGCGGCGGCTGCTTTCCGGCGCGTCGAGCGTGCCCGGGATTTCGTCGGCCGTCGCCGCCGAACTCTGCGCCGGGCTCGACGAAATTCTCCTGATCGACACGGCCATCCTGCCGGGCAATCGCGCACCGCGCGGGCGATCGGTGATATCAAGCATTGTTGGCCAGCTCGGAACCACGAACCGCGTCTGGCGCGGCGGGATGTGGCGCGATCAGCGCTGTTGGGGCGACGCAAGGCGGGTGCGCCTCGCCCCTGACCTCGAGCGCACCGCCTATTTCATCGAGGTGCCCGACATCCGTCTGTTCCCGGCGTTCTTCGGGGCGCGGTCGGTCATGTTCCGGGCCGGCCTGGAACTCAGCATCCTCAACATGGGCATGCGCGCCGCGGCGTTTCTGCGGCGGCGCTGGATGTTCGAGGTTACGCCGCGGTGGGCGGAGCTCTTCCGGCGGTTCGCCAATCTCTTTCTCGCCTTCGGAACGGATCGCGGCGGGATGCGGGTTGCCGTCACAGGGCAGAGTGGCGATGCAGCGATCCGGCGCGAATGGCGCCTGATCGCGGAAGCCGGAGACGGCCCCTACATTCCCACGGTTGCCGTGCGTGCCCTGATCCGCCGGCTGGACCGCGTGCCGCCCGGCGCAAGGCCCTGCCTGGCGGAAACGACGCTGCGGGAGATCGAGGAGGCGATGTCCGATCTCGCCGTTTCGACCGACACCGCGGCGCTCCCGTGTCCGACGCTTTTTCAGTCGGCGCTGGGCGACCGGTGGCCGCTCTTGCCGCCCGCGGTGCGGGCTCTGCACAGCGTTCAGGACATCGAGAGCTTTTCCGGCACGGCACAGGTGACGCGCGGAAGCTCGATGATCGCGCGCTTCGCCGCATGGTTTTTCGGCTTTCCGTTGGCGGCCGAGGCTGTGCCGCTGACGATCACGAAGACGCGCGTTGAGACCGGCGAAATCTGGGAGCGGAATTTCGGCGGCCGCGTCTTCAGGTCCCATTGCACGCCGGCGCCCGCGCCTTATCGCTACCGGGAGCGCTTCTGGCTCTTCAACTACGAACAGGAACTTCCGGTGGCGGATGGCTGCATGGGATTGCCGGTCCGCTGCGGCTGGTTCCTGGGTGTGCCGCTGCCGGGCTTTCTTTTGCCGACGAGCGAGAGCCGGGAATATGCCGTGGACGGAGAATTCCACTTCGATGTCGCGCTCGGCGCGCCGTTCGGCGGCGGCTTGATCGTGCGCTACAGGGGGCGGGTGAAGCCGGATCGGGAGAAGCCGTCTTTCCCTTGATCCGTTTTGTGCCCGTCATAAGGGTCGAAAAAGCCCGCGCGGTGAGGCGCGGGCTTTGATGTATCCAGCTTGTGGCTCCCCCGCCCCGAAAAATCCTGCCGGATTTTTCGACCCTCCCCGAGGGGAGGGTGGGAAGGAGCGTTTGTTGCCTAGTTCCGCTCGCGGCGGGCCAGGAAAGCGAGGCGTTCGAAGAGGTGGACGTCCTGCTCGTTCTTCAGGAGCGCGCCGTGCAGCGGCGGGATCAGCTTGGTCGGGTCCTTCTCGCGCAGCGTCTCGGCCGAGATGTCTTCCGACAGCAGCAGCTTCAGCCAGTCGAGCAGTTCCGAGGTCGAGGGCTTCTTCTTCAGGCCCGGCACTTCGCGGATCTCGTAGAAGATCGACAGCGCTTCCTGCACCAGCTTGCCCTTGAGGCCGGGGAAGTGGACGTCGATGATGGCGCGCATCGTGTCTTCGTCCGGGAACTTGATGTAGTGGAAGAAGCAGCGGCGCAGGAAGGCGTCCGGCAGCTCCTTTTCGTTGTTGGACGTGATGATGACGATGGGGCGGATTTCGGCCTTGATGGTCTCGTTGGTCTCGTAGACGTAGAACTCCATCCGGTCGAGTTCCTGCAGCAGGTCGTTCGGGAATTCGATGTCGGCCTTGTCGATCTCGTCGATCAGCAGGATCGGGCGCTTCTTGCGCTCGAAGGCTTCCCAGAGCTTGCCCTTGGAAATGTAGTTGCGGATGTCCTTGACGCGCTCGTCGCCGAGCTGGCTGTCGCGCAGGCGCGAAACGGCGTCGTATTCATAAAGACCCTGATGCGCCTTGGTGGTCGACTTGATGTTCCAGGTGATGAGCTCGGCATCGATCGCCTTGGCGATTTCCTCGGCCAGCACGGTCTTGCCGGTGCCGGGTTCGCCCTTCACGAGAAGGGGACGCTGCAGCGTGATCGCCGCGTTGACGGCGACGCGCAGGTCTTCTGTGGCGACGTAATCTTTCGTTCCCTCAAACTTCATGGATATGGCTTTCCTCTGGCCGCGCGCCGCGGCCGTTACCGAATGGCTGAACGCGAAGGAACCTAAAGGCTGGCCCGGCGGGGTTCAAGGAAAAGGCCGCGCCTGCCGCCGACGCCAGGGGACGACAGGCCCGAACGGGCCGGCCGGACCCCGGGCGCTGCCCTTGCGGCAATTTCTGCCGGGCAGGGGGCAGGGGCTGCTGAGCGCCGCGTTGGTTAATAAATTGTAACCTGTTGATTTTATTCAATAAACAGGATGGCCCGCTCCTTGCTCCCCTGCTGGCAGCACGTGTTCCGCAGAGCCCCTGCCGGAACCCACCGCATGGAGAAGAGCCCATGAGTTTCTTTGGATCGATGACCACCGCCATTACCGGCATTCGCGCCCAGTCGAGCGCGCTCGGTCACATCTCGGACAACATCGCCAATTCGCAGACGGTCGGCTACAAGCGTACCGATACCAGCTTCCAGGACATCGTCACCGCCTCGTCGAGCCGCAACCATCTGCCGGGCGCGGTTCTGGCGGCGCCGGCCTTCACCAATTCGGTGCAGGGTTCGATCGACGCCTCCGAGGTGCCGACGCATATGGCGATCAACGGCGAAGGCTTCTTCATCGTCTCGTCGACCATCGCGACCGTCGATAACCAGCCGGTCTTCGACAACGTCAACTACTATACGCGGCGTGGCGACTTCACGATGGATCGTCACGGTTATCTCGTGAACGGCGCCGGCTATGCGCTGCAGGGGCTTACCATCGATCCGATCACCGGCAATCCGGTGGGCGACACGCCGGGCCGCATCCAGGTCAACCGCGACTTCCTGGCGGCGCGACCGACGAATTCGATCAGCTACACGGCCAACCTGCCGGCCTGGCCGCAGACGGTCAATGCCGATCCGGACATCGCCGACAGCGAATTGCTGACCGTCGGCCGCTTCACGCCGCCGCTCGCCGATCTTTCGGCGATCCCGGCCAGCGGCGAAGACATTTTCCTCGACAACTCGCTGTCGGGCGGCGCCATCACCGGCTACGACACGCTGGGCGCGCCGGTCAACATCCAGCTGCGCTGGTCGAAGGTCGACAATACGGCCGGCGGCGGCGACGAGTGGAACCTGTTCTACAAGACCGACGACGCGGCTGTGGGCGCTGCCGACAAGTGGGTCAATATCGGCCAGTCCTATGCTTTCGATGCGCAGGGCCGCCTGAGCCCCTCGGTCGACTCGACCACGATCACCGCGCTGACCGTCAACGGCATCAATCTGGGTGACGTCACGCTCGATCATGGCGCGTCCAACATCACGCAGTTCCAGAGCAGCAGCGGCGCCGTCGCGGTCAACACGATCGACCAGAACGGCTATCCGTCGGGCGAGCTCGTCAGCATCGCCGTCTCGGAAAACGGCCGCATCGCCGGCACCTATTCCAATGGCAAGACGGTCGACATCGCCGAAGTCTCGCTCGCCAAGTTCAATGCGCCCGACAAGCTGAAGAAGCTCGACGGCACCGCCTTTGCGGCGACACAGGAATCGGGCGAGGCCATTCTGGGCGCCGGCGGCGACATCATCGCTTCGGCCCGCGAGGCCTCCAATGTCGATATCGCGGACGAGTTCTCGAAGCTGATCGTGACGCAGCAGGCCTATACGGCCGGCACGCGCATCGTGACCACGGCCGACGAACTGATCCGCGAAACGCTCAACATGAAGCGCTAACAGAGACGGCGGGCGTCCCGTAGACGGGGCGTCCGCCGCCAAGGCCCCCGTCCCCGTTTTCAGGTTGCCAGATGACCCTTTCTTCCGCACTCGGCGCTGCATTGAGCGGATTGAACGTTGCCCAGTCGGGGATCGACGTCACCGCCCGCAACATCGCCAATGTCGGCACGCCCGGTTATACGCGCAAGGTGCCGTCCCAGGTCAATGCGCTGGCGGGCGGCGAGGGCATCGGCGTGCGGCGCGAAGCGGCGCAGCGCCAGATCGACGAATTCCTGCAGCAGCAGATGCGCGTGGCGTCGGCCGGCGCGGCGGGCCTCAATGTCAAGACCTCGATGCTCGGCCGGGTCGATGCCCTGTTCGGCGATCCGACCTCCAACGCCTCGATCGCCGGTTCAATCAGCGCGCTGGCGACCGCGCTGCAGGAACTGGCCGGCAGCCCGGAGGCGCCGGCGGCGCGGCAATCGCTGCTCAACCAGGCCGGCAATCTGGCGTCGCAACTCAACACGATGTCGCAGACCGTTCAGGACATGCGGCTCGAAGCCGAGCGCAATATTGCCGCCTCGGTCGAATCCGCCAATGCGCTGCTCAAGACCATTGCCGAGGTCAACAACCAGATTTCACAGCGCCAGGCGTCGAACCAGCCGGTCGGCGACCTGCAGGACAAGCGCGACATGGCCATCGACGAGCTGTCGCGGCTGATGGATGTGCGCGTCACCAATCGCGACGACGGCACCGTGACGATCTTCACGTCGGGCGGCCAATTGCTGCTCGACCGGACCGCGGTCGAACTGAGCTTCGACGAACATACGCAGATCGACGCGACGTCCTCGCGCGAGAATGGCGGTGTCGGCACGATCACGCTGACCGCAGGCAGCACGACCATCGACCTGCTGGCGGCCGGTGCGATCCGATCGGGCGCGATCGGGGGCTATATCTCGATGCGCGACACGGTGCTGCCGCAGGCGCAGGCGCAGCTGGACGAGCTGGCCGCCCAGCTGGCCCTTGCCCTGTCGCAGGAAACCATGCCGGGCGAAGCCGTTGTGGACGGCGCCGCGGCGGGTTTCGAGTTCGACACGGCTGCAATGTTGCCGGGAAATTCGATGACCCTGACCTATACGGTCGGCGGCATTCCGAACACCGTGACGATCATGCGCGTCGAGGATCCGGCGACGCTTCCGCTGAGCAATGCGGCGACGGCCGATCCCAACGACACGGTGGTCGGGATCAATTTCAACCAGCCGATGGCTGCCGTCATTGCGGATCTGCAGGCGGCGCTGCCGCCGGAAGTCGTGGTGTCGAACCCATCGGGCGAGGTGATCCGCTTCCTCGATGACGGGCTTGCCGGCACCAGCGACATCGATGCGCTGTCGGCCGTGGTGACGCCGGCCGGGCTTGCCGACGGCACGACCGGCATGGCGCTGTTCGTCGACGGCCCCGGGGGCACGATCTTCTCGAACAGCCTCGACAACCCGCCGCAGAAGACCGGCTTCGCGCAGCGCATCCAGGTCAACCCGGCGGTCATTGCCGACGATACGCTGCTTGTGGCCTATGACACGGACGTGCCGCTGGGCGATTCGACGCGGGTGCACGACCTTCTCGAGCGCCTGACCGGGGAGAGCCGCTACTTCTCGCCGGAATCGGGCATCGGCGGCGCGGCTTCGCCCTTCAACGGGACGATCGACAGTTTCGCGCGGCGCCTGGTTTCGTTCCAGTCGTCGCAGGCGGCCAATGCCCAGCGCGACGCCGAGGCGCAGCAGATCGTCGCCTCGTCGCTTGCCGACCGTTTCGATGCGCAGACCGGCGTCAATATCGACGACGAGATGTCGAATCTTCTGCTGCTGCAGAACGCCTATTCGGCCAATGCGCGCGTCATCACCACCGTCAAACAGCTCTTCGATGTCCTCATGAGCATCGGCAGGTAGTCACATGCAGGTATCTTCGCTTTCCCAGTCCCTGGCCCTGCGCAGTTCGATCAACTCGATGCGGGCCCAGTTCGACGATCTGCAGCGCCAGCTTGCGACCGGCATCAAGGCCGATTCCTACGCCAAGCTCGGCACCGACCGGAACATGGTGCTGTCGCTGTCGCATCAGCTGAGCCAGTTGCAGACCTATACCAACACGATCTCGCAGACGATGATGCGCGTGGAGGTTTCGTCGGATGCACTGACGCGCGTGGCCCAGATCGCCAGCAGCATGAAGACGACCAACATCACCAGCGGCTTCGAACTGGTGAACGGGACGCAGACCAGCGCCCAGGTGACCGCGGCGATGCAGTTCGACGAGATCATCAATCTGCTCAATCTCAAGGTCGAGGACCGCTATCTCTTCGGCGGCCGCGACACGCAGACGCGGCCGGTGGCCGTGCCCGATGCGATGCTGAACGGCACCGGCGACAAGGCCGGCCTCAAGCAGTTCGTCGACGAACGCGCCCAGGCCGATCTCGGCGCCGATGGCCGGGGCCGGCTGGCGCTCAACCTGGCGGGCGCAACGCTGACGCTGTCGGAAGATGCCGCGCCCAGCGTGTTCGGGTTCAAGCTCGCCGCCGCCGGTTCGACGCTGAGCAATGCGACGGTCACCGGCCCGGCCGGCATGCCCGCCGCAATCGACGTCGATTTCACCGGCGTTCCCCTTGCCGGCGAAAGCGTGACTCTCGATTTCACGCTGCCCGACGGCACGGCGACACGGGTGACGCTGACCGCGACCAGCGACAATCCGCCGGCCGCCGGACAATTCACCATCGGCGGCGATGCGGCGACGACCTCGGCCAATTTCCAGGCGGCGCTCGATACGGCGATCCAGAGCGAGGCCAACACGAGGCTGCGGGCGGCCTCTGCGGTCGAAGCGGCCAACAATTTCTTCGACTATGCCAATGGCGGCGCGCCGCAGCGTGTCGACGGGCCGCCCTTCGCGACGGCGACGGCGCTGCGCGATGCAACCGACGCCGATACGGTGTTCTGGTACAGCGGCGACCAGAGCGGCACGCCCGGCAACAACATGATCGCCAAGATCGATGACGGGCGGCAGCTTGCCTATGGCGCGCGGGCCGACCAGGCGGCGATCCGCGACACGCTGAAGGCGGCGGCGCTGATGTCGGCGGTCGAATACGGCGGCGCCGATCCGGAGGAAATCCATTCCTACCGTGCGCTGACGCAGCGCCTGGGGACCGTGCTCAATTTCGAGGGGACGTCCTCGGTCGAGAGCATCGTGACCGGGCTCGGCCTGACCGCGGCGACGCTGGCCAATACGCAGGACCGGCACGACAAGATGATGGCGACCGCCAACGAGATCCTGGGCGATATCCAGAATGCCGATCCTTACGAGGTCGGCGTCAAGCTGACGACGCTGCAGACGCAGCTCGAGGCGAGCTACCAGGTGACGGCGATGCTGTCGCGGATGTCGCTGGTCAATTATCTGTAAGGCGCTATGCAGTGACGAAAAGGCCCGCTTGCGATGCGGGCTATTTGTCGTCTTCTGATTCAATCCAAAATACAGGTGTCATCCCGGCACTCGTTGCCGGCAACTGTGTTGTTGGGTCATGTCTGGAACGCGGTTTTATCCCG
>TARA_R110000824_G_scaffold69762_5_pt1 | contig 72921 bp, 65 predicted proteins | sample TARA_R110000824 | Tara Oceans TARA_R110000824 (sample SAMEA4397747) | marine metagenome | biome: Polar Biome; feature: [MES] marine water layer (ENVO:01000295) within the mesopelagic zone...; material: water (ENVO:00002006), including particulate matter (ENVO:01000060) such as......
GAGCGGTTCATCGCCTTGCACATGATGTAGGAGAGGATCGCGCCCGAGGAACCGACCAGCGCGCCGACGATGATCAGCGCCGTGTTCTCCAGCGTGAAGCCGATGCCCGCCGCCGCCCAGCCGGAATAGCTGTTCAGCATCGAGACCACCACCGGCATATCGGCGCCGCCGATCGGGATGATGATCAGGAAGCCGATGAGGAAGGCAAGCGCCGTCATGGCCCAGAAGATTGTCGGGTCGAGATCGAGGCAGAACCAGACAATCAGCGCGACGATCAAAAGGCCGATCGCGAGATTGAGCAGATGCTGCCCCGGGAAAATCACCGGATTGCCGGAGACGAGCCCCTGCAGCTTGGTGAAGGCGATGATCGAGCCGGAGAAGGTGATCGCGCCAACCACAATGCCGATCGACATCTCGATCCGCGAGAGCACCGTCAGTTCGCCCCCTGCGCCCAAGATGCCATAGGCGTCCGGGTTGTAGAAGGCGGCCGCGGCGACCAGCACGGCGGCAAGGCCGACGAGGCTGTGGAAAGCCGCGACAAGCTGCGGCATGGCGGTCATGGCGATGCGCTGGGCAATCACCGCGCCGATGGCGCCGCCGACGACAATCCCGCCGATGATCCACTCATAGGAGAGAACGTCCGGCCGGAGGATGGTGACAATGATGGCAATGGCCATACCGGCCATGCCCATGATATTCCCGCGCCGGGAACTGTCCGGAGAGGACAGGCCACGAAGCGCGAGAACGAAAAGAATGGCGGAAACCAGATAGGCAAGCGCCGTAAAGTTTGCAGACACGGTGCGTCCCCCTTATTTCTGTTTTTTCTTGTACATGGACAGCATCCGCTGGGTCACGAGGAAGCCCCCGAAGATATTGACCGAGGCGAGCACGATGGCGACGAAGCCGAAGACTTTCGCCAGTGTCATGTCCGCCGGTCCGGCGGCGATCAGGGCACCGACGATAATCACCGAGGAAATCGCGTTGGTGACCGCCATCAGCGGTGTATGCAGGGCGGGCGTCACGCTCCAGACCACGTAATAGCCAACAAAAATGGCGAGCACAAAAATGGCCAGCCGGAAAACAGTTGGATCTACCATATCCATAATCAGTTCCCTCCCTCAGTCAGTTGCGGGTGGATCACGCTGCCGTCGCGGGTGAGCGCGGCGCCGAGGACAACCTCGTCCTCCCAGTTCAGGTTCAAGTTCCCCGTTTCCTTGTCGATCATCGGGGTCAGGAAATTGAATAAATTCTTCGCGAACAGGGCCGAGGCGTCACTGGCAAGACGGCTCGGCACATTGCGATGGCCGATAATCTTGACGCCGTTCTCGGTGACGACAATCTCGCCCGGTTTCGACTGGGTGACGTTACCGCCCGCCTCGACCGCGAGGTCAACAACGACGGACCCCTTCTTCATCACCGCAAGCATCTCGTCGGTAATCAGGATCGGCGCGGTCCGGCCCGGAATAAGCGCCGTGGTGATCACCATGTCCTGCTTCTTGATATGTTCGAACACAAGCTCCGCCTGGCGTTTCTTGTAGTCGTCGCTCATCTCCTTGGCGTAACCGCCTTCGGTCTCGCCGGTCTCATCCGTCTCAACCATGATGAACTTCGCCCCGAGGCTTTCGACCTGTTCCTTCGTCGCGGCGCGCACGTCGGTGGCGGTCACAATGGCGCCGAGGCGGCGGGCGGTGGCAATGGCCTGAAGACCGGCAACGCCGACGCCCATGACAAAGCATTTGGCCGGGGCAATGGTGCCGGCGGCAGTCATCATCATCGGCATGGCGCGGCCATATTCGGCGGCGGCATCGAGCACGGCCTTGTAGCCCGAGAGGTTCGACTGGCTGGAGAGCACGTCCATGGACTGGGCGCGGCTGATGCGCGGCAACAATTCCAGCGCGAGTGCCGTAATGCCCGCTTTGGCGTAGTCGGCGACCTGCTCGCGGTTCTGCATGGCGGAGAGATGGCCGACCAGTACGGCGCCCTTCTTCATCAGCGCCAGTTCATCCGTCCCCTCTTCTTTCGTCAGCGGATGCTGGATTTTGAGGACCACATCGGCGTCTTTCAGCGCCGCGGCCTCATCGGCGGCGATGGTCGCGCCTGCCTCTTCAAAGTCTGAATCCTTGAAGGAGCTTGTCTCTCCCGCGCCGGCCTCAACGATGACCTCGGCGCCCAGAGCGACAAATTTCTTCACGGTATCCGGGGAGGCGGCGACCCGCTTCTCGTTTTCCCGGCGCTCCCTTGGGATGGCGATTTTCATAATCGATCCTTTTATTGTTGTGAATTTCGGTGATGTGGCGGCTGCCCCCGCCGCTGACTGCGCTAATCAAAGTCGGGTGGCGCCCGCGCCTACGTCAGAGCAGGAAGATCGCCATCAGGATCAGAAGAATGATAATCGCGATCGTGCCGTATTTGAACAGCTTCACAAAGGCATCGAAGGAATCCTTCTGCGCATCGATGTTCATATTTCCCTGCTCGCTCATGATGATATACCTTTCATTTCTCACGCGTCGTTATATTACGTTGCGATGCAATATACCGAAATCTGCCCGTCGAGCAACAGAATGTCGTATGAGATGGCTGAAAAAGGTTAAAGCGCTTCCAGCTCGTCGATGAAGCCCTCGATCACATCAAGGCCGCGGGACCAGAAGGCCGGGTCCGACGCGTCCAGGTTGAAGGGCGCCAGCAGTTCCTTGTGCCGGAGCGTGCCGCCCGCCTTCAGCATGTCGAAATATTTATCCTGAAAGCCGCTGTCCGCCTCCTGATAGATGGCATAGAGCGCATTCACCAGACAGTCGCCGAACGCATAGGCATAGACATAGAAGGGTGAGTGGATGAAATGCGGGATATAGGACCAGAAATACTGATACTCGTCATGCAGCCGGATCGCCGGGCCGAGGCTCTCGCGCTGGACATCCATCCAGATTTCGCCGATCTGGTCGGGGGACAGCTCCTCCTCCTTCCGGGCCGCATGCAGGCGCCGCTCGAACTCATAGAAAGCGATCTGTCGCACCACGGTGTTCAGCATATCCTCGACCTTGCCCGCCAGCATGATCTTGCGCTTGGCCGGATCGCTCTCTTTCTCCAGAAGCGCGCGGAAGGTGAGCTGCTCACCAAAGACGCTCGCGGTTTCGGCCAAAGTCAGCGGCGTATCGGCGAGCAGGCCGCCCTGCGGCGCCGCCAGAAGCTGATGCACCCCGTGGCCAAGCTCATGGGCGAGCGTCATCACATCGCGGATATTGCCCTGATAATTCAGCAACAGATAGGGATGCACGCTCGGCACTGTCGGATGGGCGAAGGCCCCCGGGGATTTGCCGGGACGCACGCCCGCGTCGATCCAGGGCTTTTCGAAAAACTGCTGGCCCAGCGCCGAGAGATCGGGCGAGAAGCGGCCATAGGCCTCCAGCACGGTGTCGCGGGCCTCGTTCCAGGGGATGATCCGGTCATCGGAATCGGGCAGCGGCGCGTTGCGGTCCCAATAGTCAATCTTCTCTTTCCCCATCCATTTCGCCTTGATTGCGTAATAGCGATGGGACAGGCGCGGATAGGCGCTCTGCACGGCCTCGGACAGCGCATCGACGACCTCGGCCTCCACCTGGTTGGAGAGATGGCGCATGGCGGCGGGTTCCGGCGCACCGCGCCAGTCATCCTCGATCGCCTTGTCCTTGGCCAGCGTGTTGGTAATCAGCGAGAACAGCCGGACATTCTGCCCGAACACCTTGCCGAGATTTTTCGCTGCCTTCTTGCGCAGCTCCGCATTCGGGCTGGAAAGCAGGTGCAGCACCTGCTGCGAGGCCATTTCCTCGCCATCCACCTCGAATTTGAGGCCCGCCATGGTCTCATCGAACAGCCGCACCCAGGCGCTCCGTCCGGCGATGTCCTTCTCATGCAGCAGTTTCTCGATCTCGTCGGAGAGCTGATAGGGTTTCAGCGCCCGCACGTTATCAAGCCAGGGCTTGTATTTCTTCAGGCTGCTGCCCTCATACATCGCCTCAAGCCGGTCATCCTCTATCGCGTTCAGCTCCAGCGTGAAGAACAGAAGGTCGGTGCCGATGGCGCTGATCTTCTCCTGCATGGTCTGGAAGAACTTACCGATATCCGGGTCCGACATATTGCCCGCATAGACGAGATAGGCATAGGACATGATCCGGCCCTCGATCTCGCCGATCTCCTCGAACTTGGCGATGGCGAGATAGAGCCCCTGCCCGTCCAGCTCGGTCAGCTTGCCCTTGTATTGCGCGGCGAAGGCCTTGGCATCCTGCGCCGCTGTTTCCAGATCCTCGCGCAGCTCGGGCGAGGTCCGGGACGGGTACAGATCGCTCAGGTCCCATTCAGGCAGATTGGCAAGGGCGGCATCAGTCATGTAAAGCAAACTCCAGCGGCAATAAATTGTTCCTGTACATTTAGGACTTTCCCGTCAACTGACAAGGAAATTGGCATGGGCGGCGGCAATTGGCCGGTCCCGGTCCTTCTGCCAGGCCTCGATCCGCATGTTGGCGACCCGGCGGCCGGGCTTGGTCACCACCGCCTCGGCATAGGTTTCGATCGGCTTGCCGGAGCGGAGATATTCCACCGTGATATTGATGATCTTGGGCAGGCGCGTCACCTCCTGCGTCGCGAACAGATGCACGAGCGCCGTACTCTCCAGAAACGCGCCGATGACCCCGCCATGCAGCGCCGGCAGGGTCGGGTTGCCGATGAATTTCTTATCCTCGGGCAGGATGCAGGTGAGCCGTCCGTCGGTCTTTTCCAGCCGCAGCCCGAGATAAGTGAAATAGGGAATCATCGCGAACACGGGGCGCCAGTCGTTACTTTGCTTCGCCTGCTCGATCCGGGCGACGAAATCTTCGGAGGTCATGGTCGTCATGATTTCGTCCTCTTCTCGTCCGCGGCTTCATTCAACGTCTTGCCCGTACTCGATTTCAGCATGAAGGTGCCGACGGCATTGGCGATCGGGTCCTCGGGGGCGCTGTGATAGGCGATGGCGCGGACGAAGGCGATCTGCTTCGTCGTCCGGTAACAGGTCGCATGGGTATAGACATCCTCCCCCGGGGTGGCCGGTTTCAGATAGTCGATGCGCAAATCCAGCGTCGCAAGCGGCATGTATTTCTGCAGCCGTGCGTAGATGCACATGCCCGCCGCCGTATCGATCAGCGTGGTGATGATGCCGCCATGGAGCACGCCGTTGACCGGGTTTCCGGCGAAGCGGTCCTGATACGGCAGGCTGAAGGTCACCCCGTCGGCATTCATGTCATGGACCCGCACGCCGATGTCCGCGCAATGGGGAATGCCATGATCAATAATATTCTGTATCTGCGAAATATCGAACGCGTCCGACATGAGTAACTCTAACCCTTATTGTATTCCTGGTACCATTTGACGAATTTCGGCAGGCCTTCTTCAAGGCTGGTGGTGGGTTCATATCCCACATCCCGGTGGATCGGGTCAATATCGGCGTAGGTTTCCTTGATATCGCCCGGCTGCATGGGCATAAACTCGCGCTTGGCCCCGACGCCAAGGGTTTTCTCGATAATCTCAACGAAATCGAGGAGCTTCTCCGCCCGGTTGTTGCCGATGTTATAGACCCGGTGCGGCACATGGCCTTCCTTGATTTCCGGCGGGTTTACCAGCACCTCCAGAATGCCTTTCACGACATCGTCGATATAGGTGAAGTCGCGCTTCATATCGCCATGGTTATAGATATGGACCGGCTTGCCCTTCATGATCTGCTCGGTAAAGCGCCAGTAGGCCATGTCCGGCCGCCCCCAGGGTCCGTAAACGGTGAAGAAGCGCAGGCCCGTCATCGGAATATCATAGAGATGCGCATAACTATGGGCCATCAGCTCATTGGCCTTCTTCGTCGCCGCATAGAGCGAGAGCGGGCTGTCCGTCGTCTGGCTTACCGAGAAGGGCATTTTCGTATTGGCGCCATAGACGGAACTGGAACTCGCATAGACCACATGCTTGAGATTCTCAAGCTGGCGGCAGAGTTCCAGTATGGTCAGGAAGCCGGTGATATTCGCCGCCGTATAGTCAAACGGGCGGGTCAGGCTGTGACGGACCCCGGCCTGCGCCGCCAGATGGACGATGAGGCTGATCTTTGAATGATCGCCGAGCGCCTTGTAGAGCGCGGCGCGGTCCGAAATATCAAGCTCATAGAAAGTGAAGTTGCTGTATAAATCGAGGCGGTTCAGCCGGTCCTTCTTCAGCTTCACGTCATAATAGGGATTGAGGTTGTCGATCCCGATCACCTTTCTGCCGCCGGCCAACAGGGTTTCGGCCACATGCATTCCGATAAATCCTGCTACGCCCGTCACCAGTATGGTCATGCTTACCCCTTACAAAAAAGTCTACCCGTCCCTTATCCAAAAGCACTTTTGCCCCGGAAAAGTCAAAAAAAATCGGACGGCAATTTCATGAAAAGATATATATGTCAGTATTATTGACCTTTTTTGCCTTTCATGATAATATCCTTATATCTAACGCTGAATATGTCTTTTTTTCGAATGGGAGTGAGGGTTAAGAGATGCAGTTGGCAAATGTGACGCTGGACGACAAATATACGCTTGAAGAAGGGCGTATTTTCCTGACCGGCATTCAGGCGCTGGTGCGCCTGCCGCTGATGCAGAAGGAACGCGACCGCGCCGCCGGGCTGAACACGGCGGGCTTTATCTCCGGATATCGCGGCTCACCGCTGGCGGGCTATGACCAGTCGCTCTGGAAGGCGTCCAAAATCCTGAAAGAGAATGACATCCATTTCGAGCCGGGCGTCAATGAAGACCTCGCCGCCACCGCCGTCTGGGGCAGCCAGCAGCTCAATATGTTCAAGGGTGCGCGCTATGACGGCGTGTTCGGCCTGTGGTACGGCAAGGGACCCGGCGTCGATCGCTCCGGCGACGTCTTCCGCCATGCCAACAGCGCGGGCAGCTCGAAATATGGCGGGGTGCTGGCGCTCGCCGGCGACGATCACGGCATCGTCTCCTCCTCCATCGCACATCAGAGCGAGCATAGCTTCGCCGGCTGGATGATGCCCGTGCTGCATCCCGCCAATGTGCAGGAGATTCTCGACTACGGCCTGCTCGGGATCGAGATGTCGCGCTTCTCCGGCCTGTGGATCGGTTTCAAATGCATTTCCGAGACGGTGGAGGGCGGGGCCTCCGTCTATGTCGCGCCGGATCGCGGCAATTTCATCCGCCCGAATATCGAAATGCCCGAAGGCGGCCTCAATATCCAGCCCCATGACAACCGCTTCGATCAGGAAGTGCGCCTCAACAAGCACAAGATCTATGCCGCCCGCGCCTTCGCCCGCGCCAACAATATCGACCGGGTGACCATGGACAGCCCGAAGCGCCGTTTCGGCATCGTGACTGTCGGCAAGTCCTATTACGATGTGCGCCAGTCGCTCCGCGACCTTGGCATCGACGATGACCTCGCGGCGGAAATCGGCCTGACCGTCTATAAGGTCGGCATGCCCTGGCCGCTGGAGCCCGACGGCATCCGCCAGTTCGCCGAAGGACTGGAGGAAGTGCTGGTGATCGAGGAGAAACGCGCCGTGATCGAAAACCAGATGAAGGAGCAGCTCTATAACTGGGACACCGGTGTGCGCCCGCGCATCATCGGCAAGTTCGATGAGGACAAGCATGCGATCATGCCATCGACCGGGGAAATGACCCCGGCCATGGTGGCGCGCGTCATCGCCGCCCGCATCCGCCGTTTCTATACTTCCGAATCGATCGAGAACCGCCTCGCCTTCCTTGACCGCAAGGAAAAGCAGCTGGAAGCGGAACCGGCGAAGCTGGTCCGCACGCCCTTCTACTGCTCGGGCTGCCCGCATAACACCTCCACCGTCGTGCCGGAAGGAAGCCGCGCCGTCGCCGGGATCGGCTGTCATTTCATGGTCACCTGGATGAACCGCAACACCGACACCTTTACCCAGATGGGCGGCGAAGGCGTGCCCTGGGTCGGCCAGCAGCATTTCACGGACGAGCAACATATCTTCGCCAACCTGGGCGACGGCACCTATTACCATTCCGGCATCCTCGCCATCCGTCAGGCGGTCGCGGCAAAGGCCAACATGACCTACAAGATCCTCTATAACGACGCCGTTGCCATGACCGGCGGACAGCCGACAGAGGGGAATATCACCCCCTGGCAGATCGCCCAGCAGCTCGAAGGCGAAGGCGTCTCAATGATCCGCGTGGTGACGGATGAGCCCGACAAATATGCGGAAGGCACACCCTGGCCTGAGGGCACGACGATCCATCACCGCGACGATCTCGACAAGATCCAGCGGCATCTCAGGGAGGAAAAGGGCGTCTCCATCCTCATCTATGACCAGACCTGCGCCGCCGAGAAACGCCGCCGCCGCAAGCGCGGCACCTTCCCCGATCCGGCCAAGCGCGTGATCATCAACGATCTCGTCTGCGAAGGCTGCGGCGATTGTTCGGTCAAGTCGAACTGCCTGTCGGTCGAGCCATTGGAGACCGAGTTCGGCCGCAAGCGGACCATCAACCAGTCCACCTGCAACAAGGACTATTCCTGCCTCAACGGCTTCTGCCCGAGTTTCGTCACTGTCGAGGGCGGCGAGCTGCGTAAAGGCGAGACCCATTCGGCGGAGAACCCGGCCGTGGGCCTGCCCGCCCCCGCCCCGCGCGAGCTGACGGGCCCCTACCGTATCCTGATCACCGGCATCGGCGGCACCGGCGTCGTCACCATCGGCGCCATTGTCGGCATGGCCGCGCATCTGGAGGAAAAGGGCATTTCCGTCCTTGATCAGGCTGGCCTCGCCCAGAAGGGCGGCGCCGTCACCAGCCATGTGCATATCGCCCCGAAACCGGAGGATATCAACGCCGTCCGCATCCCGGCGGGACGCGCCGACCTCTTGATCGGCTGTGACATGGTGGTCTCGGGCTCCTATGACTCCCTGGCGAAATTCGATGTCGGCGTTGCCCATGCGGTGATCAACGCCCATCCCTCGCCGACCATGGATTTCACCCTCGATCCCGATGCCCCCTTCCCGGTCCAGGACACGCTCGATCATATCCGCGATGCGGTCGGCGCCGATGCCTGCGACCTGATCGAGGCGAGCGAGATCGCGACGACGCTGATGGGTGATTCCATCGCGACGAACCTGTTCATGCTCGGTTTTGCCTATCAGAAAGGTCTGATCCCGCTCAGCGAGGAAGCCTTGCTCCGCGCGGTCGAGCTCAACGGCGTCGCCGTGCCCTTCAACAAGAAGGCCTTCGGCTGGGGCCGCGTCATGGCCCATGATCCCGACAAGGTGATGAAGGAAGTGAACGAGCTCAAGGGCCCGACGCTCATTCAGGAACCGACGAACGACCTCGACGAGATGATCTCCCGCCGGGTCGAGTTTCTCACCGGATACCAGAGCGCCCGCTATGCCCGCCGCTACAGCGACCTTGTCGCCAAGGTCCGGCTCAGCGAGAGCGACATCAAACCCGGCGATACCTCCCTCTCCGAAGCGGTGGCCCGCGCCTACTTCAAGCTGCTCGCCTATAAAGACGAGTATGAAGTCGCCCGGCTCTATGCGGACCCGGTCTTCATGCAAAAGGTGGAGCATATGATGGAGGGCGACTATTCGCTCAAGTTCCATCTCGCACCGCCGCTCTTCTCGAAGCGCGATCCGGACACCGGGCATCTCAAGAAGAAGGAATACGGGCAATATATGATGAAGGCCTACCGCTTCCTCGCGAAGTTCAAACGGTTACGCGGGACCCCGCTCGATATTTTCGGCTATCAGGAGGACCGCAAGATGGAGCGGGCGCTGATCAAGGAATATGAGGCGACCCTGACCGAGGTTCTGGCCGGATTGACGGCGGAAAATCACGCAACCGCTGTCGCCATCGCCGAACTGCCGATGGAAATCCGCGGCTATGGCCATGTGAAAGAGAAGGCGATCAAGCTCTATCACGGTGATCTCGAAAACCTGCTTGCCACCTTCAAGAACCCTGAGCCGCAGAAGCAAGCGGCGGAGTAAGGACAAGTGGCTCCCCGGGCAGCGTTCTATTGGACCTGTCCGGGCGGTCGCATCTCGGTTATAGAGAGGCAAAGGAGAGAACCATGCTGGAACTCAGACCCAACTGCGAAACATGCGATGTGGACCTGCCGAATGGCGAGGTCGATGCCTATATCTGCACCTTTGAATGCACCTTCTGTGAAAGCTGCGCGAAAGGTGTCCATAGCGACGTCTGCCCGAACTGCGGCGGCAACTTCACCCTCCGTCCGGTGCGCCCTGCCGCGCTGATGGCAAAATACCCGCAGAGCACGAAGCGCATCGTCGCAAAAACATAACGTCACTCGGGAAAGCGCACCCAGGTCGGGCGCGGCGTCGCCGGTTTTTTCTCCGGCGCGGGCTTTTCTGCCTTTGCCTGCGGTCTGGATAACAGCGGCTCCAGTCCCGATGTCATGGCCCGGATGAGTTCCGCCGACTGCCGGTTGAGGGCGATCTTCTCCTCCTCGCCATGGGCGGCAGAGGCATGGCGGTCCGCCGCCGTCGCCAGAAGCCGCCGCGCCTCCTCCGCCGTGAACAGGCCGTTGATCACGCATTGCTGCAGGATCAGCTCGCTGATGGTGAGGGCCGCGAAGCCTGCGGCGTCTGTGGAAAATTCCGTCATATCCCCAAACCGGCATTAGGGTTCCTAGCTACCTGCGGATTAATAACAGGTATCTTCTGCACTTAATTATTGCAATTCCGAATACAAGGGGCATGACACGAACGCGCATTGTCAGGCTTGCAAGCGGGCGAGCCCTGCGGTACCGTAAAACGGGATCCCCGCCCACAAGATGACAATCAAAGAGAATCCGAACATGCGAGATATGATGTCCAAACCCCTTACAACGGCGAGTATTCTGGCCGCCTCCTCCCTGCTGCTGGCGAGCCCGGCCCTCGCCCATACCGGCACCGGCATCGCCGGCGGTTTCAGCAGCGGTTTCGCCCATCCGGTGCTGGGCTGGGATCACCTTGTGGCAATGGTCGCCGTAGGCCTCTGGGGGGCGTCCCTCGGCACGCGCGGGATCTGGCTGCTGCCGATCGTGTTTCCGGTTGTCATGGCCATCGGCGCCGGTCTCGGCATCGCCGGAATGCCCGTTCCCGCGGTCGAGGCCGGGATCGCCGCCTCGGCGGTTGTGCTGGGACTGCTGATCGTCTTCATGGTGCGCCCGCCGATGTGGGTCGCGGGGGTTATCGTCGGCTTCTTCGCCCTGTTCCACGGCCATGCCCATGGCACGGAGCTGCCCGCAGCGGCCAGCGCCCTTGCCTATGGCGCCGGGTTCGTGCTGGCGACGGGCCTTCTGCATCTTTGCGGGATCGGGATCGGTTCACTCGGCAATTCGCGCATCGGCAATATTGCCATTCGCGCGGGCGGCGGTGCCATCTCTCTCGTTGGCGCGGCCTTCCTCGTCGGCGCGGTCTGAGAGGACATAAAAAAGCTGATGCGCGCGGCCTGCACGGCCCGGCATCAGCCTTTCTCATAAGGGACGGATTTCCGCTCTAGAAACTTGCGGCTTCGCTCTCGTTCTCCGCGCCCTCTTCGGGCATATTCTCATCAGCCGCCATGCCAAGCGCATGCTTGTACAGGTCGATCATATATTCCTGCTCCTGCAGGTCGGCCTTGTCCATCTTGCGAAGGCGCAGCACGGCGCGCATGGCCTTGACATCGAAGCCCGTGCCCTTGGCCTCGGCGAAGATTTCCTTGATATCGTCGGCAATGCCCTTCTTCTCTTCTTCCAGGCGCTCAATTCTCTCGATATAGGATCGCAGATGATCTGCGGCCACTCCGCCGACGTCAGCCATAATGTCTCTTCTCCGTGAATATGATCATGCAATGGGCCGGATTTTTTCCGGGTGGGATTTCTAGCATTTCTCCGCCGGAGAAATCTATGCCCTTGGCAAAAAAATTTGACCCTGCCTGAATGCCTTAGTGATCCTTGTGGCTTTCCTTGAAGGCAGCCTTCTGTTCGGCGCTCGCCTCGGTCTGGTATTTCGCCTTCCATTCATCGAACGGCATGCCATAGACGATCTCGCGCGCCTGCATCTTGTCCATCTCGATGCCCTTCTCGTTCGCCGCCTCCATATACCAGTTGGAGAGGCAGTTGCGGCAGAAACCGCCAAGGTTCATCAGATCGATATTCTGCACATCGGTGCGGGTCCTGAGGTGATCGCGCAGGCGCCGATAAGCCGCCGCTTCAAGTTCGAGTGTTTGCTGATCCATACTATTCCCTTTCCGTGGGGTGTTTCCTATTACTGTAGGCCGCTGACCGTTTCTTTCAAGACCTGATCGACAACTTTGACCAGCGCCTCCTCCTTGCTGGCACCGCTCTCGATCGCCTTGTGATAGGCGGCGATCTGCCTATCGGCGGAGGTGCCGCGCCGGGCGATCTCGCGCGCATGGGCGACTTCCTTCTCGCAGCCGAGAAACGCCGCATCCTCGGCGGTGAGGCCGATAATCTCCTCGACCAGGTCGGCGGCGGGCACCGGCGCCGGTATCCCGAAATCGATCAGCTTGCCCTCGACCCCGAAACGCTGCGCGATCCAGCGGTTCTCGGCCACCAGCGTCTGCGGATAGATGCGCCAGCGCTGGTTATTGCGCCGGAGCCGGTACAGCATCCTGAGGATACAGGAATAAAGCGCGGCAATGGCGAGGCTGTCCTCGACCAGCGGGCAGACATCGCAGAGCCGCATTTCCAGCGTCGGGAATTTCGACGACGGGCGCATGTCCCACCAGAGCTTCGATCCGTCCTCCAGCGTCCCCGCCTCGACCAGCGTATCGATAAGCCGGGAAAACTCGCCGTAACTCTCGAAGCGGTCGGGGATGCCGGTCCGGGGCAGTGCATCGAACACCGTCATGCGGTAGGATTTAAGGCCGCTCTCCTCCCCCCGCCAGAAGGGCGAGGAGGTGCTGAGCGCCAGCAGATGCGGCAGGAAATAGCTCGCCTGGTTCATCAGATCGATGCGCAGTTCCGGATCCTCAATCGCGCAATGCACATGCATGCCGCAGATCATCAGCCGCCGCACCGTCGCCTGCATGTCGCGCGCGATCACGTCATAGCGTTCCTTGGGCGTATGCTTGAGCTGGTGCCAGTCAGCAAAAGGGTGGACGGAGGCCGCCATCACGCCAAGGCCGTGCTTGCCTGCGACCTCGGCCACGGTCCGGCGCAGCTCGGTCAGGGCGGCCCGCGCCTCGGTGATATTGCGGCACACGCGGGTGCCGACTTCAAGCTGGGAGCGGAGGAATTCCGGCGTCACCAGATGATCGGGCAGCCTTCTCTCGCATTCGGCAAGGATATCCTCGCTCGGCTCGATGGCGAGCGCGCGGGTTTCCAGATCGACGAGAAGATACTCTTCCTCGATACCGATGGTGAAGCTTGGTTCGGCAATGCTCATGCGTCGGCCTCCTTTGCCCATCCCGTCACGGGGTCCAGCCGCAGCAGCGCATCCGCCATGATCGAGGCCCATTTCTCGGCCCCCTGATGGGTGTCGATCAGGTCCTGGCGGATTTCGATGGCGACATTGGGAAGACCCCGTTTCATGCCATGTTCGTTCATCGTGTAACCGAGGGGATCACGCGCCGAGTAGGGCTCGTTATCGCCGACGACGAGGGAATGGTTCTGCCGCAGTATTTTCAGGAGCGGCAGCGCGAGCCGCGGGTCTGCATCCCAGAGCACGCCGATATGCCAGGGCCGCTCGAACTCGTTCATCACCGGGGTGAAGCTGTGCATGGAGACGAGCAGCGGCGCCGCGTGATGTTCAAGCTTGCGGTCGATCAGGCCGGTTATCGCCCCCTGATAGGGCGTGAACCAGCTGTCCACCCGCCGTTTCCTCTCCGCCTCCGGCATGTCGCGGTTGGCGGGAATTTCCACCCCATCGCTGATCACCGGCGTACTCGCCGGATCGTCGGGATAGCGGTTCGCATCCAGCAGCAGGCGGGAGAAGCGCGCATAGATTGCCGTCGCCCCGATCTTCTCGGACAGGCGCCGGGTCACATCCTCGATACCGATGTCCCAGGCGATATGCCGGTGCAGCACCGCCGGATCGGCAAGGCCGAGATTGTCATATTCGGGCGGGATATGGCGGCTGGCATGATCGACCAAAAGCAGCAGCGGGCTGTCGCTCTCCGGGTTCTGAATGTCAAAGGCGGAAGTAGTACTGTCGGTCATGGTCCCAAGAGCAAAGTGAAAGAATGACGGGAGTGTATCCCGATTTACCGCCAGCTTACAATGACAGCGGGCCAGGGCGCACGCAGATTCTCGCCCTCCCCGCCCGCGAAAAGAGAAACAATACGGCCCCGGCAGTGAAGCGGAGCTCCTGCCTACTATTTGAAAAAAGTCAATATTACCACTCACCTAACTGTCATAAAACCGTTAGTATGGGCGTGAGAGTATCGTCCCCCGGTTTTATCGACAGGCAAGATTTTTATGCGACGACTGAGAAAAACGAAGATCATTGCAACCCTTGGACCGTCGAGCAGCAGCGCCAGCATGATCGAGGCCCTGCATCTCGCGGGCGCGGATGTGTTCCGGTTGAATTTCAGCCATGGCAGCCATGCCGACCATGAGGAACGGGTCAACACGATCCGCGCGCTGGAGAAGAACAGCGGACGGCCCATCGGCATCCTCGCCGATCTGCAGGGGCCGAAAATCCGCCTCGGCACCTTCAGGGACGGGCCGGTCATGCTCGAAAATGACGCATCCTTCCGCCTCGATCTGGACGAGACCCCGGGCGACAAGACGCGCGTTTCGCTGCCGCATCCGGCTGTCCTTGAAAGCCTGGAGGAAGGCAGCATCCTGCTCCTCGATGATGGCAAGCTCAAGCTGACGGTGATGAAGGCGGGCAAGGATTTCGCCGACTGCGAGGTGACCGTCGGCGGCAAGATTTCCGACCGCAAGGGTGTCAACATCCCGAACGCCCTGGTCCGCATGAGCCCGCTGACCGACAAGGACCGCAAGGACCTCGATTTCGCGCTGTCGCTCGGAGTCGACTGGGTCGCCCTCTCCTTCGTCCAACGGCCCGATGATATCGCCGAGGTGAAGAAGATCGTGGCCGGGCGCGCCGCCGTCATGGCGAAGATCGAGAAACCCGCCGCCGTCGAGGCGCTCGACGGCATCATCGATCTTGCCGATGCGATCATGGTTGCCCGCGGCGACCTGGGCGTCGAAATGCCGATACAGGAGGTCCCGGCGATCCAGAAGAAAATCATCGCCCGGGCGCGCGAGGCCGGCAAGCCGGTCGTCGTCGCAACGCAGATGCTGGAAAGCATGATCGCCGCGCCGGTGCCGACCCGCGCCGAGGTGACGGATGTCGCCAACGCCATTTATGACGGCACCGATACGGTCATGCTCTCGGCGGAGAGCGCGGCGGGAGAATACCCGCTGGAGGCTGTCTCGATGATGAATGATATCGCCGAGGTGACGGAAAAGGACCCGATGTATCAGGGCATTATCGATTCCAAGCATGGCACGCTGGAAGCGACCACCGCCGATGCGATCAGCGCCGCCGCCACCCAGGTGGCGAGCACCATCGGCGCGGCCAGCGTCGTGACCTACACCACGTCGGGCTCGACCGCGCTCCGCGCCGCACGCGAACGCGGCAAGACGCCGGTGCTGGTGCTGACGCCGAAGCTAAAGACGGCGCGCACCCTCGCCCTCGTCTGGGGGCTGCATTGCGTGCATACGTCGGATGCGAAGAATTTCGCGGAGATGGTGGACAAGGCCTGCAAGATTTCCTTCGCCGAGGGCTTCACGCGGCCGGGCGACCGGGTCGTGATCATGGCCGGGGTTCCCTTCGGCACACCGGGCTCCACCAATATCCTCAGGATTGCCTGGGTCGGCGAACAGTAAGCTGTTTCAAGAGTATTCGGGAAGGGTCGTTCAGGGAAAGGCCGGACGGCGGATCAGATGTTCTTCTTGTCCCGCTCGATCTGGAGCCGCTCCAGACGGGCCTTGACGCCCTTCATATGCGGGTTGATATCGACGGCCTTCTCATAGGCGGAAAGGGCACCCGCCTCGCTCTCACGGATATCGTATATCTGGCCGAGGCCGGAGAGCGCGCCGAAATGCCGGGGCTCCAACTCCAGCGTGCGGCCGATATCCTCAATCGAGCTTTCATACTCGCCGATCATGAACAGGACCGTCGCCCGCTTGTTCCAGCCTTCCGAAAATTCCGGATCGACCTTGATCACCGTGGAGAAAATGGACAGCGCCTTGGCGAATTCCCCGCGGCTCATATAGCTGATCCCCTGAAGCATCAGGAAATCGACCGTATCACTGCCGGAGGTCAGCCAGATCTTCCAGATGCTGCCCTCGATCATCTTGGCCTTGGTGGCATCTTCGGTCTTGGCAAGTTCTGAGAAGAGATCGTCCAGTTTGGGATCATCCTGCCGCGCGAACGCGGGGGCGGCCCAGCCGAGGAGGCCAATGATGACTAATATGCTGAGTAGTCGTCGTCCCATGCCTTGAATATAGTCGATTTTTCAAAAATTGGTAGCAGGACATTCAAACACAAAATTGTGAGCGGTCGTTTTTTGGGCGCTTAAGGCAGCGCCGCCGGTTTCGGCCCGCCCGTCGCCCAGTCAAGCAGTTCCACCGTATGGACCACGGGCAGCTTCATGCCGGAAGCGATCTGGGCAATGCAGCCGATATTCCCCGCGGCGACAAGATCGGGATCGGTTTTCGCGATATTGCTGATTTTTCGCGCCTTCAGCTTCGCCGACAGCTCCGGCTGCAACAGGTTGTAGGTTCCCGCCGAACCACAGCAGATATGGGATTCGGGAATATCCGTCACTTCGAATCCGGCGCGCCGCAACAGGGCTTTCGGCTCCTCCCGGATTTGCTGTCCATGCTGGAGCGAGCAGGCGGAATGATAAGCGACCTTGAGTGCCTGTTTCACCTTCGGTGGCTCCATCTCGATCCCGCTCAGGAATTCCGTGATGTCGCAGGCAAGATCCGCGACCTGTTCGGCCTGTTCGGCGAGGCGCTTGTCGGACTGATGGGCGAACAGCTCCCCATAATCCTTGACCGTCGTGCCGCAACCCGAGGTGTTGATGATGATGGCGTCCAGCCCCTCGCCGTCCATCTCCTGTGCCCAGGCGCGGATATTGGCGCGAGCGAAGCCCTGCGCGTCCTTTTCCTTGCCCATATGCAGCGGCAGCGCGCCGCAGCAGCCGGTAGCTTTCGGGATAACCACCTCGACCCCGTGGCGGTTCAAAAGACGGATGGTCGCGTCATTGATTTCGGGCGCCAACACCTTCTGCGCGCAGCCGGTCATCAGCACGACCCGCTTCTTCCGGTGCCCACCTGCCGGATGCAGCCGCTTGCCATCGAGGCGGGATGCGGGCGGCAAGCTTGCGGGCGCCATGTCCAGCATTGCCTTTAGGGGGCCGGAGAAGGCGTCTTTGAACGGCCGGGCAAGACGCGCGCCGAACAGGGAGGCGCGAAAGAGCAAAGGGCGCGGCAGCACGATGCCGAGCACGGCCCGCAGCATCCGCTCGAACAGCGGGCGCTTGTAGGTTTCCTCGATATAATCGCGGCCATGCTCCACCAGATGCATGTAATCGACGCCGGAGGGGCAGGTCGTCATGCAGGACAGGCAGGAGAGACAGCGATCAAGATGCTGCACGGTCGAGGCCGGGGCCGGTTCCCCGCTTTGGAGCATCTGCTGCATCAGATAGATGCGCCCGCGCGGGCTGTCACGCTCATCACCCAGCTCCAGATAGGTCGGGCAGGTCGCCGTGCAGAAGCCGCAATGGACGCAGGCCCTGAGGATATCGTTGGAGCGGGCGATCTTCGGGTCGGCAAGCTGGAGAATGGAGAATTCCGTTTTCATATCAAGCTGTTGCCTTCATGTCTTCATCCGCATACATACGCCCGGGATTGAGGATATTCTCAGGGTCGAACCCGTCCTTGATGCGGGCATTGATCTTGCGGATAGCGTCTGGCTGCGGCTGGAACGGCGCGATCTTCGCCCGGAGTGCCTCGGGCCCGCGGATCAGCGTCGCATGCCCTGCGCCACCCAGCGCGCCGCGCACACCCCCCTCGCCACCGTCGGCACTCTTCTCCGGCATTTCGATCCAGAGAAGGCTGCCGCCCCAGTCAAGGAAATAGCGCATCTCCGGCGCTTTCTCCTGAAGCGCGGTGATCACTGTCGTCGCATTGGCGGGCGGGAGGGAGAGTTTCCAGATCACCCCCGTGGTTCCGACAAAGGGTGAAACATTGCTGACAAACTCCCAGAAAGTCTCGGAATTCTGACCGTGAAGTTCTTCCGATGTGCCCTCGCCCGCCAGCATCTCCCGCACGGCGTTGCAGCGGAACTCGGCGGAGGGGCCCGGCCCCTCGATCCTGAGCGCCAGTACCGATTTTTCCGGATCGCGGATATAGCCAAGCGGCGAGAGGAGCGCGATATCGGCCGGCAGATACGCCGCGGCGGCAATATCATGCACGGAAGACAAACCGCTATTCATGATCGGCTGCGCCTGTTCCAGCGGCACGTCATAGAGAAGGACTGTGCGGGTTTTCTCCGGCCGTGGCAAGACCTTGAAGGTGAGCGTGGTGGCAATCGCAAGCGTGCCGTAACTGCCTGCGACCAGCTTGCAGAGATCATAGCCGGTGACATTCTTCATCACCCGGCTGCCGGTCCGGAAGGCCTGCGCCCGGCCGGTGAAGCCCGTAACGCCGAGAAGATGATCGCGGGCGCTGCCCGCCTTGATACGCGCCGGGCCGGAGAGATTGCAGGAAAACAGGCCGCCGAGCGTCCCCTCGCCTGCGCCGGTGCCGAGCAGCGGGCCGTAATCGGGCGGATCGAAGGCGAGGCGCTGCGCGCTCTGGCGCAAAACCGACTGCACCTCGCTCACCTTCGTGCCCGCTCTTGCCTGCATCACCAGCTCCGCCGGCTCATACATCTCGACGCCCGTGAGGCCGGAAAGATCGAGCGCATGCTCCGTCATAGCGGAGCGGCCGATCCCGGCCTTGCTGCCTGCGCCCTGAACGGTCAGGCCGTGCTTGCCCGCAAGCGCCCAGTCGAGCATGTCCTTGATCTGCTGTTCTTCTGTTATCTTTGTGATTTGCATATCGGCCTAGAATCTCGGGATATCCGGGAACGGCAATTCGCCGTTATGGACATGCATCTTGCCAAGCTCGGCGCAGCGGTGCAGCACCGGGAAGACCTTCCCAGGGTTGAGCCGCCCGTCCGGATCGAACGCGCATTTGAGCCGCTGCTGCTGCTTCAAGTCGTCTTCGGAGAACATCTCGCCCATGAGATCGCGTTTCTCGATGCCGACGCCATGCTCCCCGGTGAGCACGCCGCCCACCTCGACGCAGAGTTTCAGGATATCGGCGCCGAACGCCTCGCATTTCTCAAGCTCGCCGGGGTTATTCGCATCGAACATGATGAGCGGATGCAGATTGCCATCCCCTGCATGGAAGACATTGGCGACCCGGAGGCCATAGTGCTTGGAGAGTTCATTCATGCGGGCCAGCACCAGCGGCAGTTTCCCCCGCGGGATCGTTCCGTCCATGCACATATAGTCCGGCGACAGCCGCCCGATCGCCGGGAAGGCCGCCTTGCGTCCGGCCCAGAAGGTCATGCGTTCGGCTTCGCTCTCGCTGGTCCGGCTGACCGTGGCGCCGCAGTCCTTCGCGATTCTGTCGATCTGTTCCTGATAATGGGCGATCTCTACTTCCGGCCCGTCCAGCTCAACAATCAGCAACGCCTCGACATCCAGCGGATAGCCCGCGTGGCAGAATTCCTCCGCCGCCTGAATGGCGTAGCGGTCCATCATTTCCATGCCCGCCGGGATGATGCCCGCACCGATGATCTTGCCGACGCAATCCCCCGCCTGCTCGCTGGAGGGAAACCCGATAAGCTGCGCCGAGATATGCTCAGGGCTGCGGAGGATGCGCACCGTCACCTCGGTGATAACGCCGAGAAGCCCTTCCGAGCCGGTCATGACACCGAGAAGGTCATAGCCTTCCGCATCGAGATGCTTGCCCCCGAGGCGGATAATCTCCCCGTCCATGGTCACCATCTCGATCCCGAGGACATTATGGGTGGTGAGGCCGTATTTCAGGCAATGCACGCCGCCGGAATTCTCGGCCACATTACCACCGATGGAGCAGGCGATCTGGCTGGAAGGGTCCGGCGCGTAATAGAAGCCGTCCGCCTTCACCGCGTCGGTGATGGCGAGATTGGTGACGCCGGGCTGGGCGACGACGCAGCGGTTGTCATAGTCGACTTCAAGAATTTTGTTGAATTTGCCAAGGCCGAGAAGTACGCCATCGGCGAGCGGCAAGGCTCCGCCCGAGAGCGAGGTGCCCGCCCCGCGCGGCACCACATTGACCCCTTCGGCCTTGCAGTATTTGAGGATTTCGGCAATTTCGGAGACAGTGGAGGGCAGCACCGCGATCATCGGCAGCTGGCGATAGGCGCTGAGGCCATCGCATTCGAAGGCGCGGAGATCGTTCTTGTCGTCGATCACGCCTTCCGGATCGGAAATGATGCGCCGGAGACCCGCCACCAGCGTGTCGCGCTTGGCGAGCACATCGGCATTCGGCTTCGGCATTAACATCGCGGCTCCCCTTCAGGTTTGTTCCCTGCTCCCCTGACATAGGGCGGAAAGCCGTCTTTTGGCAAACAAAAAAACCGTCAATGCCGGAGCATTACGGTTTTTTCCACATTACAGAACCAGTGGCGCCAGCGGCAGATCAGCCCTGACGCGCCTTGAAACGGCGGTTGGTTTTGTTGATAACATATACGCGTCCTTTGCGGCGCACCACGCGACAATCGCGATGACGCTTCTTCGCGGACTTGAGCGAGTTCAAGACTTTCATTGTCCAGATCCTAACAACTTGGTGAATTCGAAGGCCGGAACATACTGGCCCCGTCCCGCCCTGTCAATCCAGAAAAGGGCCCTTTTTCGGAAGAAATTGGCGCCGGTTACAAAGCACCAGCAATCATTTGATTTCCGCGCCCTTGCGCGCATAAATGCGGAAAACCCTGAGATAGCCCGCGTCGATCATCTTGATCCGCCGCATCCAGAGTTCCCCTTCCTTCAGGATCCACTCATGCAGATGGCCACTCTTCTCGCCATTGCTGGTGCGGGTCGCATAATCGGCGAAGGCCCGGAGCACATTCGACTTATACTCAAGCGTGACATTCTCGGCGATACTCACCTCGAACCCGGCGTCGGTCAGCAGCTTGCGGGTTTTCTGTACATCGATGAGATGCGGCGTCAGCGGTTCCGCCGCCATCCAGTCCTTGACGCCCGCCGTCTCCTCGCCTGCATCTTCCAGCATATAATCGGACATCATGAACTGCCCGTTGGGTTTCAGCATGTTGTAGATGGCTGCAAAGCACTGCGCCTTGTTCTTCACCGGAAACAGCGCCTCGGACGCATAGACCACATCGGCGGAGCGCGGCTTGGGGCCGAAATTCTCGAAATCGCAATGGAAGAAATTGATCTTGCGGTTGAGCCCGGCCATTGTCGTCATCTCGATGGCGGCGTCCTGCAGGATCTGGTCCTGGTCATAGCCGGTGACATAGGCGTCATATTCGTTTGAGACCCAATGGGCAAAACCGCCGAGGCCCGCGCCGAGTTCGGCCACGCTCAGCTTTCTGTTAATGCCAAGCGGCTTGGTCAGCTTCATTTTCGTATCATCGGGAATGCAGCGGGTTATCCCTTCCCCGAACAGGGTCACGACCGAGCGTTGACGGCTGATACTCCAGCCCTTGACCGTCGGCGGTCCGTCCTCGGCAACCGCCGCCCGCTCCGCCTCTTCCGTTGCGGGTTCTACGGTGCTGTCCTGCGCCTCAATCTCATAGCCGTTCCACCATGCTTTCAGCCTGCTTTTGAAAGTCGGTTTTCCTCCCGTTTCGGGATCATCCATTCCGGCGTTCATACAATATCCAGGGTTCCTTACGCAGTTAAGAGGCCTATAATAAAACCTAAGACTGAATTATCATAGTTGATATTTTTTTAATAGAAAAAGCTTTGCGCGGAACCGGTACCCGGATATGGCGGATCAGGACGGGGCGTCCTTCCAGTAGGACTCCCGTAATTCGCGTTTCATGATCTTGCCGATGGTGCTGCGCGGGAGTTCATCGCGGAATTCGACGCCGCTGATCCGCTGGGTTTTGCCAAGGCGATCATTGACCCATTTTGTCAATCCGACCTCGGTGATGCCCGCGCCGGGCTTCACCACCACAAGCGCAAGCGGGGTTTCGCCCCATTCCTCGCTGGGCACGCCGATCACCGCAACATCGGCCACCTCCGGATGGTTTGAGAGTTCTGCCTCGATATCCGCGGCATAGATATTGAACCCGCCGGAAATGATCATGTCCTTCTTGCGATCCAGGAGATAGAGGAAGCCATCCTCGTCGAGGCGTCCCATATCGCCGCTCTTGAAGAAGACCTCGCCTTCGGGGGAGCGCCAGATGATCGCCTCGGTCAGGTCCGGGCGGCCGTTATAGCCGGTCATCATCGCGCCGGAGCGGCCGACGATCTCGCCGATTTCCCCCTGCGGCAGTTCCTCCCCGGCGTCATTGATGATGCGCAGATCGACGCCGAGGCCCGCCTGCCCGACGGAGGCCAGCTTGTCCGGGAAATCGTGACAGGCGAGGATGGTGCCGAGCCCGCCCTCGGTCAGGCCATAATTTTCGAACATCTTGCCGGGCCAGCGGTCGAGGATGTCCCGCTTCACCCCCTCGCGCAGCGGCGCACTGGTGGAGAGCTTCACCTCATAGGCGCTGAGGTCGTATTTATCGAAATCCGGATGGGCGAGAATGCGCTGATACTGCACCGGTACCAGCATCGCATGGGTGACTTTCTCCTGCTCGGAGAGTTCAAGGAAGCGGACCACGTCGAACTTCGGCATCAGCACGATCCGCCCGCCGATCGCCAGCGTCGGCAGCATCAGCACCAGCGTCGTGTTCGAATAGAGTGCCGTCGAGACGATGGTGACCGCCTTGTCATGCAGGCCGAGCTTCACGAACCGCTCGATATGGTTGCTGCGCATTCTCTGGCTCTGCTCGATGCCCTTGGGAACGCCGGTCGTGCCCGATGAATAGATCAGGTTGAAACCGTCCTCGGGCTGGACATCGACATAGAGCGGATCGGCGGAGGCGTCCCTGATCAGATCCTCATAGGCCGTCCAGCCGTCGCCCTCGAAATCGAAGGCGACATAGCCATCCGCCAGGACCCCGTCGATCTTGCCGCGGAACGGCTCGATCAGGTCGCGCGTCGATTGGGACGCAAACACAAGGCGCGAGCCGCTGTCGCGGATCATGACTTCCAGCTGTTCCGACGACGCCATGCCCGAGAGCGGCACGATGCAGAGACCGGCCTGCAGCGCGCCCAGGAATACCTCCAGATACTCGACGCTGCTGCGCGCCAGCACCGCGACCATATCCCCGCGCCCGAGCCCGCGTGCGTGCAGCATGTTGGCGACCTTGTTGGTGCGCGGCAGAAACTCGGCCCAGGTCCGGACCTCGCCTTCGCATTTGATCACCTCCAGCGACGGGTTGGCGGCGGCCACCTCGCGAATGCGCGCTGCATAATGAAGGAAGTTCCCGCTGCGGCCGGGGGCCGGGATCGTCTGGCTCATGGTCTCTCCGATGCTTGTCTTTTGGCCGCCAAAGCGCGCCATGGATGGTTTTGCCGCAATTTAACGACAGAGCGCCACCAAGGCAAAGCGAAAGATTGCGAAAACCGCTGGTCTTTTCGCGTAAAGCCCCTACCCTGAGCGCAGACCGCCCGATGGGCGATAACAGGAAAGAAAGACAATGTTCGACCTTGATCCCCGGCTTGCCAGTGATACGTTTGATGTCTGCGCGCTGCCGCTCTCGCGCGTGTTGCTGATGAACGACGCGCGCTATCCCTGGATCATCCTCGTGCCCGCCCGGCCCGGCCTTGTCGAGCTGCATGATCTGACGGACGATGACTATGCGGTCCTGAGCGGCGAAATACGGAATGCCAGCGCCCGGATGGCGACGCTTTTCAGGGCACACAAGATGAATGTCGCCGCGCTCGGCAATATGGTGCCGCAGCTCCATGTCCATGTGATCGCCCGCCAGCCCGAGGATGCCGCCTGGCCCGCGCCGGTCTGGGGCAAGGGCGACGCGGTGCCCTATGAGGCCGCTCAGGCAGAAGAACGCCTTCGTCAGATCCGCGACGCGCTTGACGGGTTATAACACCTGATAGCCGAACTGCGCCGCCCGCCGGGTCAGCCAGCGCCAGAGTTCCACTGCCTGGCTGCGCGGAATGAGCAGATCGAAATGACCGCCATCGCGCCGGAGCAGCAGAAGACCGATCCCGCCGATATCCGCCCTTGCCACATGATGGACAGGAAAGGTCCGGTCCCGGAGGTCCAGCCGGATGCCCCGGCGCAGCAGGTTGACAGCCTTTGGTCCGCCGAGGCGCAGGCAGCAATAGCCATGGCCGAGCGAGACCACGCTGCCTTCCTCCGGTGCGATGGCGGCGGCGAGAATGTCCGCCGGGCCCGCCTCCCCGAGATAACCGAGATGCCCGGCCTTGAGGCTGAACAGCCGACCACCGGGAAGCGGTGAGGATTGTTCCGGTGCGGGCAGAGACTGGATCGCCAGCAGTTCCGCGAGCTTGGAGCGCAGGCTCGCCGCTTCGCTCTCCCACAGCGTGATATCGAGATAGGAAAATTCCCTTATTTCCTCGATTGTTACGCCGGGATGTTCAGACGGCTTGCCAAACCGTCCATGGATGCGCTGGCCCTTGAGGGCGGAGTTGCGTTCAAGCATCGGCGCGCTCCTTTTGAAGGTCCAGATGCCGTGGCGGCCCGACCTTCACATCGATAACGGGTTTGCCGCCCTCGCCGACCGCGCGGATCAGGGTGCCCGTCCGCGCCCGTCCCTCCGTCAGCAGGGCGAGCGCGATATCATGGCCAAGCGTCGGGCTGTGGCAGGCGGAGGTGACCGTCCCGATGCCGGGCCCGCCGGGCGGAGTGCCGTCGCCCTCATAGAGCGTCATGCCAGCGTTGAGGCGCGCGATATCCTTACCCTCTTCCGCGCCGGAAACCGGTTTCAGGCCAACGAGTTGCTTCTCTTTCTTGTGATCCGGGCTTGAGGTACTGCCGATGCCTAGCCCCGCCGCCGTCGCCCCGGCGATCATCTCCGCCGGGCCGATATGCCCGGCCTCGATCCTTAGGATATTTCGCGCCCGCGTGCCCACCGGGATCAGGCCCCGGGATTTCCCCTTTTCCCGCAGCAGGTTCCAGAGAATGTCCGTATAGCCCGCCGGGGTCATGATTTCATATCCCGCCCCGCCGGAGAGGGAGAGCCGCGCGAGGCGGAGAGGGAGCTCGTCCTGCTCGAAGGTGACAAAGCCCATGGCCGGAAGCGAGCTTTCCTGCGCCAGTGCCGGGAAACTCCCGGCCAGGATCGCCGGGGCGGCAGGCCCTTCCAGCGCGACGGCACCCCAGCCGTCGGTGATATCGGTGACGGCAATCCTCTCCTCCTCCGATGCGCCTTCTTGAAGTCGCGAGAGCACGACGGCCTGCGATGGTGCTGCCGTGGTGAGGCAATAGTGATGCGGCGCCAGCCGCCAGCCGAGAACACCCGCGAGCGCCTGCCCCTCCTCCCGGCTGAGGATCCCGTGACGGAGCCTGCCCACAGGCAGTTCCGCCCAGCCCTCCCCGAACAGGCGGGCAAGGAACGCAGCGGCATCGGGGCCCTGCACATCGATCTTGCCGAGAAGGCTGATATCGCCAAGACCGGCACCCGAGCGCACGGCAAGGGCCTCACGCTCTGCGGCGGCGCCCTCCTCCTCATCCGCTGCGGGAAAGGCGGTCGCGAGGTGCCAGTCGCCTTGTGTTCGGAAAACCGCTCCGGCGCGTTCCTGCGCGCTTTTGATCGATCCGATGCGGAGCGCGGGCAGTTTTTCCGCCGGAACAATCACCTCGCCATCGAGCGGATGCGGCCGCCCCAGCAGGCTGTAGGCCGGGCTGTCCGGCGACCAGAGGGTTTCCTTCTCAGGGTCAGCGAAGCATTTGCCGCGCCCCTTGGCGGGCACCGGCGGCTGTTCCTCGATGATCGTGGCGGACTGGATCAGGGCGTCGCAATCAAGATGGATATCCCGCTGCAGCGGATCATCGCCGGTCTTGCGCAGGATAAGACGGCTGAGGTAATGCCTCCCGCGCGCCGCGACGATGCAATGGCCGGGATAAAGCGGGATACCGGCGGAGCGCGCAAGCTGGTGACAGCGGGCCGGCACCATCGGGCGCGGATCGACAATCGCCGTGATCGGCACCCCCGCCTCGATCAGCGAAGGCACGAGGGCGTAGATAATCTCGTCATTGCCATAAAGCACGATCCGCTCCCCCGGCTGCACGGCGTAGCGCCGCACCAGCGAGAGCGCCGTTTTGAGATCAAAAATACCGGGTAAATCATTATTCTGAAAGACGAACCCAATTTCCTCCTGTCCCGTCGCCAGCTCCGTCTTTGCCGTCCGGATATAGCGGAGACGGCGGACGGGCAGCGCCGGATCGATCTCCGGCAGATGGTCCTGCACCCGCTCTTCCAGCAGCACGGAGGCCCTGCCGTCCTCGGCAATCGCCGTCGTGCGCGGGTAAAGGCGGACATTCGGCTGCGCCTTCAGATGCGTGATCATCTGCGCGCGCCAATCGGCGGCCTCAAGCCCGGAATAGCTTCCCGCCTCATATAACAGGCGGCCGCCGGGCTCGAAATCCCGCTCGATCAGCATGACATCCGCCCTGCTTTCCGCCGCCAGAACGGCGCGGCGCAGACCTTTCGGACCGCTGCCAATAATCAGGACATCCGTATGGTCATGAACATGCTCGACCTCGCCGGGGTCCGCGACCGCCGTTTTGATCCAGGGAAAAATCGAGACGGCGCGCCGCGCCACCAGCCCGTCATACAGCTCCTGCTCGTTCGCCCGCACGGACGTGACCTTGCCATCCCGCTCGATCAGGACGGTCGCATCGAGGCCGCGCGGACGGCGGTACACCGCGCTCCGCCCGAGGGTCAGATGGCCATTCGCCAGCAATGCGGAGGCCAGCGTATCCCCGGCATAGCCATGCAGTAGCTCCCCATTAAAGCGAAACGCAAGGGGGCGCTCCCGGTCGATCATACCGCCGCCGATCCGCTGTCCGGCGGCCCGGCGGCCGGTAATATGTCGCAATGTAAACGGCCAGATACGCGCCATCCGTACTCCCCCTTGTCACTCCTTTACTAGCAGAAGGGACAGGCTTATTTCTACACAGGATTATGTTTCTTTTTTGTCCCCCCATGCCAAATGACGCCGATTGACTTTGGCCGTCCGCGGTCCTAGCCTTTTTGATGCGCAGAATTGTTGGAAAAGGATAACAGAATGAGCAAACAATCCTGTCTTGTCATCGGTGCGGGAGATGCCACCGGCGGCGCCATCGCCAGACGCTTTGCAAAAGAAGGCTTCGAGACCTGCATCGTCCGGCGGGAGCGGCATATCGACGATCTCAACGCCCTTGCCGGGGACATCAGAAAGAACGGCGGCAGTGCCCATGCCTTCGGTGTCGATGCCCGCGATGAAGACCAGATGGTCGATCTGTTCGCGAAGATCGAAAAAGATATCGCCCCGCTCGGCGTTGTCGTCTTCAATATCGGCGGCAATGTCAATTTCCCGATTACCGAGATGACGAGCCGGGTCTATCGCAAGGTCTGGGAGATGAGCTGTTTCGCCGGTTTCCTCACCGGACGGGAGGCGGCGAAGGTGATGTTGCCGCGCGGGAACGGCACAATCCTCTTTACCGGAGCGACGGCGTCATTGCGCGGCGGGGCCGGTTTTTCCGCCTTTGCCGGGGCCAAGCACGGCCTTCGCGCCCTCGCCCAGAGCATGGCGCGGGAACTCGGCCCGCAAGGCATCCATGTTGCCCATGTGATTATCGACGGCGCGATCGATACCGCCTTTATCAAGGAACGATTCCCCGAGCGCTATGCCCTCAAGGGACAGGACGGCATCCTGCAGCCCGACGATATCGCCGAGAATTACTGGCATCTGCATATCCAGAACCGGAGCGCCTGGACCCATGAGATGGACTTAAGGCCCTGGATCGAAAAAATGGCCTAAGGAGCTGACTTAAAATCCTATTCAGGCCAGCCGTGCCAGTCGACCCAGCGACCATGGAAATCGGCACGGCCAACCAGATGTTCCTTCCCCGACGGCCAGAGGATGAGGGTGAGGCCGGTGCCGGGTGTCTTGCCGTCAATCTCCATCCGGGCCCAGGCGAGCGGTGCGTCTTGAGTTGCGCGGGCTCCGGCGGCGCGGATAATCTCCTCCCCTTTTGCGCGGGCGCTTTCCGGAATATATTGCCAGGCGATGGTGCTGTAGATGACATGGGCGGCGCCGTTAATCGGCTCGGCCGTGCGGCGGGCCAGCCAGTCGATGGCATCGGCCTTCTCCACCCGGACATCGCTTGCCGCGGCGATATCGAGCGCGGCACGGGTCCGGCTCAGCCGGTCGGCCTGGTCCGCCCAGATAAAGGAGAGCATGCGGTCGCGATCGGCGGGATTGCCAGGATCGATCGGCAAGAGATCGCAGCCCGCCCGTCCTGCAATCGAAAGCGGCACATCCGGCGCCGCCCGTCCCGGCCATTTCGGCGCGAGATGCACCTTTGAGCTTTCCGGCCCCCGGCTCAGCCCGCCAAGATCGACATGATAGTGATCCGGATGCAGGTTGAGACCGGCGCTCGCCCCGACTTCCGAGAGGACCAGCGGCAGGCCGGTCTGGCGCGTCACTTCGAGAAACATCGGCAGGGTGGCGCCGACACGGCGCACCTCGTTCGTCTGCGGCGGGCCCGTCAGGCGATCCAGGATAAAGGCCTCATGCTCTTTGAGCGCCGCAGCGACGGCACCCCAAAGATCCTCATCGGAAATATCCGCGTGATGCGGTGGATAAAGCGCGGCCAGTGCCTCGCTTTTCCCGGCCATGACCAGCGCATGCAGCGCGCCGCAGAGCCGAAGCGGCACGGAATCGCCGAGCGCGGAAGCATCCCCCTGCCATCCCAGAATGGCATCGGCCACGGCCCCGCCGGGATGCAGGCGCTGTCCCGCGAGGCGGCAAAGACGGGCGGTAAAGGGGGAGCCCAACTTCTCGCAGGCCTCATATTGCCGATGGAACGCAGCGCGCACCGGGTCTGATTTTCCTGTCATTATGCACCTCCTTGCGACGAATGGTTGCCGGTCCGCATCCCGAGGACGGACAGGCAGAAGATCAGGGCACAGCATGCCAGCACAGCCAGCGAGACCAGCGGCAACACATCATAGTCCCAGCGCACCGAGACAAAATTCGAAATCCACGAGCCGACGGAGATGCCAAGATACAGCGCCGCCGCATTCAGCGCCAGCAGCAGGCTGCGCCGCTCGGGATCGATATTGGCCATGCGTTGCTGCTGCGGGGAATGGAACATCATGCCGAAGGCCGCCAGCATGACAATGGCGACAAAGGCAAGCCACAGATCCTTGGGCCCGATGCCCCAGAGCAGCAGTAGCCCCGCGCCAAGCCCGAGCAGGCTCCCGAAGATCACCCTGTTGGGGCTGAAGCGATCGCTCATCCGTCCGGCGATCACATTGCCGAGGACGCCATTAAGCCCATAGACCAGCAGCACCACCGCGATCAGGTTTTCCGCGAGGCTGAATTTGTGGAACATGAAGGGCGCGATCAGCGCATAGGTGCAGAAAATCGCGGTCATCTGCAAAAAGGTGGTCAGCACCGCAAAGGAGGAACGGATGCGGGTCAGAGCTTCGAACATATGGGCGAAGGAGATCGGCGCGCCGACCTGCCGGTCCTTCACGAGATAGAGGATCGATCCCATCGAGCTCAAGGCCACCAGCGCCATCAAGAGGAACACCAGACGCCAGCTCATCAGCGTGCCGAGATAGGCGGAAATCGGCGTCCCGAGCACAGAAGCGAAGGTCAGCCCGGCAAAGACGATGCCCATGGCGCGGCCCTGCTGCTCCGGCGGGACCATACCGGCGCCAATGGCCGAGCACATCGGGCTGATCGCCGCCGCGCTCAGTCCCATCAAACCGCGCGAGATGAACAGCATCTCGTAGCTGGTCGACGCCGCGCCGAGGATCAGTGCAAGCGCCAGCAGCCCCAGCCCCGTACAGAGGATTTTGATGCGGGCGAAGCCGCTGAAAAACACCTGGGTGAGCGGCGCGGCAATGGCAAAGGCGAGCGCAAACACCGTCACCAGAAAGGCGATGTCGGCGGGCGGCACCTCAAGGCCGTCCGATATCTGCCATGTCAGCGCAATGACCGACAGGCTGGACGTCCCTACCATGAAATAGGCGGAGCTGAGCGAGACAAGCGCCCAGCGCGGAAAGGGTTGTTTTATTATTGTTTTTTCCATTTGCAGGGACTTTAGCAAAAGTCCCCCCACCGACCTAGCGCGAATTGCACCCGAAATAGCAGGCAATCCCCGGAAACTATTTTTCACGCCAATCAATGTCGGCCGTCATCATGTTCTCTCAGAATTCAGTTTTACATTTTTCCGATTAAAGGATGATTTTTATGCTTGATAGAATTATTAGCAATATTCTTAAAGAAATTACAGAAAAGGAGGACTATGTATTATATCCCGAATTTTCAGAATTTCGGATAAGCCTGTCGGCTGAGGCTGCAGATTACTTCGTTAATACAATTTTTACGCAAGATCAGGCCCAGCGAATAAACGAAGGGCTGAACACCGCATATAAAAATTACTGTACTACATTTGGCGACAAGAAACGCAGCAATGCTGAACAGGAAGAGATAAAAACCGCTTTCATCAATGAAATTTCACGTCAGTGCATTATCAGGATTAACAAATATGTTGATATGGATCATTTTAATTTTGGCATCACTCAAAATGCAAATGATGCAAATCTTGTGGGCAATATCAGTCAATATAAAACTTTGAACTGGCGAAAGAGTTTTAAATACGGGTGCAGCAGCAAGTCCCTGGCGCTTTTCGCTCTCCTTACTATCATTATTGTCCTTGCCCTCGTTTATCTGTCCAAGGATCTTCCTATTCTCGCTACCTTGATCATAATTTTCAGTATTATATGCTGCGGATGCGTTTGTGTTTCAGGCGTTGTGAGCTCGACTAATCGCTGGACCAGGGATATTCTGGAAAACCAAATGCGCCAGGTCCTGAAAGACAACATCTATGGACAGGGTTACTCGAACCTTAACGCACGGCTTCAGGCAGTCCCCGACGAAGAAGATGAACTGGACCTGACCGCATTGGCCCGGATCAGGGAGGTTGTCAACTTACCGGGCATTGCAAATTTCCTTATTACACTGGATCGGGAATTTTCACGGGACCTTGTGCTTCTGACAGCCACGTTTGTCTATCCGCCCGATTTGATGCCTATTTTCGCGGCTTCCGTTGGCGCCCAATATAATCCCCGGTCGGCTGGCCATGAGATTACCTTTTCATCCGATGACGACAAGCATGACCCGGAGGAAAAGCAGGAAGAGGCGCCAGAGACCGCTGGGAATACGGACGATCCGTCCTTGCCGGGCTTCAATACAGCCGGAATGCAGCTCGATATCATCGAGTCCGACAGCGATACGGACGCGAAGCAGAGCGGCGGCGTTTCCTACCCAGTCGGGTCGGCGTGCAGCTGGACGATATTCTCCGATCCGCCATCGATGACGGGATACCAGGCGCGGGTCAAAGGATCATGCCCTGGAATGATATGATCGTCGCTGTCGGCGAGCGCCCGGAGCGTATCGTAGCCCTTCAGCGTCGCCTCCATGTCGACAACAATAGGGAACGGCTTGCCGGTGCGATAATTCTCATAGAAATGGCTGCTGTCGGAGGCCAGCACCACCCATCCCCGCCGGGTCCGCACCCGGACGCATTGCTGGCCGCGCGTATGGCCGCCGATCAGATGCACCTCGACCCCCGGCGCGATCTCCCTCGATCCTTCACAGAAAACCACATTCCCCATATAAAGCGAACGCACCATCTCGATTACATGCTCCCCGGTGAAGGGATGCCGCAATACGCCATGGCACATGCAGGGGCCGGTGACATATTCCATCTCCGCCGGTTGTACATAGAGCTTTGAGCCGCGGAATTCATGGAGCGAGCCCGCATGATCGTAATGCATATGGGTCACGATCACCTTGTCGATGCTAGCGGGCGGCAGGCCGAAGTCCGTCAGCATGTCCGCCGGTGTCTGCATGATGGGCCGGTCGCGCAGCTTCCCCTCCTCCGCATCGAAGCCGGTATCGACGAGGATCGTCTCCGAGCCGTTCTTCAACACCCAGACATAGAAATCGATGGGATGCGGCGCATGGTGATCATCGGCGAACAGGAAGGATTCCCGCCGCGTGCGGTTTTCCTTCGCGGCATAGCGCAGTGCATAGATTTCCCAGGTATCGCTCATTTCCTCCCCCTCCGGCTTAGCCGTTTTTGATTATTATCCGTTGAGAATACGACCTTCGGGCGATGATGCAACAGGCGATTTCATCCACCCTGTCCTCCGCATGCAGGCGATGCACGAATTTGGCCGCTTGCGAATCCCGCAAAGTCTTCATATTATAAACTCCTTAACTATAAGAATATCTGGGAGGATACTCATGACAATCTGGAAAACCCTCACCGCGACCGCGGTGGGAATGACGTTTCTTGCGGGCACAGCGCTGGCGCAGGAATGCCAGCCCTCGAAATGGGGCGCGGATGATGAAATCGGCTCCGCCAACCTCGTGACACCGGAGCGCACACTGGAAGCGAGCAAACTGATCAAGCAGGGCAAGAGCGTTCCGCTCGGGATCGTGATCGATTCCACGACCCCCGCCTTCCCGCCGCGCGGCCTCAGCCTGCAGGTCGTGCAGCCGAACCAGCAGGGCGGCCAGAAGCTGTTTGCCTTCAACGGCAACTATAACGATGACCTGATGCAGCTCTGGCTCGGCATCGGCTCGCAGATCGACGGGCTCGGCCATCTCGGGGAGAATGGCCTCTACTACAACTGTCTGGACGAGAAGGAAATCTCGCAGATCACCGGCCTGACCAAGCTCGGCACCCATAACATCCCGCCGCTGGTCGGTCGTGGTGTGGTCATCGACATGACGAAGCATTTCGGTGTCGAGGCACTGGAGGCCGGACAGTATTTCACCGCCAAGGACATCCAGGACGCGTCAAAGGCACAGGGCGTTGAAATCCGCGAGGGCGACATCGTGCTGTTCTATACCGGCTGGACCGATGCCAAGCTGGAAAGCGATCCTATGGCCTGGGCGAGCGGCGAGCCCGGCACCTCGGAAGATGCGGCGGAATGGCTCGCCTCACAGAATGTGATGGCGGTCGGCGCGGACACCTGGGGCGTCGATGTGGTGCCACCGGAGAAGGAGGGCCGTCCCTTCTATGGCCATGTGGTTCTTCTGAAGAACCACGGGATCTATATCCTTGAGACCATGAATACCGGCCCGCTGGTAAGGGATGGGGTGACGGAGTTCATGTTCGTCCTCGGCCAGGCCCGCGTGCGCGGCACGGTGCAGATGATCATCAACCCGGTCGCGCTCTACTAGGCGAAACACGGCACCAGAGAAAGGGGACCGGGAAAGCCCGGCCCCTTTTTTTCATGCCTTCTCCCACTTGAAATGCGTCGCCATTAAATTTAATTATTGACTTAATTAAGTGAATAGTTAATATCCTGTGCATGGATAAATTTGCCGCCCTTTCTGACCCCAACCGTCGCCGCATTATCGAGATGATCTCGGCTCAAGGTGAACTCACGGCCGGGGAAATCAGCGAGAAGTTCACTGTCAGCGCCCCTGCCATCTCTCAGCATCTGAAGGTGCTGCGAGAGGCGGAGATTCTGAATATGGAAAAACGCGCCCAGCAGCGCATCTATTCCATCAATCCGGCGGGCGTGGACGAGATGTGGGAATGGCTCGGCAAAATGCGCAGTTTCTGGAACACACGTTTCGACGCTCTGGAACAATTTCTTAAAGACGGAGGAAAATAAGATGCAAAATGCACGATCTGACAATCTCAATACCTTTGAGTTTGTTATTTCCCGCAACTTCGATGCGTCGATTGAGCGGATGTGGCAGGCCTGGACCGATGTCGATCAGTTCAGCCAGTGGTTCGGCCCGAAAGGCTGCACCCTCTCCCACTGCACCGTCGATATGACTGTCGGCGGCGGCTATCACTGCTTGATTGCCTTCGAGGGGATGGAAGTGTGGGGCAAATGGACATTTCTGGAAATTGTCCCGCCGACAAAGCTCGTCTCCATCGTCTCCTTCTCCGACGAGACGGGCGAAGCGCTTGTCGAGCATCCGGGCATGCCGAACTGGCCACTCAAGATCCTGAGCACGATCACCTTCGAGGAGCAAGGCGAGAAAACCCGGATCACCGTCCGCTGGACCGCCTATGAAGCCACGGATATCGAAAGCGAAGCCTTCGAAAACGGTGCGTCCGATATGACTCAGGGCTGGACCGGTACCTTCGATACGCTGGAAGAGTTCCTGGCGAAAAATTCGGCGTAAAACCTAACTCCCCTGCCCTGCCGCCACGGCCAGATGGGTATAGGCGATTTTGAGGAGGGGGCAGTCGACATTTCCGGGCGCGCCCTTCGCAATCAGCGCGCCGAGGACATGTTCATGCTCGGTCTTGAGGCCGCCGGTGAGGTCGCGCATCATCGAGGCGGTGAAGATCGAGCCTTCCTTCGTCAGCATGGTGCTCTGTCCCGACTGGACCTTTTCGGCGATGGGATGGTCGTTGGCGGCGGCGATGGCGCAGGCCTCGCCATACATGCCGCGGGACATTTCCGCGCCATAGGGCGTCGCGACAATCTCGCCGATCGAGCCAAGGCAGAGCGTCGTCATGCCCGCAAGGGTCGCCAGCATCACCCATTTGTCCCAGAGCGCCTGCTCGATATCCGCAGCGTTGGTGAAATTGAAGTCGGCCTTCTCGCAATAGTCGGCGAAAGTGCGGGCGATCTCCGCATGGGCCGGGCTGCGCGCGCCCGAGATCAGCCCCGCCATGTCGCCCATGCGTTTCACCGCGCCGCTCTCGGTGATCGTCGCGGCAATCTGGGCAACGCCGCCCATCACCCGGTCCCGGCCAAATTTTTTGTCCAGCGTCTGGATATGATCGAAACCGTTGAGGAACGGCAGGAAGACGCCGCGCGCGCTCGCCTTTTCAAGGGACGCCAGCGAATCCGCAAGGTCATAGGCCTTCGGCGCGAGGATGATCAGGTCATATTCCGGGGTCAGCTGTTCGGCGTCAACGGTTCGCGGCTGGACCGTGCTGCTGCCCTCCGCCGTTTCGATGGTGAGGCCGTTCTCCTCGATCAACGCGCGGCGCTTCTCGCGCAGCAGGAAGGTGATGTCCGCCCCCGCCGCCATCAGTTTTGCGCCAAAATACCCGCCGACGCCGCCGGCCCCTACGATCAGAATTTTCATGGAACTCGCCTCACGTCTTCCGTCTGTAATTACGTTGATTTTTCCTGCGTTCTTCTATGGGGCTTTTCCGGCTATTTATCAACCAGCAAAGTCCCGGCTTTCGACGCGTCTTCCAGCGTTTCCGTCTCCGGGTCGTCGCGGCTGATGGTCAGTTTCGGCGGCGGCGGACCGGCGACAACCTCTTCGGTCTCCGCCGGGGTGGCCTGTGCGGCGCGATTTTCGGCGGGCAGAAGCGGCGCACCGTCGGTGCTCTGGTAATAGATCAGCTGCGGATCGGTCGGGTCGATGTCATTGGCCTCGAACGCCTCCTTGATGGCCCGGACCGCGCGGGAGCGGGTCACCACCTCGGCGGCGCGTTCGGAATTGATCCACCAGCGGACCTTCATCCCGAGGGAGGTCGCCCCGAGTTCCCAGCAGAGGATCTGCGGTGGCGGGTCGGTCAGGATTTCCTCCACCTGCTTCAGGGAATTCTCGATGATGGCGGTCATCTTGCCGATGTCATAGACATAGCCGACGGTGAGGTCGATCTCGATCCGGCGCACCTTCTGGGAGGTATTGACGATGACCGTGCCGGTATAGATGGTCGTGTTGGGAATGACGATATCGCGGCCGTCATAGGTGCGGATGATCGTCGCCCGCGGCTCTACCCGGAGCACGGCGCCCTCCGCCTCGCCGATCTTGATCTGGTCGCCGCGCCGGAACGGCATGCGCAGCAGGATCAGCAGCCCGGCCAGCCAGTTCTGCAATATATCCTTGAAGGCGAACCCGATGGCGAGCGACCCGATCCCGAGGCTCGCCAGCATGTCCGCCGGCTGGACCGAGGGAAAGACGATGGTCGTCGATAACAGCAGGCCGAACAAGGTCATCCCCCAGAAGCCGAAACTGGAGAGGATCAACCCGAGATCGGCCCGGTCCATGCGCCGGAAATAGGCCGCCACCAGCCGCTTCACCGCATAGGCCAGCAGCACGAACAGGACCATGGCCAGCAGGCCGACGACCAGGTTCGGGATCATCGCATAAAAGGAATTCCCCCAGTCCTCGATTGTTTGCTGCGCAAGGGCGACGCCGGTGGAGAGGGGTTCGCTGTCACTCATCCTTCGCGTCCTTCCTGCGTTCCCGGTTGGCCTTGCGAAAAGCCGGCGGCAGCACGTCAATCACGCTCACGATATCCTCGGGCAGATGGCCACCCTTCTCGATCTCCCGGATGAGCAGAAGCGCATGATCCTTCAGGATGTCCTGCACCTCCTTGCCGCAGGTCGCACAGAGGCGCGCATAGGCGCGGGCGATGCAGATCGCCATCAGGATATTCCCGCCCGACGCCTGGCGCAGCGGATGGAAAGCCTGGTTGATCAGGTTGCCGATGGACAGCTGTGGCACCATCAGACGGATATGGCCCTCCTCATCCTTGTGGATGGAGGCCGTGGCCGCTTCCTGCGTTTCCGCCTGCGACAAGGCATCGGAAATACCGTCCACCGTCGCAATCGCCGTGAAGGTATCGTTCACTCCGGGCGACAGGGCGCGGAGCGCAATCTCCAGAAGCAGGTTGACGGAAAACTCGATCGGGCTGTCCTCAGAACGGGAGGGCTGGATAAAGATATGCTTCTGGATGGAATCGACGGTTTCCTCATCCAGCTCCTTCGTTGCCTTGACCATCACTTCCTCGCCAAGCGTATAGGCACCGCGCGGTTTCTGGATTTCGAGCGTCACCTCGGCCTTCGTTGCGATCTCCGTCAGCTTGTCCTCGTTAAGAGTGCCGAGATAGCCCGGCTTGCCGGCGGTGATGTCGAAGACGAAGTCATCGACCTTCTCCACCGCTTTTTTCCGCTCTTTCCTCTCTTCCTTCCCCCGGCTCTTGTTCCGGTCGTCGAGCGCGGTCTTCAGATTCCTGGTGATACCGGCGATTTCATCATCAATTGCAACGCTTTCCGAGACATTGCGGACAAAATAGATGAGCTGCATCACGCAGAGCGTGGCCAGCACCTCCGCTCCGAGGATCGTGAGATTCGGTACGAAATCTGGCTCGACAAAGGTGATCGCCAGAATGGCATAGAGAAAGGTACCCCCGAAGATGCCCGCAGTCACCTGATTGACGATATCGGAAGTAAAGCGCTTGAGCATGCGCGGCGCCAGGTTTCCCGCCGCCAGCGCGAAGACCACGAGAACGATGGAATAGGTCAGCGTCAGGGCCGACATCGCCCCGCCCGCGATGACCGAGAGGATCGTCCGCGCCGTCTCGGGCGCGAGCAGCTGCAGAAAGGGGTCGATGCTGTCGGTGCCGAAATAGGTCTCCCCATAGGCGACAATCAGCGACAGCGCGCCGATGGCCAGCGCGATCCCCGCCGGCACGGTCTGCAGCATCACGAACGGATGTCGAAGAAATCTGAAATTCATCCTAGCTTACGCATTGTTATGGCCTCTCGGGCGTCATTGAACTGACTTGCGGCGCCGGATTTAACTCGCCCGTCACCAATCTGCTGTTTTAAGCATACCCATCATAGCTGTCCCGTTCCAACTGATTATTCAAGGGTTGTGTTACGACCATTCCTTTTTCAGCCAAGGCATTGCTATTAAAAGAAATCGGGGTAATATTACAAAAAAATGAAATGCTAATATAGCGGATTGACGGGGATGGAGCGGGAATATCAAACCACGTCTGAAACAACATTCAGAAACTGCGTGCTGACAAGCTATGATTATGGCAGCGAGCAGCTGCATATTCTCCGCACGACCGGGCCGTTGGGCCGGCGGGAACGGATCCCCATCTTTGAGCATATTCTGAAAATCAATAGCTCCGGGAAGCTGTTCTATACTCTCGACAACCGCGGCGGCCATGAGATTGAACTGAGCCCGGAAGATATGGATGTCCTCAACAATCTGCTGATGACCGGCGGTATAAATTATGTGCGCGGTGCCGTCATCACCAGCGACGACGCCTACAGCATTCTTGTCTCCATGGCCAACGCGAAGGCGAAGGCCCACAATTTCGAGGTTGAGCTGATTTCGACCACCAACCATGACGAAGCGGAAACCTTCGTTGTGTCAAAATTGCGGGAATGCCTCAGGGCTGAGCCCTAGCTCCTGATCCGGTCCTCACGAACGAAGCGATCGGTTGCGGTCGCATGGTTTGCTGGCGTCCCATGCACTTTCGGCAGGCGGAAACAGGCGCGCGCGATGCCGGGCTGCTGCTCACGGGCACCGGATTCTCCGCCCGACGGCAAGAGGACGGACACTTTTTCGATACCGAGATCGTCAAGCTGATAAGGCGTGCCATGGCCGAATTCCAGATGCCCGCGGCCGATAATGCCGATCACCAGCGGCGGATTGTCGCCGGTCTGCGTCTTCGCGATGTTGCAGGCAAAGGCGCGATCCCAGGTCTGCTGGGCGCGGGTAAAGTGATCTTTTCGGGCCTTGGCCTCCTCCGTCTGCTGCTGGAAAATCCCGTCCGGGCCGGAGACCAGCGAAAAGAGATAATCGCGATAGGCGTCTGTCGCGGGCTTGGCGGGGGTCAGTTCATCCCTGTCCTCTTCCGGGATGGCGTCCCATCCCTCTTTCCCGACCCGGGTGACCAGCGCGCGATAGCAGTTGAGCGCGATCATGTGGACGCCCATCTCGCGGCAGAAACGGAAAATTGGCAAATACATTTCGGGCGGAAAGCCCCAGACCGTCTTCCAGTCGACCTTTTCCAAGAATGCTTCCTCCGAAAGGTCGCCCGCTGCCCATTCATCGAGGATCGGCTGGGTGCTCCGCGGGAACATCTCGAACCCCACCACCATGTTCGGGTTCCGGCCATGAAGCGCCGCCATGACATGCAGCTGCCAGCGATGGACATCATACTGGTCATGGGTCTCCCCCAGCAGCACGACGCGGTTCTGCGCCATCTCGGCCATCAGTTCGTCATGCGGGATCAGGGCGCCGGTATCGGGATCGAGCCAGCTTGAAACGGGGTGCGGGTAAGGTGCGGTCATCCGGGTTATTTTCCTTCTGTTGGGGGACTAATAAAGGGTGTTTCCGGGTCCGGAAACAGGGGAACATGGCGCAGAGACTCAAAACCACCGGGCGGGCGGTGCGCCACCAGAACAAAGGTGGTCTCCGGCAACAGGGCGCGCAGCCGCGTGAAGATTTCCGCCTCGCTCTCGCTGTCGATGGCGCTGCTGGCCTCGTCGAGGAAGGCCCAGTCCGGTTTTTCGATGAGCAGGCGGATAAGCGCCAGACGTTGCAGTTCACCACCGGAGAAGCCCGTGATATCCGGATTGCCCCCCTCCTGCAACGCCTGGGCCTGATCCGGCAGTCCAACGGCCGCCAGATACTCTGAAATCGTTTCGGGATCGATGCTGCCCGCATCCCGCGGATAGATGGCGCCTTCCGCAAGCCGGGTGCCATTGATCGTGCTCCGCTGCGGAATAAAGGCGCAGGACTTGTCCGCGGGGATATGAATCTCCCCATGGCCGTAGGGCCAGATATCTGCAAGTGTCTTGAGAAAGGTGCTCTTGCCGAGGCCGGACGGGCCGGAAATCCAGACATGCTCCCCGGGTTTGAACTCCCAGTCCGCCGGGATCTGCAGCGGCTTGCCGGTCGGGCTTTCAAGGACAAGGTCCCGCACCTCGATCGTCCCTTTCGCGTGGTTGGTCACTGAAATCTCGCTCGGCGGGGCGTTCTTGCATTTCCGGATTGCATCCAGCAAATCACCAAGGCGGCTGGTGGTCGCCGCAAGTTCCGCGAGCCGGTTATAGGCAAAGATGAACCAGGACAGCGTCGTCACCACCCGCTGAAAGGCGGAGGCAAGCTGCATCAGCCCGCCGAAGGTGACATGGCCTGCGAAATAGGCGGGCAGCGCCAGCAACAGCGGAATACGCAGGATGGTCCGGAAATAGGGCACCTTGAAACAGCCGAGATAGAATTCCCGCAGGATCAGCCGCTTCCAGTTGGCGACGATGGCGTCGAACTTGCCATCGAGCCGCCGCCGCTCCGCCCCCTCGAAACCCGAAACAGCAACGGGATCGGCATTCTCGCGAAGGCGGACCAGATCGAAACGGAAATCCGCTTCCTTCCGCTGCTGATTGAAGGTCAGCCCTTTTAACGGATAGCCGAGCCAGTGAGTAAGCGCGCTGGAGAGGAAGACATAGAGAAACGCCGCCCAGACCATATAGCGCGGGATCGCTACTTCCCAGCCCAGCATCGTAAATTCCAGCGGGAAGTTGGAGAGCGACCAGAGCACGGCGATATAGGTGAACAGCCCGGTGACCGAGGTGATCAGATCAAGCGTTTCTTCAACAAAACTCTTCACGAACAGGCGGCAATCCTCGGCGATCCGCTGATCGGGATTGTCGATTTTCTCGATCCCGTAGCCGTTCTGCAGCCGCCAGTAGGTCTTGTCCGACAGCCAGTCCGTCAGGACGGAGGCCGTCAGGTCCTGCCGCCAGCGCATGACCAGGAACTTGCGCAGATAGTCACTCGCCAAAGCCAGACCGGAAATCGCGGCGATCAGCAGCGCATAGACCCCGACCTGGCGTGCCGCCTCCGGCCCGTCGAACTGCTCAAGCGCGCTGTAGAAATCATTCGTCCACTGGATCAGGCGGACGGAAACCGGGATGTTCGCCAGTTCAAAAAGCAAAACCACAATGTACAGAAAGACATTGCGGCTGCTTTGCAGGTTGAAAAAGCTGATGCGCAGGATCATCCAGAGCTGTCGCGCAAGTTCCATTATTCACAAACTTTCCGGACGGAGCGCGCCTGCGCCCCGTCCGATGCCATCGGGTTAAGGAAAAGGGTGGAATTCACCTAGTTCAGAATTTGTAGCTGAGACCGACCTTGAGGCTGCGCCCCGGTGCAGTCTGAAGCTCGATCGGGTTGGTTCTCTTGACCGCGTCCGATCCGTTGATCGGGAAGCCGCGCGTCTCCGGACCGAAGTAGCGGGTATCGAAGATGTTGGTCAGACCCGCCCGGAAAGTGAGGTTTTCCGACGCCTGCCAACCGGCGAGAATGTCGAACACCGCATATCCGGCCGGTGAGAACTCGGTGGCGGGATCATCCACCTCGGCGGAACCATCCTGGAAGGTGCCGACCAGCTCGATATCGATGCCGGTGCTCGGATGCACATATCTGAGACCCGTCACAAGCTGTAGCGGCAGCGCGCCGTTATAGACCCTCTCAACGCCGCCATCCTCGATCTCCCCCTTCTGGTAGGAAAGCGCAACCCGGGTCGAAAAATTATCGGAGAGCTGCATGGCGGCAGTCGCCTCGATCCCGTACATCAGCAGGGAATCCGCATTGTCATATGTCAGGGTCATCGTCCCCGGCGGCAGACCGTACTGCGTCGGGTCGGCATCAACGAAATTCTCGATGAAGTTCTTGTATTTCGCAACGAAGCCGTTGATCGAGAAATAGCCCTTGTTGCCATAGTCTCCGCGGAAGCCGAGCTCATAGCTATCGACCGATTCCGGCTCAAGATTGGGGTTCGGTACCAGCGCAAAGGCAGGCAGGCTGTCGAGGGACTGGTAAAGCTGCTGCGCGGTCGGCATCTTGAAGCCTTGCGCAAACTGGCCGTAGATCGAATAGGTATCGGTCAGTTCGTAAATCGTGCCGAGCTTGAACTGCAAATCGGACGCCGTGACTTTTTTCGGCTCCGCCCCCGGCACCAGCTGATAGTCGCTGTCGGTTTTCGGATTGATGGAATAATTGGTGTAGCGCACGCCCGGCGTGATCTTCAGCCGACCGTCATAGAGGGAAATCTCGTCCTGCAGATAACCATCAAGGCGGGTCGTCGACGCATCGGCGAAGTTGAAACCACCGGCGCGGGCCACGGTCGTCGTGTCCGTCGTGTAGTTATAGGTGATGTCCTCCCGCTGATAATCGGTTGTCGTATAATCACCGTCGATGCCGTAGGTCAGGGTATGCAGGCTATCGCCCCAGTTGAAGGAGGATTCGAGCTGGAAGTCCCCTTCATAGAAGGTTTCCTCATAATACTGGCTGATGTCGCGCCGCTCCTCATCGCCGCTGGCGATCACCGTGCGGTAACGCTCGTTGAAGCGGTTGACCTTCTGCGGGGAGTAGGTCACCTGCCACTTCACCCGGTCCAACCAGTCCTGTTGCTGCACCAGCCAGTCCTGATCAAGGGACAGGCGGTAGCGCTCAATCTCCTGATCATGGTGATAGAGATGGATGTCGGACGTGCCGTCAGACCCCAGCACCGAATTCTGATCGACAGAGGTGTCGCGATTGAAATATTCACCGGTCAGGCGGAATTGGTTGGTATCGGACGGATGCCATACCAGCTTGGAAAGCAGGTTGTTCGACTGGCTGATCGTCGGGTCGAACTCGTTACAGGGCGTCGCCTCGGGGTTGCGCGGGCAGTCCTGAATGGCGTAGGGGCCGATCCGGGCGTTATCAAGATCGGTCTCGCGCCCGTCCCGCCGGGTATAGCTCAGCAGGGCTTCGAACTTGCGGCTGAACCGGGCCGCGCCGGTAACGGATTCGGTAAAGGCCTCATCCACCGTGCCATAGCTAAAATCGGCGGAGCCGCCGACCGTCTTGCCGCCGGTCAGATAGTCCGACGGGTCCTTGGTCACGAAATTGACCGTCCCGCCGAGCGCATCACTCCCCCACAGCACCGAGCCGGGCCCGCGGATGATTTCTACCGCCTTGACGTTGGAGGATTCGACGATATCGCGGGTTGAATCCGTGATCCGCTCGATCGTCCGGTTGCCATCGACCAGCACCTGGGTCCGGTTGCCGCCGACACCACGAATGCGGATCCCGCCGGAGCTCGAGAACGGATCGGTGCCCGTCGTCTGCTTCGGCACCTCGATCCCGGGTTCATATTTGAACACCTCTTCGATCACGTTATCCATGCGCCGGTCGAGATCCTCGCGCGTCACCGTGGACACGTTCGCCGGGGTTTCCATCAGGGTCTTCTGCTTGCGGTCCGCCGTCACCGTCACCGGCGGCATCGTCAACATGTTGGGCGCCTGTGCGGGTGCCGAGGATGAGTCTTGCGATTCGTCCCCTTCCTGATCCGGTTCGGCCGTGCCTGAGGATTGCGCCACGTCCAATGCCTGCTTCGGCTCGGCCGATTGCGCGTAAGGCGCTGTTATCAATGCAAAATAACAACAGGTCGTCAGGGCGACCGTTCGAACAGATCTGGACATTTAACTCACTCCGGTTTTGGTTCTTGCCTTGGAATGATTCATTTTGCAATTAAGAATCATTCTCATTAACTGGCCGTAGTTAATAATGATTATCAATAGCATTACAAGAGATTTTATGAAAATCAGGGCGAAATTATGCCCATTTTCCCCGCGCAAAACGGGAAGAGGGAAGGCCTGACAAGGCGGCGGAATATTGTTCAGAAATATTCTAATCTCGCCTTTTCCGCGACGGGAATGCGCGCCTTTGCGGGCAGTGCTCCCCGTCCCCGCCGGAGAAATACCGCGCTAAAATCGCCGGGAGATTGTGTCAGAAATGTGGCGAAATGGCCGGAGAAAGAAGCAGAATTATTTTGAAAATTTTTCCCGAGACGGATTTATTACCGCTCATTTGAGGGGGCGGCCCTGCCCTCCCGCGCGCCTGGTCAGGCGGATCGGGACCAGAGTAGCGGGTATCGAAGATGCTGGCCAGGCTCGGCCTGTATCTTCAAATATGCCCTTTCTGCACAAAAGCCCTTGTCACAATCCGGTAAACCGCAGCGTCTCTATGAATCAATATATGGAGGAAAAGAAATGATACCGGTAATGAGTTTGCGCCCAAATAACAAGATAGATATTGAATTTATTAAGCCAAGACTGAGTCCGGAGGACTGGTTTGCCGCCGAAATACCAAAAAGCCAGCAAATAATTAATATGTTACAACAGAAAAATTTAGCGGAATTCGATAAAAAGCACGGTACAAACTGTGTCAGTAAGCTGGACAATTTTAACGAAGAATACCGGCATTACTTCGACAAAAAAATTTTGATTTACGCAACGCAAATGTACTTTTTTTACACTGAGCCCAGTCTCAAAAAGAAATACGGGCATCTACTACGGTTAAACGAACGAAATGCTATAATTGATCGCGTTGTACGGGTTGTCGGAGATGAAGCAACACGCAACAATTTTGCAAATTTCTTTAAAAAATACTATTTCGTTACCCCTACCGATTTTCTTGAAATCCGGGCGACCCAGGCAATCGAAACAGTTACCGACAAGGTTCAAGAAGCCATTTCAGGATCATTTATGCAAGTAAATGATAAGGACATCAATACCATCAAATCCCTGGATGTTGATATAGACAAAATTGGCATGCCGGAAATAATACCGCTGGAAACCGGTAAAAATTTTAGCCAGGAAGCCTATACCGCTTATACAGCCTTCTCTAAATATGAACTGCTTGGAACTTCGGTAAACTCAAAGGCGTCTAACAAAACACAAAAGATATTTTCAGGCCTACTGCCCTCACAGCTCAACACAGCATTTAAAGTTACCGATGATGCTTATAAGGATAATTTTGTCGAGGCCTTTAATCTGCTTGAGCAGTTAGAAGTTCAACTTAGAGAGCGTGGGCAATTTTTTACCAAGTTTGACTTATTGCAATTCCTCGGCGATCTAATACGAAATCCGCGCTCCACCCTCCTTGTTCAGCTATATTATCTCGATAAAATATGCCAGAGAAACACTATCCTCTACAGAAGAGCCTTTGACGTGGCGGAGTATGCAGCAAAAAAGAAACTGTATTTTGGTGGGCAGGCTAAAATAGGGCAGGATTTATTTGATAAACTGAAGGAAAACAGTTCAGCCAGGGTCGGCAAAGTCTTTGAAAAATCACAAAAATTTTTAACCGCCGGTAACTTTCAGGCCCGTTATGACGCGCTTGAAAACAATACAATTGCAGACGAAAAAACGGACGCCCCCTCGAGTTCGAAAAAACCGGGCAAAAGAAGCGGCAAGCGTTCTAAGCCACCTAAAAAACCGAATAAATCTTCGGGCGGTGTGTCTAATTTCAGGGCCTTTAAAGTTTATACCGGGGCAAAGCTCAGAACCCTGGCAATAAAATCCCTCGAAGAGTCCGCCCCGGATCTGAATGACAATGATGATCAGACGCCTTCAAAAACGCCTGTTATCAAGAAAAAGCAGGATAAGCCTACAATTTCCGAGCCGGAAATCTATGCGTTCAAAACCTATATCCTGGGTGCGTTAAATGACATGGAGGAAAAATGTACGCTTTTTCTAAAAAACACTTACCTCGATACGAACAGCAGCGCGGAAATAAATAATTTTTCGGCGGAAATAACATCGCTTCGTGCCGGGATCGAAAAAACGAATGAAAAGAACATCGCCGAGCTCTCAGATGCTTTCGACGGGTTAAACGACCGCGTCTACAAAAAATGCGCCCAAATCGTCAACACGCACAGGCAACAAGTCCGATCCGTTCAGCAACAGCAGCAGCAAATAGAATCTGAAAATCTGCGTGCCCGTCAGCTTCAGTCCTTTTTTGACAGAGTCATAAGCCAGGCCAGGAAGGAGAGGCTGTCGGAGGGTCGGAACCAGGGCGGTCGGGTCAAGGTTGAGCCCATTGATGACCTTTGGGGAGAATGCATCGACTATTTCCATAATCGGTCATTCATATATGACCAGGAAATACAATTTCTCGACTGTTCCCGGGTACTGCTGCCCAATGAATGCCTTGCCTATTATGTGACGCAAACAAGCAGAAATACGGAAGGAGCGCTTTTTTGCATCTCTATCCATCGCTGGAAAAAACGCAAGGATATCGACCTTGTCCCGGCGCCGCAGAATGACAATGATGATAATGATGATCCGGACGAAGAGTCGTTAAAGAAAGACTATGAAATTGAGGATGCAGACGTAATACCATATGTCAGCATACCGCTCTATGCGCCACAGCCGGACGATAATTTGAACGATAAAAACATCGACAAAAATACGGGATACCTGTTCCGTCCCGAGGCAGTGATGGATGAAGCGATTTGGGAAGACCAGGACAAGAAAATGGGGACATCCTTCGCCGTGATCCACGTCATGCCACAAACGTAACTGGCGGTAATGATTACAAAGTTATAGAGCTGCACGGCTTTGCGGGCGGCGTCCTTCTTCCTCACCGGAGAAGGGCGCCGATCAAAACGCCGTCAAATTGGGTCAGCGTGTTATGAAACGACCGGGGTAAACTGCGAAATTATTTTGAAAATTTTCCCCTGAAACGGAGTTATTGCCCTTCATTTGAGGGTTCGGCACTGTTCTCCGCGCGTCTGGTTCGACGGATCGGGACGATAACGGCGCCCCCCTCCGCCATGCCGCGAAAGGCTTTCACGCCATAGCAGCGGGCGAGATTCTCCTCGGTCAGCACAGTCTCCGAGGGGCCGTCGGCGGCAATCTGTGTCTCATGCAGCAGCACCAGCCGGTCGCAATAACGCGCCGCCAGCGTCAGGTCATGGATCACCACAATGACGCTCTTGCCCGAATGCGCGAGACGGCCGAGCCGGTCCATGACATCGATGGCATGACCGGGATCGAGGCCGCTGATCGGCTCGTCTGCGAGCAGGATATCCGGCTCCCCCGCCATGGCCCGCGCCAGCAGGACACGGGAACGTTCACCGCCGGACAGCTCCGTCACCAGCCGGTCGCGGAAGGAGGCAATATCGCATGCCTCCATCGCCCGTGTCACGGCCTCCCGGTCGGTCTCGGTGAGGGCGCGCCAGCGGCCCTGATGCGGCAGCCGGCCGAGCGCGACCAGCACTTCCACGGTCACGTCCCAGTTCACCTCTCCCGACTGCGGAAGATAGGAAAGCTGGCGGGCGAGCAGGCCGGGATCGATCCTGTCGCGCAACTCGTCCTTGATCCGGATGTCCCCCGCCTCCGGCGTCAGAAGACCGGCGATACAGCGCAGCAGGGTCGACTTGCCCGAGCCGTTGGGCCCGATCAGGCCGATCATCTCTCCGGCCCTGACGTCCAGGCTTATATTCTCCAGCACCCGGCGATTTCCGAAGGATTTCGAGAGGGCGGACACAGAAAGCTGGATCACAGCAGCCGCCTCCTCTGTTGCAGGACGAGATAGAGGAAGAAGGGGGCGCCGATCAGGGCCGTCAGCACCCCGATTTTCAGCTCCCGCCCCGGCGACAGCAGGCGCACGGCGATATCCGCCATCAGCAGCAGCGCCGCACCGCCCAGCATACTCGCGGGCAGCAGCAGGCTGGGCCGGTTACCGGTCAGGCGGCGCAGCAGATGCGGTACGATCAAGCCGACAAAGCCGATCGCCCCCGCGACCGAGGTTGCCGCCCCGACGGAGAGCGCGGTGCCGAAGACGAGCCGCCGCCGCACGGCGCCCATATCGAAGCCCATGGTCTGCGCCGCCTCCTCCCCCAGCGTCAGGGCATCGAGGGGGCGGGCGACCGTCATCAGGATCAGGCAGCCGAGCAGGATGAAGGGCGCGGACAGCCAGACATGCTCGAAACTCCGGTCGGCGAGCGATCCGAGCAGCCAGAACATGATCTCGAGCGCCGCAAACGGATTTTCCGCCATATTGAGGGCGAGCGAGGTCAGGGCGGCGGCAAAACTGGTCACCGCAACCCCGGCCAGGATAAAGGTGAGCGGACTGTTCGACCGACCGGCCAGAAGCTGGACCACCAGCACGCCAAGCGCCGCGCCCAGCATCCCGCCGAACGGCAGCGCGAGCGCGAACAGACTGGCAAGGCCGAAATAAAAAGCCAGCACCGCGCCAAGCGAAGCAGCCGCAGACACGCCGATGATACCGGGTTCCGCCAGCGGATTGCGCAGGAATCCCTGAAGCGCGGCGCCGCTCAGGCCGAGGGTCGCACCGATCATCAGCCCGAGAATGGCGCGCGGCAGCCGGATTTCATAAAAGATCAGGGTCGTGCTCCCCTCCTCCCCCGCGAGGACGGCGGCCAGCAACTCGCCGATGTCAATCTCGGCGGGGCCGACGAGCAGCGAACCCACGAAGGCCGCCACCACGGCAAGCCCCAGCAGCGAGAACAGGAGGGGCAAAGGGACAGGATAGTTCTTGTTGCGCATCACGTCCGCTTCATTCGGCATTGGCGAGCGTGGAGGAGATGATCGCAGCACGGGTTTCATGAAGCGCCGCAACGGCATCGGCGATATCGGGCGTGCCGCAGACCCAGAGGTTCGGCGGCAGGATCAGCCGTTCCTGATCCAGAAACGCGGTTTGCAGTGCCGGATGGCGGAACTTCTGCGTCGCCATAGCGGGCGCCTCCACCGGCTCGTTCACGATGAGGATATCCGGCCGCGCCGAGATCAGCGTTTCCAGCGGCACCTGACCGATCCCCCGCACGCCGATTTCCGTGCCGAGATTGCGAAAGCCCGCCGCCTCGACCACCGCACTCGCCAATGTGCCGACGCCCGAGGTAAAGCCGTTCGCCCAGTAAAGCGCCGCCAAAGGCCGGTAGCCGCTCTCTTCCGGCTCCGGCAGCTTGTTATTGAACGCCGCGATCATCGCCTCGCCGCGTTCTGGCTCTCCCACGGCCCCGGCGACAGTACGGATATTCGCGCGAATATCATCCAGACTGTGGGCGACGGGAAGGTCGATCACCTCAAAGCCGAGTTTCCGGAGCAGATGGACGGTCGGCCGGGCGGTATACTCCCCGGCCAGGATGAGATCCGGCTCCAGCGGCAGGATCTCCTCCGACCGGCCGTGATTCTGGGGCAGGCCCGCCGCCTCTTCCGTCATCATCGACGTCGAGATATCCGTCGCGAGGAAACTTAATGAGGCGATCTGCTCCCGATCCGCCAGCAGCAGGAGAAGCTGGTCGGCGCAGACATTCATGGAGACGATGCGCGCGGGCTTTGCCATTCCGATGCCGGGCAGAAACCCGGCAATCAGGAGGACAAGCGCCGCCCGCAAACACCATCTATGAAGGCCCTGCGCCGCCACGGTCAGTACGGCCCGAACTTGATCTGAAGACCGGCGAAGAAGGAAATCCCCGGCGATCCATAGCCATAGACATCCTGATAATCCTCATTCAGGAGGTTTTCACCGCGCATATAGAACTTCGCGCCCTCCGCGAACTCATAGGAGCCCGCCAGATTGACGAGGGTATAGCTGCCCAGCTCCACCGTCCGCGTCGCCACGGGGAAGAAGCTGTCAAAGACGGTATCCGTCTGCTTGCCGTTATACTGGATGCTCAGATTGACGTTCGCCGGACGCTCCATCACGTCGAAGTCGTAATTGCCGACAAGGCTGGCGATATGCTTCGGGCGGCGGGTGAGCTGTACCCCGTTTGAATCCTCAGCGTTCGTGTAGGTATAGGCGGCGTCCAGACGGACATTCTCGAACGGCTCGGTCGAGGCCGTGAACTCGATCCCGTCGATCCGGCTGGTGCCCGGGGTATTGACGGCGGTGGTGCCGCTGCCCTGAATCAGGTTCTCGATGCGGTTGTTGAAATAGGTCACATCGAGGATCAGCCGGTCATCGAGGAAGGACTGCTCGACACCCGCGTCCCAACCGAAGCCTTTCTCCGGCTCCAGATTGGGATTGCCTGTATAGCTGGGCGTGGAGCCATACAGCTCGAACAGGGTCGGGTTCTTCACCGCGCGACCGAAGCTGCCGTGCAGGCGCGTCGCCGTTTCCTGAAACAGGTAGGCGGCGGTGCCGCGATAGGTGGTCTGGTTGTCAAACAGATCGTCATTGTCGTCATAGCGCACGGCACCGGAGAGGAACAGGCTGTCCCACAGGCTCACCCGATATTCCGACGTATAGCCGTAATTCACGATACTGACCGTATTCGGCCCCGAAAAGCCGCTGTTGGTATATTGCTCTTCCTTCTTGCGCTCCGCCGCCAGCGTCACCGTATGCTCCGCCGCGGCGACATCCGGGGTTGAGAAATAGAAGTCCGACTGATAGCCATAGGTGATGCTTTTCCCCTCGGTCGTGAAGGTTGTCGCGCCTGTTGCGTCCAGAAAGTCCGTATGATCATCCATATAGCTCGCCTTCAGAAGCTGGTCCCAGGCCCCGTCGGCGAGGCTGAGCTTGCCGCTCACAAGGCCGTATCTTTGCAGCGACTGCGAGGTATCCAGACTGTCGACGGCATTGACGACCACCGCCGAGCCATCGGCATCGAGATCGCTGTCGATGATCATTCCGACGGCCTTTAGCTCAAGGTTTTCAACGGGTTTGACGCCGATCTTGATGCGGCCTGTGGTATTGTCATAGCCGTCCTTTTCCGTATTGCCATCGTCTTCATCGGCCGCGGAGATGCCATCGGTGATGAAGCGCTCGACCGTTGCGGACACCGTAAATTTGTCACTGCCATAGCCGAGGCCGACCTGCCCGTCCCGGGTGGAGAAGGAGCCCAGCTCGCCACGGGTGGTGACGGTGAAGCCCGGCTCTGGATCCTTGGTGATAATGTTGATCACGCCGCCGATGGCGTCGCTGCCATAGATCGCGCTCTGCGGCCCGCGCAACACCTCGATCCGGGCAATCCCGGCATTCAGCAGATTGGCGAAGTTGAATTCCGACTGGGCGGCAGGGTTGTTCACCTCGATCCCGTCGATCATGACGAGGGTCTGGTTGCCCTCGGTTCCGCGGATACGCACCTGGGTCAACTGGCCGACCGATCCGGCCCGGTTCACGGCGACGCCCGGCACATCCCGAAGCACATCCGAGACCACCCGCACCTGCCGCTGTTCCAGCTCTTCCGCCGTGATGACGGTGACGGAACTGCCGATTTCCTTCGATGGCAAAGGCGTATGGCTTGCCGAGATAACAAGCTCCGGCTCACTCCGGACTGCGTCATCCGCCTGCGCCACAGCCGGTGCCGTCAGGCCGAGCGCGAGCAGCCCGCCGGTGGCAAGATGAAGGGAGGTCGTTTTTTTCTTTCCTAAATAATCAAACATTGCTGATCCTTCTTGTTTCAATAAAGACAAGTAAGGCCAAACAGCGATCCGGCCGCTTGCGCCTGACGACGAAGAAACGGCTGCGATCAGATAAAAGCACAAAGCCCGGTACCCGGGATTTATCGCCTTCAATGGATGAGGAAAAAACTTCAGCCCGACCCCTGACAGCAACGCATTTCCGCGCGCCACCACAAACGGCATTCCGTCCCACGAGCACACCCCGTACAGTGGTCGAGCAGCGCTTGCGACGGCAGGTTTCCTGGCTCACAGGTCATTGCACCTCCCGGCCTTCCCAGTTTCCCAGTGGCTTTTACGGGGGCGCTCTCTGTTCACAGTTGCGGGGGCAGCCAGGGCTTTGAAAATCCCGAAATTTAGGGCTTTTCAGCTCCTGTTCCCTTTTTCATCCATAACTGGAACCATCGCTGTGGCTGAAATTGCATCAGGCTTTTTTATAAGTCAAGCAGCAACCGGACCGGACGCCAAACTTTTGCCATAAATTTGAAGGATCGCGCGGGGGGCAATTAAAAAAACCCTCGAAAGCCGTCCTTGTAAAATTAAAAACAAAATTCGAACAAAAACGGAACAAAGGCATTTGACTCAACATACAGGAGTATAATATTTTACTGATGTGAGGCCTCGATATGATGATGCACTGAAAAGGGCGGTGTAATTCAGCATCGAGGGCGACAGGCCCAACCTGTCTTTCTAAGCTAAAGGAAATTCTGATGGCTAAAGGAACTCGCAAGATCGGGCGGAGTGCCAAAACTGGTCGCTTCACCACGGTCAAAAAGGCTCAAAAATATGCAAATACGCATGTCGTTGAGACGATTAAAAAACCTAAATAATAAATAGGTTTCAGAGCGGTCTTTTCTTAGCGGGGAGGTCGCTCTGTTTTTTTGACTATGCAAAAATGTGCATTTATTCGCAAGAATAAAGTTACCATTTTGGTATATTTCGGAGTCTTAAGAGGGCAGGTTCACATAAAATATGCCCCAAATTGTCCCACGAATGCTTGCTCAGAATTCCAAGTATTACATATCAAATTAAAAAACCCTCGAAAGCCGTCCGGTTTCAAGGGTTTAAATGGTAGGCGCTACAGGGTTCGAACCTGTGACCCGCTGATTAAGAGTCAGCTGCTCTACCAACTGAGCTAAGCGCCCACAATAAGCATTCATTATCGCGGTTTATCGAAGGGCGCGCGGCCTCTCGAAAGGTATTCCCGAGCCCGAAAACCGCATGGTTCCGCGCCGGGAGCGACTGTGTAGCACAGGAATTCCCGCCCGACAAGAGGCGAGAGAGGCACTAATCGCTCGACAACCCATTTTCGCGGCTTTATCATAGATACACCAACGACTTGTGCCTTACCTCACATACCTATCACATTGGGAATTCGAAAATGGCCAAGCAGACCCTTTTTGAAAAATATGGCGGTTTCTCCGCCGTCAGTAAAATTGTGCTCGATTTCTACGATGTCCTGCTCGACAGCGATGAAGTCGGACCGTTTTTCGATGATGTCGACATGCCCCGGCTGATCGACCACCAGACGAAATTCATTGCCTCCCTGCTGGGCGGACCGGCGTCCTATACGGATGAACAGTTGAAACGGCTTCATGAACGGCTGGAACTCAAAAACAGCCATTTCGACGAGGTTCTGGATACCCTCGGCGATACGCTGAAACGGCACGGCTTCAGCGCCGGTGATCTCGCCCTCGTCAACGAGGCGCTTGAACGGAGGAGATCAGTCATTGTCTGTCGCGATGTCGATTGAGGCCATCAATGAGCAGCTGCTGCGCGCCATTGGTGTGGGCGTTGCCGTCCTCGCGGCGGAGGACCTGCGGTTCGTTTTTCGCAACGAAACCTTCCATGAATGGTTCGATGAGGAGGCGCCACAGACCAATCTTGGCGGCCTGTTTCCCGATCTCGACATAGCGGACCTGATGACACAGCTGCAGGAGAGCGGCCGCCTTACCATCGAGATCAAGCGCAAGGCCCGGCGGCGGGAGAAGATCTACGCCGCGGATTTCACCCTGTCGGAGGAAAATGGCGGCGGCATGATCATCCTGGTCTGCCAGAACATTTCCCGCATCCGCGAGCTGGAATCGATGATCGACAGCTATTCCCAGATGGTCGAGCGCAACACCCGCGAGATCAAGCGCGAGAAGGAGCAGGTGGAAAAGCTCCTGCTCAACATGATGCCGCGCTCGGTTTACGAGGAATTCAAGACCTTCGGCGTGGTCATCCCGAAGCTCTATGATCCGGTGTCCGTGCTGATGCTCGATTTCGTGGGCTTCACCCAGATGGCCGCCTCTGCCGATCCGGCGGTGACGGTAAGCGAGCTCAATGACATCTACAGCGCCTTCGACCGTATCGGCGAGCAATATGGCTGCGAGCGGATCAAGACCATGGGCGATGCCTATATCACGGTCGCCGGCCTGCCCGATCCGACGCCGGACCATGCCCGCGCCGTCGCCAATGCCGCCATCCGCTTCATCCGTTATCTGGAACGGCGGAATGAAGGCCATCCGAACCAATGGCGCTGCCGCATCGGAATTACCAGCGGACCCGTCGTCGGCTCGGTCGTCGGCATCCAGAAATATGTCTATGATATCTTCGGTCCCGCCGTGAACCTCGCCTCCCGCCTGCAGGACCTGTCGGAAGCGATGGAGATCACGACGAATGGTCCGGTCTATGACGTGCTCCGGGACTCTTTCCGCTTTGAATACCGGGGCAAGCAGCAGGTCCGCGGCTTCGACGAACAGGATATCTTCCAGCTCATGGACAGCCGCGAACCCATCCGCTAGCGTTTGCCGGGAATATCGATGTCGCGGTGGATATAGACGCTCATCACCAGGCCGAAGCTGATCATCAGGGTCAGCATCGCCGTCCCGCCGTAGGAGATCAGCGGCAGCGGCACGCCGACGACCGGCACCATTCCCATGACCATGGCGACATTGATGAAGATATAAAGGAAGAAAATGCCGGTCATGCCGATGGCCAGCAGCTTGCCGAAATGATTGCGCGACCGGTAGGCGATGGCATAGCCATAGGCGATCAGCAGGATATAGAGTGCGAACAGCAGGAGCCCGCCGACCATGCCGAACTCCTCCGCCAGCATGCTGAAGATGAAGTCGGTCCGCATCTCGGGCAGGTAATTGAGATGGCTTTGCGTGCCATTGAGCAGCCCCTTGCCGAACACCCCGCCCGAGCCGAGCGCGATCTTCGACTGCATGATGTGATAGCCCGCGCCGAGCGGGTCATTCTCCGGATTGAGGAAGGTCAGCACGCGTTTCTTCTGATAGTCATGCAGGAACTGGAAAGCGAAGAAGCCCGCCGGGATCGCCGTGCCGACGACCAGCGCAAATTTCCACAGCCGCACCCCGGCGACGAAAAAGATGATCCCCGCCCCCGCGATCAGCATCAGCGCTGTCCCGAGATCCGGCTGACGCAGGACCAGTGCCGCTGGTAGCAGCACCATGAGAAGCGGCGGCAGAAGCCAGCGGATGCGCCGGACATCTTCCAGACCGATATTATGGAAATATCGGGCAAGGGCCAGGATCAGGGCGATTTTCATCACCTCGGAGGGTTGCAGCTGGAACGGCCCGAGGTCAATCCAGCGACGCGCGCCCATGCCGATCACACCCATCACCTCGACCGCGCCCAGCAGTATGAGGGCGACGGCATACAGGGGATAGGCAAGATTGAGCCAGATACGGATGTCGACCAGTGCCACCATGAACATCAGAGCAAGACCCGCGCCAAAGCGTATCATCTGGCGCGAGGCCCAGGGCTCCAGATTACCGTTGGCGGCGGAATAGAGCATCAGGAAGCCGACCGACGCGGTCGCGCAGATCAGCAGGACAAAGCCCCAGTTGATATCCCAAAGTTTGCGGGTCAGCGGAATAGTGACATTTTTCTGCCCCAGCTCCCTATACATCCCCGCCTCCTGCCGGACGGCGGATGGCGATGTCATAGCTGGGCCGGCGCAAGGGATCGAGGCGCAGCGTTTCCTGTAACAAGTCGCGGGCAATCGGCGCGGCGGTACTGGAGCCGGAACCGCCATGCTCGACAATGACCGAAACCGCATAGCGCGGATCGTTATAGGGCGCATAGCCGACGAAGAGGGCGTGGTCCCGCTCCTCCCACGGCTTTTCATCCGATTTGCGCACACCTTCAATACGTTCCTTACGGGAGATGCGGCGCACCTGCGCGGTGCCGGTCTTGCCCGCCATTTCCCAGCCCTCGACCTCGATTTTCGCGGCCCGGGCCGTACCACGCGGGCCGTTCATCACCTTGTTCATGCCACTCAGGACGGTTCTGAGAGCACTCTGGCTGATACCGATGTCCCGGTTGGCGGCCTCTTCCTCCGCCCGCGGCAGGACGGCGCCTTCCAGCGTCTCCCCCGTGACCGAGCGGATCAGCCGCGGGTTCACCTTCTTGCCGCCATTGGCAAGGCGTGCTGTCATCACGGCAAGTTGCAACGGCGTCGTCAGCACATAGCCCTGCCCGATCCCGGTGTTGTAGGTTTCGCCAAGCTGCCAGGACACGCCCTGAACCGCCTGTTTCCAGGCCCGCGTCGGGATCAGGCCCGCCCGTTCGCCCAGTATGTCGATGCCGAGTTTTTCCCCGAGGCCGAAGCGATGCGCCATGTCGGCGATCTTGTCGACGCCGACCTTGCGGGCGATATCGTAAAAATAGATGTCGCAGGACTGGGAGATCGCATCTTCCATGTCGAGCTTGCCATGCCCGCCCCGCTTCCAGCAGTGAAAGCGATGCTTGCCAAGCTGTGTATGGCCACCGCAGAACACCTGATGCCGGGCGGTGATCACCCCTGACTCCAGCGCCGCAAGGGCGACAATCATCTTGAAGGTCGACCCGGGCGGATACTGTCCGGCAATCGCCTTGTTGCCGAGCGGTCGTTTCGGGTTTTCCACCAGCTCCTTCCAGTCGGCGGAGCTGATCCCGCTCGCAAAATCATTGGGATCGAAGGACGGCACCGACACCATCGAGAGAATATCGCCCGAGTGAATGTCCATGACAACGGCAGCGGCGCTCTCCTCGCCCATGCGGCGGACGGCGAATTCCTGAAGCTGCTTGTCGATGGTCAGTACCGCATCGTTACCGGGGATGCCTTCCTCGCGGTTGAGCTCGCGGATGACGCGGCCATAGGCATTGGCCTCCAACCGGCTGAGTCCCGCCTTGCCGCGGAGTGTCCGGTCGTAATATTTTTCGACCCCGCTTTTACCGATGCGGAATTCCGGCAATTCCAGAAGCGGATCATACTCCTGATCCTGCAGATCCTTTTCCGATACCGCGCCGACATAGCCGACGATATGGGCGAACAGCTTGCCGTAGGGGTAATCGCGGGTGGAGCCGACATCCATCTGGATGCCTGGCAGATCCGGCGCATTGACATTGATCCGAGCGAACTGGTCCCACGTCAGGTTATCGACGACGGGAATGGGAACGAAGCTGCGCTTGCGCGCGGCGTCTTTCAGTACCCGCTCCCGATCAATCGATTCTGCCGGCACAAAACGGGTCAGCGCATCCAGTGTCGCCTCGATACTGCCCGTCTGTTCGGGGATCAGGATGACGCGGTAGTTATGGCGGTTGCTGGCAATCTCGGTGCCGAAGCGGTCGACGATCCGGCCCCGGAGCGGCGGCAACAGCCGGAGGTTCATCCGGTTTTCATCGGCCATCATTGAATATTCGTCGGAATGAATGACCTGAAGATAGTAAAGCCGTCCGGCCAGCGCCGACATCAGCATCGCCTGCCCGCCCGCCATCAACAGCGCCCGGCGGGAGAAGACCTTGCCTTTTTCCTTATGCTGGTCCTTCGCCATCAGGTCAGCCTCAACAGGTTGTTCTGGAGCATGCCGAACAGCCAGGCAAAGAACGGAAACACCAGAAGCGACAGGCCATATTGCGCGAGGATGGGCGCGATCGGCACATAGGCCAGCGAATAGAGACAGGCGATAACCCAGCTCAGCATCGCGATGATGAAGCCGATCAGCAGATAGCCGAACCAGGTGAGAAAAAAGGATTTACCGATAAAAATCCGCCGCTGCGACAGCGCAATGCCATGGGTCAGCAGCAACAGCAGCGACGACAGGCCAAGCGGCGTTCCCGTCAGGCAGTCGGAAATGACGCCAAGCAGGAAACAGAGCGGCGCGTTCATCAGATAGGGCCGGTGAATGCTCCAATAGAAGACGGAAATCGCAACGAAGGCCGGGGTGACATTGGCATAGCCGCTGATCCCGATCGGCACGACACTCATCATCGCCAGCAGCACCGTCAGGGCGAACGGTACGCTGCCTCTCAGGAAACGGTTAAACTGATAGGCGAGTGTCGGGCTCACTTTGCATCCAATCTGCTTTCGCCAAGATCACCCGGGTTTTCATCCGGGTTGCTCATCCCCGGCAGATCATAGCGCAGCACGCTGACATATTCCAGACGGGTCCAGTCGGCGAATGCCTTCACCCGGATGCTCCTCTCTGAAACCGAGGAGACGATACCGATGGGCCGTCCGGCCGGGAGCATGCCGCCATCGCCGGAGGTCACGATCCGGTCGCCCGCCGATACAGTTGCGTTCGTCGGCAGGAAGTCAAGGATCGGCGATGTCGAGTTATCGCCCACCAGAATGCCCTTGTGGCGGGATTTCTCCATCACCACGGGAATGCGGGAGTTAAGGTCGGTCAGCAACAGCACGCGGGCCGAGCGTTCCCCAACCTCGGCAATACGGCCGACAAGGCCGAGCGGCGCAACCACCGCCTGCCCAATGCGGACACCATCGCGGCGACCGGCGTTGAGCAAGAGCGTGCGGACGAAGGGTCCGCCGTTATCGCCAACCACCCGCGCCGTAATCGGCAGCACCAGCGGATCGGACAGGGCGTTCAGGAGCTGACGGAAATTCTCGTTCTCCTGCTCCAGCGTGCGGCCGACGGCCTGCCATTTCAAAAGCCGGGCATTTTCTTCGCGCAGCCGCTCGTTCTCCTCGATCAGGCTGGTCAGCTTTTGCACCCGGCCAACGGCCTTGTGGAAGGCGTCGACGGGCTGGGAGATGGTGGCAAGGATCGGGGCGACCACATCGGTCGTCGCCGTCCGCATCCGTTCGACCACGCCGATATTCGCCTTGCCGAGAAACAGCAGGGCAACGGCCAGTGAAATAAGCAAAAGAAAGGCAGAACGCTGAAGAATTGTCTTCAGCGGCCAGGTCAGTTTGAATACCGAGCTCTGCCTTGGAGCCATCTAGCTACACTCCGGTTTCACCAACACTCATCTGTCGGGCTCAGTTCTCACCGCTCAGAACATGGCGCAATGTCTTGATCTCCTCAAGCGCGCGGCCTGTTCCGATGGCGACGCAGGACAGCGGCTCCTCGGCGATGGAGACCGGCAGACCCGTGGCCTGCCTGAGGACATGATCGAAATTCCCGAGCAGCGATCCGCCGCCGGTCAGGATGATCCCCTTGTCAACGATATCCGCCGCCAGTTCCGGCGCCGTATGTTCGAGGGCCACTTTCACCGCCTCGATAATCGCGCCCACCGGCTCGGCGAGGCTCTCGGCGATCTGCCGCTGGCTGATCACCAGCTCCTTCGGCACGCCGTTCATCAGGTCGCGGCCGCGGATTTCCATGGTCTCGCCCTCGCCGTCCTCCGGCGCGCAGGCCGATCCGATCAGCTTTTTGATCCGCTCGGCCGAGCTTTCGCCGACCAGCAGGTTATGGTTGCGGCGGATATAAGCGATGATCGCCTCGTCCATCTTGTCGCCGCCGACGCGGACGCTCTTTGAATAGACAATACCGCCAAGCGACAGAACCGCGACTTCCGTCGTACCGCCACCGATATCAACGACCATGGAACCGGTCGGCTCGGTCACCGGAAGGCCAGCGCCGATTGCGGCGGCCATCGGCTCGTCAATCAGGATCGCCTGACGGGCGCCTGCATTTTCGGCGGCCTCCTTGATCGCCTTGCGCTCAACGGCGGTGGAACCGGACGGAACGCAGATAATAATAAGGGGACGGGCGAAACTGCGGCGATGGTGAACTTTATGGATAAAATGCCGGATCATTTCCTCGGCAATTTCGAAATCGGCGATAACGCCGTCTCTCAAGGGGCGAATGGCTTCGATATTGCCGGGGGTCCGGCCCAACATCATTTTTGCTTCATCACCAACGGCCAGAACCTGCTTCTTGCCCTTGTTATGAAGGATCGCCACAACCGATGGCTCATTCAGTACGATACCGCGGCCCTTCACATAAACCAGCGTGTTCGCGGTTCCAAGGTCGATGGCCATATCGGCTGACATCCAGCCGAGTAATCCGTTTAACATTAAGCTGCCTCACATACCCAAAATGGGACCCGGCCCCGGGCCCCGCAATTACGTTAGAACGCGCATCTGACATCCTGTTTCCGCTGCAGACCGGTTCAAAATTAACCCTCGCCTACCCACGCCAACATCCGCGTATTTGTGCCGCCGGAGACATTTGTCGAGACATGCCTGAGCAGCATTTAGCAGTTATTGCAGAAGATAGTTAATATTTTCCCACCATCAGTTGATAAATACGATCTTTCCCCGCCTGCAGGCAATTGATTTGTAAAGCAGATGCGAAAAATACGCAAACGTCATTAACCATAAATTACGGGAAGCAATCGAATATTTTTCTCTAATATATAAGAGAGCCGCAACAGCCCGGCATAAAAAAAGCCGGCGCAGTGGCCGGCTTTTTATCACACTTGCGTGCGAGGGCAAGCCCTAGTTCTTGGATTTGTCGACAAGACGGCCCGCGGCGATCCAGGGCATCATGGCACGCAGGCGCTCGCCGACTTCCTCGATCTGGTGGGCGTCGTTACGGGACCGGGTGGCCTTGAAGCTCGTCTGACGGGCCTTGTTTTCCAGCATCCAGTCGCGGGTGAACTTACCGCTCTGGATGTCGTCCAGAACCCGCTTCATTTCCGCCTTGGTTTCCGGCGTCACGATCCGCGGCCCGGTGACATATTCACCGTATTCCGCTGTGTTGGAGATAGAGTAGTTCATGTTCGCGATGCCGCCTTCATAGATCAGGTCGACGATCAGCTTCACTTCATGCAGACATTCGAAATAGGCCATTTCCGGCGCGTAACCGGCCTCGACCAATGTCTCGAAACCAGCACGGATTAACTCCACGAGACCACCGCAGAGAACCGCCTGCTCGCCGAAGAGATCGGTTTCGCATTCTTCCTTGAAGCTGGTTTCGATGATACCGGCGCGGCCGCCGCCGATGGCGGAAGCGTAGGAGAGCCCGATGTCGAGCGCGTTGCCGGAGGCATCCTGATGCACGGCAACAAGGCAGGGCACCCCGCCGCCGCGCTGATATTCGGAGCGAACCGTGTGGCCCGGGCCTTTCGGCGCGATCATGAACACATCCATGTCGGAGCGCGGAACGATGAGGTTGAAATGTACATTCAGGCCGTGGGCAAAGACAAGCGCCGCGCCGTCCTTCATGTTGGGGGCGAAGTCTTCTTCATAGATTTCCGCCTGCAGCTCATCCGGGGTCAGCATCATGATCACGTCGCCCCATTTCGCGGCATCCGCCGGGGTCATGACCTTGAGGCCTGCGCCTTCCGCCTTGGCGGCGGAGCTTGAGCCTTCGCGCAGCGCGACGGCCACGTCCTTGACACCGGAATCCTTCAGGTTGTTGGCATGGGCATGGCCCTGGCTGCCATAGCCGACGATGACAACTTTCTTGCCCTTGATCAGATTAACATCGGCATCGCTGTCGTAGTATACGCGCATCCTATCGTTCCTTCTCGATTAAAACTTCTCGTCCATTCAAATACAATAATTACGTGTTTGTCTCAGATCACGTCCGTGCCGCGATGTACGGCCACGAGACCCGTCCGGCAGACCTCCGCCTTGCCCAGCGGTTCCATCAGCCCGATGAAGGCCTTCACCTTGTCGGGCACCCCGGTCACCTCGAAGACAAAGGAGTCTTCCGTGGTATCGACAGCGCGGGCGCGGAAAATATCGGCCATGCGAAGGGCCTCCACCCGCTTCTCCCCCTTGCTGATCACTTTTACCAGCGCCATCTCCCGCTCGACGCTCGGGCCGTCGATGGTCAGGTCGGCAATCTTGTGAACCGGAACCAGCCGGTTGAGCTGCGCCTTGATCTGCTCGATCACCATGGCCGTGCCGGTGGTCACAATGGTGATCCGCGAGAGGTTCTCGGTTTCGTCAACCTTGGCCACCGTCAGGCTTTCGATGTTATATCCGCGCCCGGAAAAGAGCCCGATGACGCGCGCCAGCACACCAAACTCGTTATCGACGAGAACGGAAATGGTATGGCGGAAAATTTCGGTGTTTTCAGTCATGGTCCAGACATATCCTTTGCAAGCGCGGTCTCTTTTAAACCAGCATTAGCGTTTAATCCATAGCTTTTCGAAGGAAATCAGGGGTGATTATACCAGCGACAGCCCGTCCGAGGTGACTTTCGGCCCGGAATCGTCCGTCTCGTCCCCCAGCAGCATCTCGTTATGCGCGGCACCCGAGGGCACCATCGGGAAGACATTCTCCGCCTTGTCGACAATCATATCGACGACGACCGGTCCCTTGGTGGCCAGCATTTCCTTGATGCAGTCATCGACCTTGTCCGGATCGGTGCAGCGCAAGCCGGTGGAACCGAACGCCTCCGCCAGCTTCACGAAATCAGGCAGGCTCTCCATATAGCTTTCCGAATAGCGCCCGCCGTGCAAGAGTTCCTGCCACTGGCGGACCATGCCCATATATTCGTTATTGAGGATGAACACCTTCACCGGCAAACGGTATTGCAGGATCGTCGAGAGTTCCTGGATATTCATCATGGTCGAGGCTTCGCCCGCAACGTCGACGACCAGTCCGTCCGGATGGCCGATCTGCACACCCATGGCCGCTGGCAGGCCATAGCCCATGGTGCCGAGCCCGCCCGAGGTCATCCAGCGGTTCGGCTCCTCGAACTGCAGATACTGTGCCGCCCACATCTGATGCTGCCCCACTTCCGTGGTGAAATATCGGTCCATGCCCTTCGTCAGCTCGTTCAGCCGTTGCAGCGCATATTGCGGCTTGATCGCCTTGCCCTTCTGCTCGAACTTCAGGCAGTCCCTGGCGCGCCAGTCTTCGATCTGTGCCCACCATTTCTTCTGCGCCGCCGCGTCAGGCTTGTGCACTTCCGATTTCCAGACCTTGATCATGTCTTCCAGGATATGGGCGACATCGCCGACAATCGGGATATCAACGGCCACGTTCTTGTTGATTGAGGACGGGTCGATATCGACATGGATTTTCTTCGATTTCGGCGAGAAGGCATCGAGCCGCCCCGTGATCCGGTCATCAAAGCGCGCGCCGATACAGACCATGACATCGCAGTCATGCATGGCGTGGTTCGCCTCATAGGTGCCGTGCATCCCCAGCATGCCGAGGAACTGCTTGTCACTCGCCGGAAAGGCGCCGAGGCCCATCAGGGTATTGGTGATCGGATGGCCGGTCAGCCGCACGAACTGCGTCAGCAGCTTCGAGGCCTTGGGTCCGGAATTGATGACACCGCCGCCGGTATAGAAAACCGGACGTTTCGCATTCGAGATCAGCTTGACCGCTGCCTTGATGGCCTTGAGGTCGCCCTTGATCTGCGGCTTGTAGCTCTTGTGCTTGACCATGGACGGCGGCGTATAGGGACCCGTCGCCAGCTGCACATCCTTCGGCAGGTCGACGACGATCGGGCCCGGACGACCGTTGGTCGCCACATAAAAGGCCTCATGCATGACGCGCGCGAGATCGTTCACGTCCTTCACCAGATAGTTATGCTTGGTGACGGGGCGGGTGATACCGACTGTGTCCGCCTCCTGAAAGGCGTCGTTGCCGATCATATGGGTGGCGACCTGCCCGGTCAGGCAGATGATCGGAATGCTGTCCATCAGCGCATCGGCAAGGCCGGTCACCGCATTGGTCGCGCCGGGGCCGGAGGTGACGAGAACGACGCCCGGCTTGCCGGTGGAGCGCGCATAGCCCTCCGCCGCATGCACCGCGCCGCCTTCCTGACGGACGAGGATATGGCGAATGCTGTTCTGCTTGAACAATTCGTCATAGAGCGGAAGCACAGCGCCCCCAGGATACCCGAAAATCACCTCGACGCCCTGATCCTTCAGCGCCTTGATTACTATTCCCGCTCCTGTCAATTCCTGGTTCGCCATCTCACTATCCCAATTCTGCGTTCGGCTCGTTATGATCAAAGATCAATCGGTGTTTAAAGAGTAATAGAAAAAAGACGCCCGGCACGATACCGGGCGGTCAAAAACAGGCTTCCCTCGCGGAAAGCCGCCAATTTGGGTGAACCTAGACCTTCATTTCGCCTCCGTCAACAAAAATCGACGAATAAATGGAAAGAATTCGCCCTTTAAACTTTCCAAATCTTGCGCAGAAGAGCGATTTGCTTCGCACATCTTATTCCGAACCCAGGTCATTTGCCGTTTCGCATAGCGCCGGGTGAGCATCTTTGCCCGCTCCCTTGCCGCCGCTTCCATCATCTCACCGCTGAGCACCGCCGCCAGTTCCGGCACACCGAGCGCCTTCATCGCCGGGAGAGCCGGATCGAGGTCGCGTTTCAGGAATTCCGCCACTTCCTCAAGCGCACCACCTTCATCGATCATCCAGTCGAACCGCCGGTCGCAGCGCTCATAGAGCCAGTTGCGGTCCGGCGTCAGCGCCAGCCACAGGCGCGGCCCTTCCAGAATATCGCCGGTCGGCGCCCGTTTCTGCCATTCGCCGAGGGGGACGCCGGTTTCCTCCACCACCTCCAGCGCCCTGAGAAGCCTCTGGCTGTCACCTTCATTGAGCTTTTCCGCCATCTCCGGATCCTTCTCGCGGAGGCGCGCATGGATGACCGCATTCCCCTCGCGTTTGTGAAGCGCGCGCAGGCTGCCCCTCACCTTGTCCGAGATATCGGGGACTTCCGCGATGCCTTTGGTCAGGATATCGAAGTAAAGGCCGGTGCCACCGACGAGGATCGGCAGTTTGCCTGAGCTTCGCACATCCTCGATCTCTTTCAGCGCCATATCGCGCCAACGCGCTGCATTGCAGTAGTCCGCCGGATCGAGCACGCCATAGAGACGGTGCGGGGCACTCGCTTCCTCTTCCGCGCTCGGCCGGGCAGTCAGGACACGCAGACCGTCATAAACCTGCATGCTGTCCGCATTGATGATGACACCGTCAAATTCCTCTGCTATGGCAATGGCCAACGCGGATTTGCCGCTGGCGGTCGGCCCTGCAAGCAGGAGGCAGCCGTTCTGGCGGCGGCTATCTGGCTGGTCCTTATCCATTTCGGGAATGTCTGTCGATTATCATGGCTGAAACTTCTGTCCTTACACTTGTTGCTGATCATACAGCGGGCGCGTCAATTCGCAATATCATGGACGCCGCGGTGCGGGAACTGACCGACGCGGGCGCAACCTGCGCCGAACCGGACTGGCTGTCGGAGGGCCGCGCGGTCGATATCGCCTTCTCCGGCCCGTGGCGCGAGGAGGCCGAGGCCCGCCTCTCCGCCTCCGGCCTGCTGGACAAGATAGATTATTGCCTGCAACCCACCCTGCACCGGAAAAAGAAGCTATTCCTCGCCGATATGGACAGCACCATGATCACCGTCGAATGCATTGACGAGCTCGCGGATTTCGCGGGCTTCCGCGAGGAGGTATCCGCCATTACCGAGCGGGCGATGAACGGGGAGCTTGATTTCAACGATGCCTTCCGCGCCCGCGTCGCCATGCTGAAAGGCCTGCCGGAACCCGTCCTGCAGCAGGTGTTTGACGAGCGGGTCCGGCTCACCCGGGGCGCCCGGACGCTGGTGCAGACCATGCGCGCGGGCGGCGTTTATACCGCGCTTGTCTCCGGCGGCTTCACTTTCTTCACCAGCCGGGTGCGGGATCAGGCGGGCTTTCATATGGATATGAGCAACAAGCTGCTGTTCGAGAATGGCGCGCTCACCGGCATCGCGGCAGAACCGATCCTGAATTCCGGCGCGAAGCTTGCGACGCTGGAACGGCTGATGACGGAGAAGAAGATCGAGCGCGCCGAGACGCTGGCCATCGGCGACGGGGCAAATGATATCCCGATGATCGAGGCGGCAGGTCTTGGCGTTGCCTATCACGCCAAGCAGGCGGCCGTGGCGGCGGCGGATGCGGCGATCCGCTTCGGCGACCTGACCACCCTGCTCTATTATCAGGGTTACCGCGACAGCGATTTCGTCAGTGCATAAAAAATGGCGCCGCCTCCGGGGAGGGGCGCCATCTTCTCAAAGTCCACTAAGCCTTAGCTTTCCTTGTTCAGCTTCAGGGCAATGAAGCGGGAGTTGTCGCCGCGTTTCAGGAGCAGCAGGACAGATTTCTTGTCCGTCTCCTGGATTTCGGCAATCCGCTCCTTCATCTGCTCCGGTGTGGTGACCGGCTCAAGCTGCGCTTCCGCCACGACATCACCGGCGCGAATGCCCTTCTCGGCTGCTTCCGAATTCGGGTCCACATTGGTCACGACGACGCCCTCGACATCCTCGGCAATGCTGAACTGCTCACGGGCCGCATCATTGATGCTGGAAAGTTCCATGCCGAGCAGATCAACGCTCTTGTCGCTGCCGGGCTCTGCGGGGGACGATCCGTTCATAGCGGTTTCGGCCTTTTCAAGCTCGCCGAGGACAACTTCCACATTCATGGTCTTGCCACTCCGCCACAGCTCGACATTGACCTTGGAGCCAACTTTCGATTCCGCCACCAGACGCGAGAGTTCCCGAGGCTCGGTGACTTCTTCGCCATTGAATTTCAGGATCACGTCCCCGGCCTTGATGCCGGACTTGAAGGCGGGTCCGTCTTCCGGAACACCGGCAACCAGCACACCGTCTGTATCGCTGAGGTCAAGTCCTTCGGCAATTTCCTCGGTCACCGGCTGGATCACCACGCCGAGCCAGCCACGGCTGGTCTTGCCGAACTCGATCAGCTGCGCGACCACGGGCATGGCAAGTTCCGAGGGAACCGCGAAGCCGATACCGATGCTGCCGCCGGACTGCGAGAAGATCGCCGTGTTGATGCCGATCACCTCGCCGTCCATGTTGAACAACGGACCGCCGGAGTTGCCCTTGTTGATGGAGGCGTCCGTCTGGATATAGTCATCATAGGGACCGGAGCGGATATCGCGGCCGCGGGCCGAGACGATACCGGCGGTGACCGTGCCGCCAAGGCCGTAGGGGTTACCGATGGCCAGAACCCAGTCGCCAACGCGGGACTTGTCGCTGTCGCCCCAGTCCACATCAACGAGCGGGCGTGCCGTCGGGTCGATTTTCAGAACCGCAAGGTCGGTTTTCGGGTCCGTGCCGACCAGCGTTGCCGGAAGATCCTCGCCATCCTTGAAGATGACCTTGATCTCGTCCGCGCCGTCGATCACATGGTTGTTGGTAATGACATAGCCGCCATCAGCGTCAATGACAAAGCCGGAGCCGAGCGATGTCGCCTTGCGTTCGCGCTCCTGCCCGTTATCGCGATTACCAAATTCCTTGAAGAAATCCTCGAACGGATGGCCTTTCGGCAATTGCGGAAGCTCTCCACTTGGGGCCTTGACGGTCTGGGTGGTTGAAATATTGACAACGGCGGGGGACAGTTTTTCCACAAGATCGGCGAAGCTGTCGGGCGCAGGCCGGGCATTGGCGTTGACCGCCATGAGCGCCATTAAGGTAAACACCGTCAGGGTTGAAACAACGAGAACGCCATATCTGCGCGCTCGATTTGCGTTTGCGGGCACGGAGTAAGCGCCAATCTCTGCCGATTTCGGCCGTGCTGAGTATCGGTTATACAAGTCTATCTTCCTTCTATAATTCGATTCCCTGCCTCATCCTGAAGATCACGGGCAGAGAATCAACTGACAATATTAACCCCTCTGGTTCATCCGCCGGACCCCTCGCCCGTCGCATGTCGCCGTATGTACCTAGAAATCAAATAAGGCAGAAATGTGCAATTGAAACCCGTTTTTTGATTTTTGTTGGTTAATTGCAAAACCTCTTCAATTTCAAGGATCAAGACACACTACCCCCGGAGAAGCCAGACAAAAAAGACGCCGAGCACAGACACGACCAGACCGAATATGCGCAAAGTGTGGCTGGGCGTGTCCAGCACCGATATCATCATCCGTTTCATCCCGTCGGGGAACAGGGCATACAGCGTGCCCTCGATAAACAACACCAGCGCCAGCGCCAGCAGGAAATCCGTTACCACAACAAATTCGCCCTTTAAGCAAAACGGCCCGCATGTGTCATACGGGCCGTTTCATTTCAACTTTACTGACCGGTTGCAGGTTCGACATTCTGCTGGTCAAAGAACCGGAAGAACTCCGATGTCGGAGACAGGACCATGGTCGTGTCATTATCCGAGATCGATTCCCGATAGGCCTGCATGGAGCGGTAGAAGGAGAAAAAGCCTTCATCCTTGCCAAACGCCTCCGCGAAGATACGGTTCTTTTCCCCATCCCCTTCACCCCGGAGAATCTCGGAATCCTTGCGCGCGTTGGCGATCAGGACCGTACGTTCCTTGTCTGCATTGGCGGTGATCCGCTGGGCGATTTCCGCCCCTGTTGCACGGATTTCCTTGGCTTCCTGTTCACGCTGCGACCGCATGCGGTCGAAAACCTTCTCGCTGTTTTCCTTCGGCAGGTCGGCGCGGACGATCCGCACGTCGATCACATCGATACCGGAGGCTTCCGCTTCCTTGTTCACCTGCTCGCGGATCTGCAGCATCAGGTTCGACCGTTCCCCCGACACAATATTGTTCAGGATCTGGCGACCAAGGTTCTGCCGGAGCTGCGAGTTGAGAATCGTCTCAAGCCGCTGATAGGCGATATTCAGATTGCCATAGGACTGGTAATACAGCAGCGGGTTGGCGATACGGAACCGCGCGAAGCTGTCCACCATCAGGCGCTTCTGGTCGCGTGTCACGATCTCTTCACGCTGCGTGCTGACAGACAGGACACGCTTGTCCACATAAACCACGTCCTGCACGAAGGGGAGCTTGAAATGAAGCCCCGGTTCCTGAATAACCCGCTCCGGATTACCAAACTGCATAACGATGGCCTGTTGCGTCTGATGAACGGTAAAGAGGGCACTCGATGCCACGATACCGGCGGCCACCAGAAGAACAACGATGACCGTTACAATTGCCTTACTCATTTGTTGGCCGTCCCTTTCTGTAGTTCATTAAGCGGCAGGTAGGGGACGACCCCTTGCGATCCGTTCTTCCCACTATCAATGATCATTTTCTGCTTGCCGGTGAAGACTTCCTGCAGCGTTTCCAAATAGATACGCTGACGGGTCACATAGGGCGCCTTGGCATATTCATCATAAATGGAAATAAAACGAGCAGCTTCACCCTCGGCTTCGGCAATCACGCGCTGCTTGTAACCTTCAGCTTCCTGACGGATCATTTCTGCCTGGCCGCGGGCGCGGGGAATAATGTCGTTAGCGTAAGCCAAAGCTTCATTCTGGGCGCGCTCCTTGTCGGCTTCCGCCGCCTGCACATCCCGGAACGCCGCAATAACCTGGGCTGGTGGCTCTGCATTCTTCAACTGCACCTGCAATACCTGCACGCCTGCGCCGTAATCATTCAGGACCTGCTGGAGACGTTCCAGAACCTCGGTCTCGACCAACAGACGGCCTTCGGTGATCGCCGCGGTCAGGTCGGTGCGGCCGATAACCTCGCGCATGGCGCTTTCCGCCGCCGCCTTGATGGTCAGGTCCGGTTGATCAACATTGAAGAGATACTCACCCGCATCATTGATCCGCCATAGCACCGTGAAACTGACTTCAACGATATTTTCGTCCCCGGTCAGCATCAGGCTTTCTTCCTCGACCCGGGTGGAACCGCCACCGCGCGTCGGGCGGAACCCGATCTCGACACTGTTGACCTTCGTCACCTCAGGCGTCAGAACCGTTTCAATCGGATAGGGCAGATGATAGTTGAGGCCCGGCTGGGTCGTTTTGATCCAGTCGCCGAAGCGCAACACGACACCTTGCTGGGTGGTTTCGACTTTATAAAAGCCGCTGACCAGCCAGGCGACCAGAAGGACCAGCAGCAATATCAGAATACCGATCTTGCCGCCGCTGCCGCCAGGCATGATGTCTTTCAGCCGGTCCTGGCCCTTCTTGATGATGTCTTCCAGATTCGGGGGTTGCTGGCCGCTGGGTCCAGACCCCCAAGGTCCGCGATTACCACCGCCGCCTTGCCAGCCTCCGTCATTGCCACCCTGATTGTTCCAAGGCATATGTTCGCCTCTCCTTATGTTCCTGCGCCGACTTTGCGCGTTTGCTAACTTTGCGTAGTCGCGTTATATGACACCCTGTAACTTTCTGCAACGTAACACGCGCCGGAAACCGTTATTTTCTGCCGTCGTGCGCGTTTGTCGAAATTATTAGTCTATGCCTACCATTTTGTGTCCGAAGCGGGAGTTTTCAAGCATGTCTGCGATAAATGAGCAAACCATCCTCAATTGCCTCGAAAAAATAATCGATCCGAAGACAGGCAAGAGTGTGGTCGCGCTCGGCCTGATCGCCGGACTGTTGGTAAAAGACGGCAATGTCGGCTTCGCGCTGGAGATCGACCCGAAGGATGCGGGCGAGATGGAACCGCTCCGCAAGAAATGCGAGGACGCGGTCTTCTCCCTGCCCGGCGTCAAATCGGTGAGCGCCGTGCTGACGGCGGAACAGGCCGCCGAAGCTCCGCCGCAAAGCCCGTCCCGCGCCCAGCCGCAACAGCAGCAGCCTGCCCAGAAACCCGAGGTGCCGGGTGTTGCCGCCATCGTCGCCGTCGCCTCCGGCAAGGGCGGCGTCGGCAAATCCACCTGCGCCGTCAATCTCGCGCTCGGACTCGAAGCACTCGGCCTCAAGGTCGGGATGCTGGATGCGGATGTCTACGGCCCGTCGCTGCCGCGCATGCTCGGCCTCAAGGGTAAGCCGCAGTCGAAGGATGGCAAGAAGCTGATCCCGATGGAGAAATGGGGCCTCAAGGTCATGTCCATGGGCTTCCTTGTCGAGGAAGACACGCCGATGATCTGGCGTGGCCCAATGATCATGAGTGCGCTGCAGCAGATGGTTTTCGATGTCGAGTGGGGCGAGCTTGATGTGCTCGTTGTCGATATGCCGCCCGGCACCGGTGATGCGCAGCTCACCCTCGCCCAGCGGGTCCCGCTCAGCGGCGCGGTGATCATCTCCACCCCGCAAGATATTGCCTTAATAGATGCCCGCAAGGGTTTGAATATGTTCCGGAAAGTCGATGTGCCGGTCTTCGGTATCGTCGAGAATATGAGCTATTTCCTCTGCCCGTCCTGCGGCGAGAAGTCCGATATCTTCGGCCATGGCGGCGCGCGGGAAACGGCGAAGGAACTCGGCGTCGATTTCCTCGGCGAAGTGCCGCTGCATATGGATATCCGCACCACGTCGGACGCCGGCACGCCGATCACGGCGACCGAACCCGACAGCGCCCATGCCAAAATCTACCGCGATCTCGCCGCCAGGGTGCAGGAGAAGATCGAGGCGGGCCTCGGTGCCAGCGGCCCCAAAATCGTGATCGAGTAATACTCAAATAACCCAATCGAGGAGCTCTCAATCAAATTATACATTAATCGAGGTTATCGAAGTTGGGTTTTTAGTATAGTTAGCTGACGCTCTCCATGTTGTGTCAACGTTATGCCTCTATATGTACCGCCATCGTCTGCTGTTTGCTCTACATACTCCAATAGACCAAGTTCCTTGAACTGAAATACACAGGTATCTACTTGAGGTTCTAATAAATACATCTTACGTCGGCCGACTTTTTCTGAAATTCTGGTGCGTAGCATTGCTTCAATATCACGACGAAAAGAATAACAAGGGACCTCATTATAATGACCATGTTTTCTAAGTATGAATCCGTACATAGAAGGGCCAATTGTTCTAAATATTTCATTCCAAGAGACCTTTACGCTCTCAGAGACAAATTCATTATCCTTACTCTGAAAGGAAACTGAAAACTCAAATAAATCCTCTCCTTGAGCCAATTTATCTCTCGGAATTTCGTCGTCTAAGATAGTTTTATCGCGAATTTCTCTTTCTAACTTCCGTATCGTATCGTTCGCATCGGCTAAATCGTCCACCAACCTATTCTCTCTTTGGATATCTTCATTCAATCTAGCTCTGTCCGCTCTTATCCACCCTACTCTTGGGTTAAGTCTAGCTTCCTGAATCAAACTCTGCATTACATGCCTACCGAGTTCAGAAGCATCGTTGTATTTTCTGCAATGCCGAGCCATAACTTTATCTCGAAATGCTTGAAGTTTTTCTTTACCTTCTTCAGTATTTTCTAAAAATTTTCCTGGAATTTCATCCGGATTTCCTCTTACAAATCCGAGGATTGGTATGCCTTGCGAAACCGCATAGTCATATTCCATTTCAGTATAACTTTTACCTTCTGGACCAATGCTTCCGTATCTACCCCCAAGTATTAGTAGGTAATAATCACATTCTGAAATTACTCTCTTAATTAATTCCCACTGACTATTATCAGAAGCAGGAAAAAGCTCCATTCCAGAAGGAAACCATCCAGTATCTAGAATTGCTTGTGTCGCCTGCTGACGTTCTTCCCGCAAATCATCATATGTAGATGAAACAAATACTTGATACCTAACGTCCGTTGTCATTTTCTTCCCAATTAGAAATTTGCACTTATACATTCTACTCTATTGGAAGATAAAAAAGGAAGGCTCGATATTTGCGCTAAATGAAGCGACCTTCAAAAACCAAAAAAAAGCCCGGAGTGATCCGGGCTTTTTATTTTTACGCTTCAGAGACGCGCTGCAACCCGAGGGCGGCCTGCGCGGCGGCGAGCCTTGCAATCGGCACGCGATACGGCGAGCAGGACACATAGTCGAGGCCGACCCGTTCGCAGAAATCGATACTGGACGGATCGCCGCCATGTTCGCCGCAGATGCCAAGCTTAATATTCTCGCGCGTCGCGCGCCCACGCTCGGCGGCAATCTGCACCAGCTCGCCCACCCCGTCCTGATCGAGAGAGACGAAGGGATCGGTCTCGTAAATTCCCTGCGAGACATAGTCTTCAAGGAAGGAGCCGCTATCGTCCCGGCTGATGCCATAGGTCGTCTGGGTCAGGTCGTTGGTGCCGAAGGAGAAGAACTCCGCATCCCGGGCAATATCACCGGCCCTGAGCGCTGCGCGCGGCAGTTCGATCATGGTGCCGATCAGATATTCGATATCCTTGCCGGTCTCGCCATAGATGGCGCGGGCGACTGCCTTGATCTTGCCTTTGAGGATTTCCAGCTCCCGCCCCGTGGCGACCAGCGGGATCATGATTTCCGGGATCACGGTATCGCCGAGCTCCTTGCTGACTTCCGCTGCGGCCTCCAGAATGGCGCGGGCCTGCATCTCATAAATCTCCGGATAGGAAATGCCGAGACGGCAGCCACGGTGGCCGAGCATCGGGTTGAATTCATGGAGTTGCATAGCCCGGTGACGGAGCTTGCCCGGATCGGCGCCGAGGGCCTCCGCCAGTTCCGCAATCTCCTCATCGGTTTTCGGCAGGAATTCATGCAGCGGCGGGTCGAGCAACCGGATGGTGACCGGCAG
>TARA_R110000824_G_scaffold399263_1_pt1 | contig 72718 bp, 62 predicted proteins | sample TARA_R110000824 | Tara Oceans TARA_R110000824 (sample SAMEA4397747) | marine metagenome | biome: Polar Biome; feature: [MES] marine water layer (ENVO:01000295) within the mesopelagic zone...; material: water (ENVO:00002006), including particulate matter (ENVO:01000060) such...
AAAAATCTTTGGGACCAAACAATAAAAAAGGAACTGAATATAGAATTTCCATTTACTAGAGTATAGTTACAAATAATATTATAAGAGGGGGGTCTTGTATGTTAAAGTGGATCAAAAAGTTTTTTAGAAATTTGCCTTTTGTAAAAAAACTTCCTTGTAAAGCAAGTGTTATAATAGACGGAAAGATTTATTTTTGTTTTCTCAACGATAATCATGTCGGCGCCCATAAAACTTATTTAGGCGGGGCTTCTTGGCCCTGGCATTGGAAACCTGATGGAAAATAAAAAATTCGACTTAAAGAATTTAGATCTCGAAGAAATTAAAAAAATTAAATCGCTAGCGGCTTTAAGTGAACTAAATATATTCTATGATAGGAATAAGATAATAATGGCCCTGTGTGATAAAGTACTAGAATTGTTAAAAAAGTAACGCCTCTGTAGCTCAGTTGGTAGAGCAGCTGATTTGTAATCAGCAGGTCGTCAGTTCGAATCTGTCCGGAGGCTCCAACTTTTTTATTGTATTGCCCAAGTTACTTCCTACTTACTATAAATATGGGGCCGTAGCTCAGTTGGTAGAGCGTCGCCTTTGCAAGGCGAATGTCGCAGGTTCAACCCCTGTCGGCTCCACAAACACATCGGGGGGAAAAATGAAAAAAATAGCGATTACATTATCTAGAAAAGCTATCAATTATAATAGCATCTTTACAAACGGGATTCATCAAAATATTTATACTCTTCAAAAAATGTTAAGAGAAACTGGGTTATATGACGTTAGCTTGTTTTATGATTATACTATTCCTACAAAACCTTTTGAAGACGGAACTTATGTCTATAAGCAAGAGTCTAAAGAACAACTAGAGGATATAGCTTTATTAGAACAAGAAAAATATTCTTTGTATGAAAGATATCCTCACATTAATGTTAACAAGATTTATCATAGGTACCGAACAACAGGCCATGGCCAAAATATTTTAGAAGATTTTGATCTAATAATCGAAGCCGGCTACGCATATGGTTTGCCAAACATTGAAAAAATTAGAAAAAATAATCCAAATATAAAAATAGCCTTTTTAGTATACGGAAATATGTATTGGGGCGCCCTCGAAAAAATAATTTTCTCGTCCAACAATGCCTCTGTAATGCATAATAAAAACAGGGATGCAGTTTGGCTATCGCCACACTTCGAAGAATGGCTAGGATGGCATAAAACGGTAATGAATACTCCAATTGCAGACATCGCACCGTATATATGGTCCCCGGATTTTTTTGAAAATAAAATAAACGAGACACTTTCTTTAACGAGAGACACCTTTTCGGTTGTAGACAAGAAGAATGTGGCCGTTTTAGAACCCAATATGGGGTTCGTAAAAAATTGTTTGACTCCCGTTGTCACAATTGAAAATTTGTATAATAGAAATTCAAATGCGTTCGACGATGCTTATATCTTTAATACTGATCATTTTTCAAAGTCAGAATCTGCCAAAATCGTATTTTCTGAAATGAATATTGTTAAAGATAAAAGAATCTCTTTTTCCGCTAGATATGGGCTGGAACAAATATTTAGTAAATTTGCCAGCGTACTTTTATCACACCAGCATTGTTGCGCTTTAAACTATGTCTTCCTAGAGGCGCTCTATTTAAACATACCGCTAGTCCATAATTCTCCATTTTTCAAAGAAGTAGGGTACTACTATGAAGGTTTTGATGTTGTTTCTGCTTCATCCCAGCTTGAGAAGGCTTTAGAAAATAGACGTCTTGACAAAGTAAACGGAGAAAAAACAGAAGAACATCTCCGTAAATATTCACCTGAAAACCCTAACAATATCAATGGCTATATAAAATTAATTGAAGATATATTAACAAAATAACATTTTTATTATATTATTAGTCTATAAACTTCTGGAGGAAATAATGAAAGAAGAAACTAATACTGAAACTAATACCGTAAAACCCGGCCGCCCCTGGGATATTTTAGGTTATTACGAAACTTATACTGCGGCCACCACAGCCCGGGCCGAAATTGTAGCCGAGTGGGAAGTTGGAAAGAAAGAAGGAATGGAGTCTAAGATAAAGTTGCGCCGCTTACCTCACCGTTTTGTGGTGAAGACTCGCGCGCCCTTTAACCCTGCCGAGCCACCCGGAAAAACTAAAAAGAAGCCCAAAAAGAAAAATGAAGAATTAAAGTTTGGATCGGAAACGCCGAAGGAACAACTGGTATGAGATTTTTACAAACCGAAACATTTAGGTTCGCAGCGACACTTACTCTGGTGATGACTATATGTGCCGCAACAGTCATGTTGCCGGCCGTGTGGGCTAAAAAAAAATCTTCGGGTTTAAACAATAAAGTAGAGTCCGCTAAAATTTATGTTCGAGGTTATGAAGATGGCCGCGAAGGCACTATAGCTGCAATAAACGCCAACGGCTGTGGGATAGCCTACAGACAAAGAGGTATTGAACCAGGCCCGGAGTGTTACGAATTCATAGAAAACTTCAAACTATATGAAACAAGATATGAAGCGGCAAAAAAAGTTGTAGAGGAAAGCAAAAATAATGGGAAAAGTAAAAAAAGAAATCGAAAAAATACAAATAGATGAAAATCTATCTCTCTCTGAGGTATTTAAAAGATATCCTCATCTTGAGACATTACAATTTTTAGAATTAAAAGAAGAAAACGAATCTTCTAAGATAGAAAAGCTTAATAATTGTAAAAAATTATTACTCGATTGAAACTATGAAAAAAAAGTATACTGCTAAATTTTTTGATGTGGACTCAAAACAAAGCATGTCTATAGGATTTAATTCGGAGAGTTTTGAAAAGGCTGTTAACGATGTTTATCTGCAACAACATCAACTCTCCAATAGCAAAAGAGCTAATTGGGTTATTATCTCATTGGTAGATAGTACTATTAAGGTTGATTAAGAAATTCTTCAAACTCTTCCTCGTTGATGTTCAAGTTAGCCCTTACAGATTTCTTTAATTGATCTAGTTTTTCATTATTTTTCCCGCGGGTCCTAACTGTCTTATCCGGGTCATCTATAATCTCACTTAGATCTGTTTTTTTAGAATGCCAAACCCAAGAAACAGAATTCGTCATCGCATCTAAACTTTTTTCTATATCTTGAATGCTTTGCTCTATTAGTCTGGTTGTCGAAACAGAAAATTCGGGGAGTTCAATGTTTAGTTCAACAGCAATAGTAACTAAATCTATCCATTGTTTACTATCAAAAGCCTCGTTAGCTGTTTTAAAAATCTCTATAAACTCGTCTCCGTATAAATCGGGATGGGTCTTTTTAGCGATACTGCGGAACAAGTTATGTAACTCTTTCATCTCTTCAGTAATTCGCCGACCTTTGTTTTCTTTTTCTACGGGTTCAATTTGCCCACCAGCTTCTTGTGACCTTTTGTGTTGTAAAAATTCTAATTCTTTTTGAAAATCCTTTTGAAATTGTAAATCATATTTTTCGAGATCCTCTTTAATATCATCCCGTTCAAGAACATACCAAGTTAACTTGTGTATTAGCTTTTTGTTTTTTGTATTTTTACCCACACTATAAGTATAAAAAAGCTTGACTTTATATTTTTTTAATTGTATATTATACAAATGACTAAAAAACAAAAAAAGCAGTTAGCTGAAAGGCAACTTAAAAACAAAATGAAACAATACCAGATTAATCACCCCAAACACAGCTGTTACGAAGTTGTGTTCGTCGACGAGGAGAAAGAGGTCGGAAGGTATAAGTACTTAACTAATTTTAGAAATAAAAAAGCAGCTGTAACTTTTGTTGAACAACACGCCCTCGGTAATGTTACGATAGACCCGGAAACAAAGATCCCAACTCCGGATTTTAAGTAAGGATAACATAATGTATAAATTTGCGAGCACATTCTTCATATCTATAATATTATCTGCCTGTATTAACTACGGCAGTTCTTCCCCTCCCCTTGCTACCCCAAGCCCGGAAACACTCACCTCCACCGGCGACGCGTACAAGGGACCGGTCTTGGTCCTGGATGATGTAGAAATTATATATATACCGGATCCCGGAGAAGAATTTAATAACGAAGACACCCCGGATGTTGCTGATTCAGAAACAACCACGAATAGCGAATTAACAGAATTACCATTACAACAATAAGGAGTTTAAAATGGAAAACCAAAATGATACAAATATAACAGACCAAGCGGATACATCGGAGTACCTGGGCGCATTTAATTTAAATCAAGAAACCGTCCAAGCAGCTATAACAGATTTTACATTAAAAAATAGCGTAGAACTACAAGAAGTTGTACAACAGGCAGAAGCTAATGACCAATCTGTTAAAGTCCAAGTACGCTGGCACACAGAAGGAAGCTTCGCCGAAATTCACTTATTTCGCGTAGAAACAACAGACACCGAGGACGTTGAAACTGACGAAGAATCGATCGATATTGTTGAAACTGACCCAGTAGAGGCAACAGAAGATGAGTAAAGATGTTTGGATGGCTATTAAAGACCCCGATAAAACCCCGGAGACTGCGGTCCCCGCCGGTACCACGGCCGATAATAAAGCAACACATAACGATGCAAAAAATAGAATTGAATCTATTAATAATGATGTTTATTTTTATTCCGAAGTTGGCCGGCAAAATAATTTAACATTAAACAAGAAGTTAGACTCTTTAGGCATGAAGTATTTTAACTATTCAAATACGCTGGGAATGGAACAAGTAGCACCAATTAATTTATATATTAACTCATATGGAGGCTCAGTATTTGCTGGCTTCTCAAGTGTAGATCATATAATAAATTGTAAGGTACCTGTGCATACCATTGTAGATGGTTGTGCAGCCTCAGCAGCTACTGTGATGAGTGTCGTCGGTGATCACCGGATGATATATCAGCATGCCTTTATGTTGATACACCAACTGTCCGCTGGCTCTTGGGGAAAATTCGAAGATCTAAAAGACGACATGCTGAACAATGAATTATTGATGAAGAAAATCAAAGGAATTTATGAGAAGCATACAAAGATACCTCGCAAACAGCTTGGTGACGTTTTAAAGCACGATTTATGGTGGGACGCCGAGACCTGCTTAGAATATGGACTAGTAGACGAGATCATAGGTAAATAATTGTTATGTCTTTTATTGATACAATCTCTTCTGGTGACCAACACCATCTATTTAAAAGGGATTCTTCCGGGAAGAGCATTATTCTAGAAGTTGAAAGGACTGATTTCGAAGTAGATCCGGACCGAGTCGCAGTAGTAATACCAGTGGAGGTATGGAACCAGATGGTAGATGATTACCAAGAAAAATATAGTCGGTCTCCTCTCGATGAAGACGCCCAATTAGAACTAGATTTTTAAAAGGAAAATAAAATGAAAAGTTTAATAACTACAATATTAATAATAGGAATAATGACATGTTTTGGGACAGCCCGCGCAGAGCATTCTGTTGGCTTTGCCGCCGGTTCTACACGGGGCCTGGGAGCTACCTACAGATACCTACCAGATTCTGGTGACACCTCTTCCTGGGGTTGGCAAGTGGCCGGCCTTCCATTTATTACGAAGGACGCCGGAACAGTCTCTTTCGGCGCCGGCTTGCTGTATCGACTACACCAAGGCCGGCGAGCTATGGCATACGCTAGTCTGGGCTTCGGAGCCTTGACTATGTGGGAGAACTGCACCGATGATACTGATATCTTCTGTGAGGACGAATCACACTGGGGCATCGGAGTAGGCCCTGGAATTGGATTTGAACTACGTATGTTAGACAATGTAGCATGGTCAGTAGAAATACCGTTAGCAGTTATGTTCGCTGATGGTGAATTTTTTGGTCTGTACCCTGTACCAAATAGTTCTCTAGTTTATTACTGGTGATAAAAAGTTGAAAATTGATTTATACAACAAAAAAGAACATTGTGCAGTAGCTCAGCTGGTAGAGCAATCGGCTGTTAACCGATCGGTCACAGGTTCGAGCCCTGTCTGCACAGCCAAAATTTAACTTGACATCAACAACAAAATATAATACTATACTAATATGTTTAGCCCTGAAGAAATTAAAAAGTTAACGAGAAAAGAACTTACAGAATTTGTTAAACAACTCTGTACAGAGTCTGCAGAAGAACTATATTTTAAATACGATGTAGATTTTGTTTTTGACCATTACGATAATGATTTAAAAATTATCTATGTTCGCGAAACTGAAAGTACTGAAAACCCGGTAACATACGAAATGCTGGATGAATTATTATCCGAGTTCAAAAAGATCAATAGCCGAATGCAGGTTGGCATCTTTTTTGAAGAGGTCCCAAAAGGGGATTCTTAACAATATGGTAGACAGCTCTTTGTTTAAATTCACAAAACAAAAACATACCGGCAAAACTAATGTTTGGTATGATAGTATCTTGATAGGAGAGCTTTCTTTTTATATAAAAGAAGACCCTGAAATGGATTGGCCAAAATATCGCGCTGACAAGACTTTACGAGTTGAGCCTGGTGAGAGGTGGATAACAACTTGGAAAGCTCATACATCGACTAATATAACGAGCTTAGGGAAGTTTAGCAGCAAAGAAGAAGCAGCACGAGCGATCTTGGATAAACACCGGAGTGTTTTTGAGAGAGAAGATGACAGTTAATTCAACTACTGAACGATGGCGATCTTGGACTTATAATGTTGAAGATCGATTCAAAGACAAAACACAAGAAGAAATTAAACAAACTCTTAGAGACACTTGCCATCCATTTTCTGTTATGATGGAACACTGGCAAGGTGACTTTAATATTGGAACAATGATAAGGAATGCAAATGCGTTTAATGCTAAAAAAGTTTTTTACTATGGTAAAAGGCGATATGACCGACGTGGAGCTGTGGGGACACACCATTACGTGGATCTTAATCATATTAATACTCGCGAGAGTTTATTAGAACTAAAAGAAAAGTATACTTTTGTCTGCTTGGATAATGTGGAAGGGTCTGCCCCGATGGAAACTTTTGAATGGCCTGAAAACACCATGATGGTATTTGGCGAGGAAGGTATTGGTCTAACTGATGAAATGTTAGAATTAGCAGATCACATTGTATCAATCCAACAATATGGCTCAGTGCGTAGTATGAACGTAGGAACCACTTCTGGTATCGCAATGTATGATTGTACAAAAAAACTTAATATATGTGTATAGTTACTGTTAAGGAACAATTATGAAAGAATGGTTCACCGGCGCAGGAGAAAGACACTCCTTTAAGGAAATTATAGAGATCATTGCAGTACACAATAATAATAACGGAAGCCTCTCCGTTGGTACCGATTCTTTTATCAAGCAGCAAGACTGTGTTTTTTCAACAGCAATATGTCTCTATGGAGCCGACGAACAAGTTGGCGGCCGCTATTTTGTTAAGCGAGTAATATTCAAAAGAAAAGAATATAAAACTTTATTACAAAGAATTCTTGCAGAAGTACAGAACTCTGTTGAGCTGGGAATTAAGTTATTAGAATTTAATCCCGTATTAGATATTGAAATACACTTAGATATTAGTGACTCAAGCAAGGGCCATGGCACAAGTAAATTTGCTGACATGCTAGTTGGGTATGCAAAAGGCGCCGGCTTTAATTATAAAGTAAAACCGGACGCCTTTGCCGCGACTAGTGTCGCAGATAAACACTCAAAATAATTTATTGTTTTTCGTTAAACTTAATTATTACTGATCTTCTTTCATCAAGCTCGTGTTCGCGAGCTTTCTTTTTTGTATCCGCTCTAATAGCATCGGCAATAAATTTCTTTAAGTTTTTAAATTTAGGAGAAATAGCAATATGATGAAACGAGGAGTGCCTGGCGTAAACAACCCCAATTAGTTCTGCTTTGTTATTAATGATCGGTGACCCGGAGCTTCCTCCGATTACCGGTATAGTATACACCGCGGTATATTTATTCCAAAATCCAATAAAATATCCGTCGAATAGAGGAACTAAATCTTTCTTAAAGAACCCCGCCGGAGCGGCGAAGTTGTAGATCTTCTCTCCGATCTCTGGGCCTTTTTCTGCAATCTCTAATGAAGGACCAAAAAGACCCCAAGCAAAAACGATACAACTGTCTAACTCCCAGTCCCAAGCTATAACTTCTACATTATACTTGAATTGGTCTATGTCATAAACGGAGTGCTTTTGAAAATATTTGTATTCCCCATTGCCTAATTCTTTATCAATCGACTTAAATTTTTGGATAACCGAAGCCCGGTCACACATGTGCGCCGCAGTCAATATATATGCCCCGTTAAAACTTTTGGCTATGATACTAGCCGAGCCAGTTGCCCCGGTAATCCGGTCATAGCACGGAGACTTTAAATTATCCGGATCTCTGGGTGTGCAACTTTGTTTATATGTATAAGTTTCATATTTAACAAAAGAATCTACTGGCCATTTAAAGCTGTCCTTGACTTGAGGTATACTAGTGCAAGAATTTAAGAGCGCCAGCACTGAGCAAAACAAGAGTGAATTTAAAAATCTTCCTATAGTCATTCATATGTCCCTCCTAAAAATAACTAGGACGCGAGATTCCCTTTTGCAAGAAAGCACTACTTATTATTATAAACCCGGAGACTCATGAAAACAACTTATATCCTCGATACTAGCGTATTTTTCACCAATTACAATTCAATATTTTCCTACAAAGAACACAACATCATAGTACCGTTTAAAGTATTAGAGGAAATAGATAAACACAAGTCTAGACAAGACGGTGTAGGCGTCAACGCCCGCAATACAATCCGCATACTTGATTCCTTACGCGAAAAGGGTAATCTGTATAAGGGAGTTTCTCTGGGAGAAGGCAAAGGAACACTTTCGATTAGAGTGTACGACAAATCTAATCTACCGGAGGATTTTGATCTCTCTGTCGCAGATAATAAGATCATTGCGACAGCAATCTCGGAGAAAGCAAAAAACCCTGATACAGAAGTCATCGTTGCCACCCGGGATATTAACATGCGCGTAAAATGTGACGCGTTGGAAATACTCTGTGAAGACTATGTTACACACGAAACTGTGCAGTCTGATGAAGAATCGTATAAAGGGTTTGTTATACACCAGGTTAATGATCAAATCATCGACAGATTTTATGAAGGTGAGCAAATCTATCTTGACGAAGAGCAGATTAAAGTTTATCCGAATCAATATGTAATGCTGGCTTCGAGCCAAAACGGCAAGAAGACTTCGCTAGCGCGGTTTATAAATTATGAACACCCTCTACGTACCATTAATGAATTTAAAAGTGGTACCTGGGGCGTCCACCCTAGGAATAAAGAACAAATGTTCTCTATAGATTTGCTTATGGACCCGGCTGTTCCTATCGTAACGCTTATTGGGCGCGCCGGATCTGGCAAAACTTTATTAGCACTAGCAGCCGGCCTTGAACAAACGTTAGAAAGAAGCATATACAAAAAACTTGTAGTTTCACGCCCCGTCCAACCTCTTGGCAAAGATATTGGATTCCTCCCTGGGACTCTTGAAGAAAAAATGGCACCGTGGTTAATGCCTATCCAAGACAATTTAGAATTTCTTATGGGTGACGATAAAACCACGATGGAGATGTATATGGAGAACGGCACGATCCAGGTAGAAGCTCTCTCTTATATTAGAGGCCGCTCAATCCCAAATTCTTTTATTATTATTGACGAATCCCAAAACCTAACAACTCACGAACTTAAAACAATTGTAACGAGAGTGGGTGAGGGCACAAAAATAGTTTTAACTGGCGACGTCGAACAAATTGACAGTATATACCTTGATGAAGTTAGCAACGGGCTAGCCTACGCCGTAGAAAAGTTCAAGCCGGAAAATCTAGCCGGGCATATGAGATTGACCAAAGGTGAACGATCAGCGGTGGCCACATTGGCAGCTAAAATATTATAATATTATTCTTGACAAACTAACCATTTATTGTTATAGTTTATTATAAATATTTTTACAAGGATCTTTTATGCAAGAAGAAAATGAAACTTTAAGAGAAATTGTCTCTCCGGACAGTGAAGTTAAAAAGTGGCTAGTCGAATATGTTGGAGAAAAAAACCAACCAGAAGATAATCAAGTAACCGTAGAGATGGTCGTAGAAACTGTAGCAGACGAGTTTCCTGATTTCCTCGCTGCAGTAGCAGAGGAAAACTGGGTACGCGGATACCAACAGGCAATTAATGATATCGCTGAAACTGAGAAAGAGATCAATCAGCATATGACCGAGAGCAATGAATAAAATTATTGAAAATATAAAAGAAAAGGCAAATAAGTCTAGATTCATTTTTGGTAGGACAAATATCTTTATAAAAGATTCTCTCCCTGAACATATTTCGATCGACGCACTGGCTGACGGAGTAGAGAGTATATTACCCTCGCGCCTGTTGCGAAATATAGATATGATTTACGTCGGCCAGTTTGATGTTTTGAATAGCAGAGAAGTCAACGCGCTCTATGCCGAAGGCGCTATTTATATTACTAACGACCAAACCGACATTGCTGATATGCTAGACGACATAATCCATGAGGTTGCACATTCTTTAGAAGAAGAGCTTTCTATGGACATATATGGCGACGGCGAAATAGAAATGGAGTTTATAGGTAAGCGCGCCAGATTAAAAAGTATGATTATGGCCCAGGGATATTTTGTAGTTGATAACTATGATTTTCTAGACCCTGAGTATTCACCAGAACTGGATAATTTTTTCTATAAAGAGATCGGATATCCGTTATTATCAACAATGACGCAGGGCTTATTTAATTCTGCATACGCTTGCACCTCTCTAAGAGAATACTTTGCAAACGGATTTGAGACTTTTTATTTGGGCGACAGGAACTATTTAAGTACTGTAGGCCCCAAACTATACAACAAACTAATGAATTTACACAAGATAGGAGAACAATAAATGAAATGGCAAGTAACAGACAAGAAATATAACCCGGCGACCGGTAAAACACAAGAATATAATATCGCGATTGACACCACAGAAAAAGATAATATGGTAGAAGTAAGGGTGACAGTCCCTGTTTGCCACCGTGATTCACGTCCGGTCACATGGAATTCGCACGATGTTATTGGGTGGCTAAAAGAAAATAACATAGTTGTGGAATCAATTATAAGAGATTACGCTCTAGAAAACACTGGCACGTGTACTAGAACCTATTCTTTTGTGAAAAAACGAAATGATGTTAAACAAGTAAGAAAAAATAAAACAAATAAAAACTCCACAAAATCACCCACAGTAATAAGGCCAATTGTAACTACCAATACAATTACACCTAATTCAAGTACAAAGACAAAGTAGAGAACCAAATGTCACACATATCTTTTTCTGCGTTCAAAATCTGGAACGAGTGTCCTCATAAACATAAATTAGTTTACATCGATAGACTAAAGGGGTTTGAGGGCAATGAGTACACTGCGTTCGGATCTGCCTTACACTCGGTTTGTGAAGAAAAATTAACCAATGAAAGTCTTGATGAAAAGGAACATTTTCAAAAAAAGTTCCTTGAAGAATTAAACGGTTTACCCGGTAAGGTTAAGCAAAATTTAAATAAAAATCTTGTACGGGATATGCGGGAGCAAGGTAATACTTTGGCCCCATTGGCGATCCCCGGTCTTAAGGATTACTTCGAAGAATTTGAAGTAATCTCGGTGGAAGAGCAACTGTTTGAGCCTATAAAAGAGTATGTCAAAAAAGAATTTGATTTTAAAGGCTTTATTGACCTTGTCGTAAAGACTCCGGATGGTAAGTACCATGTCATTGACTGGAAAACTTGTTCTTGGGGCTGGAATAGTAAAAGGCGTACTGACCCTATGGTCACTTACCAGCTGACGTTTTATAAACATTATTTCGCTAAAAAACATAATATAGACATAAATGATATTGAAACTCATTTTGCTCTTTTAAAGAGAACCGCGAAAAAAGATCATGTGGAATTGTTTAGAGTGACGAGTGGCAAGAAAAAAACAGAGAATGCACTTAACTTACTTAACAAAGCGTTGCATAATATAGACAAAGGCAACCATCTAAAAAATCGCGCATCTTGTCAAAGCCCTTTTGGAATGTGCGAATTTTTTAAATCCGAACACTGCTCATAAAAGAGGAAAAATTGACTATTGAATTAGACACGTCATACGTTGACGATAAGATCAAGGTACTGGTATTAAGTGATCACCCATTATCACCATCCGGTGTCGGCACACAAACCAACTATATGGTTACATCTTTGCTAAAGACAAATAAATTTAAATTTATTTGTCTAGGCGGCGCTGTAAAACATGCTAATTATAACCCTGTAAAAACAGAAGAATTTGGAGATGATCTGGTCATTTACCCTGTTGATGGCTATGGTTCTCAGGAGATGATCAGATCTCTAATGAGGACTGAACGACCAGACATCATATGGATTATGACGGATCCAAGATTTTGGAGCTGGTTGTGGGACATCGAAGACGAAATTAGGTCTAATATACCAATCGTTTATTATCATGTCTGGGACAATTATCCATATCCTAAATTTAATAAAGTTTGTTATGACTCAAATGATTATATAGCTTGTATTTCTAAGATAACTTATGATATTGTACAAAATGTCGCTCCGGAAGTTCTTAGTGAGTATGTTCCACATGCCGTCGAACCTGAAGTCTTTGGTAAATTACCAGAAAACAAAGTATTAGAATTTAAAAAACAATATTTTCCTCAAATATGTGATTGGGAAAAAGAAGATAAATTCGTATTCTTCTGGAACAATCGTAATGCCCGCCGCAAGATGAGCGGCAGTGTTATATACTGGTTTAAAGAATTCTTAGATGAAGTCGGTTATGACAAAGCTAGTTTAATTATGCACACCGACCCTAAAGATCCCCACGGACAAGATCTAGAGGCAATCGCTGAGCAGCTCGGATTAGTAAACGGAGAAGTAATATTTTCTACGTCCAAACAGCCGAGCACTATTTTAGCTATGATGTATAATATCGCAGATTGTACGATTAATATATCGGACGCGGAGGGCTTTGGACTAGCGACTCTTGAATCTTTGGCCTGTGGGACACCAATTCTAGTAAATATGACTGGCGGTCTTCAAGAACAGGTAACAGATGGAGAAGAGTGGTTCGGGATTGGGTTGCTGCCAGCTTCGAAAGCTGTCATAGGCTCTCAGCCGGTACCATATATTTATGAAGACCGCGTTTCAAAAGAAGACTACATAGGAGCTTTGAAACAAATGCTGAACATGTCGAAAGAAGAAAGAGAAAAATTGGGAAGGAAGGGTATGGAACACGTCGAAAAAAATTATAATTTCGAAAAGTTTAAAGAACAATGGATTAATATTATGCTCGGGGTCTATGAAAGGTGTGGTTCCTGGAATAGTCGCAAGAACTATAAATCTTGGAACCTGATGGAGATAAGATAAAATGAAAACAAGATTACTCGTAAGAGGCCCGGCCTTATCACAGTCTGGTTATGGAGAACAAGCCAGATTTGCTCTTAGAGCATTGAGGACTAAAGAAGAAAATTTTGATATTTATCTACAAAACATCCCCTGGGGAAACACAGGCTGGATTTGTACAGATGACGAGGAAAGAGCCTGGATTGATCAGCTTATAATCAAGACGGAAACAAATAAACAGTCGCATACAAATTATGATGTTAGCCTACAAATCACAATACCGAATGAATGGAATAAAGTAGCTCCTATTAATATCGGATATACAGCAGGGATTGAAACAACCATGGTCGCGCCACAGTGGATCGGGCTAGGTGATCAAATGGATCATATTATAGTAGTTTCTAACCATTCGAAAGATGTATACCAGGACACAAAAGTTAACCTTTCTAACGAATCCGGAACAATACTAGAAGAAGATGTCAGTTTGAAGACACCGATTACTGTAGTGAACTTCCCGACTAGGATCGCGACCTCGGATTTGAAAGACTTAAGCTTATCAACTGATTTCAATTTTCTTACAATAGCACAGTGGGGGCCTAGGAAAAATCTTGAAAAATCAATTAAGTGCTTCGTCGAAGAATTTATGAATGAAGAAGTTGGTTTAGTAGTAAAAACAAATGTTGGCAAAAACAATAAAATTGATAGAGAAAATACCAGGATTAAGCTAAAACAACTACTACAAAAATTCCCCGATAGAAAATGTAAAGTGTATTTGCTCCATGGAGTGTTGAGTGAAGAAGAACTATCTGGACTTTACCAACATCCAAAGATTAAAGCATATGTGTCTATTACACATGGCGAAGGATTTGGGTTACCATTATTCGAGGCTGCTTGTTATGGCTTGCCTGTTATATCTCCTGTTTGGAGCGGCCAGTGCGATTTTCTTAATATGCCCTCCATTAATAAGAATGGGAAAGAAAAGATAAAAACAATGTGTGCAAAAGTCGATTATGAATTAAAACCTATCGGTAAAGAAGCCGTTTGGGAAGGAGTACTTGATAAAAACTCTTCCTGGGCGTATCCTTCTTACAACTCGTATAAAAACAAACTTAGAGATGTGTACAAGGACCAGAGTAGGTACAAGTCACAAGCAAAAAGACTACAAACTTGGGTCCTGGATAACTTTAGTCAGGAACAAAAATATGAAGAATTTGTTTCTTGTATCCTTGAAACTATAGCTTCTGAAAAAGATGGCCAAGCACAAGAAGTAATGGTTTTATAGTGAATGTTATTTATTGTGGCCAGTTTAGGGACTCCGCTGGATATGGAGTTGCGGCTAGGGGGTATCTAAAAGCCCTAGACGAATATCTAAAAAAAAACCCGGCCGCATTTGATCTTAAACTATATTCAAGTGTGGTATCACAGTCTAGCAAATTAACTACAAATGAAATCTCATTAATTGAAAAATATGAATTTCTGAATGATGAGGATATAGAAAATATGATCCCACAAGATTATGTTTTTATATGGCATATGCCTCCTCCGTTGATCACTTTCGGCGACGATAGGTTCCACCCATCCCCAAACTGTTCCCCTAAAATGTTAAGGTTGATTGACAACGCTAAACACAATGTTAATTTAGTAGCGTGGGAGGTTGATAATGTACCTCCGGAATGGATGTTAGATTACCGGTACTTTAAGCCTAGTATGATTATAACTCCTAGCAAATGGAATGCGGAAGTATTTTCAGAAAAAACTAATTTACCTTGTGAAGTTGTGCCACATGTTATAGAGAAATTGTCCGAAGAAGATACTCCTATTAAAATGCCGGTTGACTTAAAAAACAAATTCGTTGTTTTATCGATAAGTCAGTGGACAAAAAGAAAAGGCTTTGATAGATTAATAAAATCATTTATAACCGAATTTGATGGGACCGACGACGCAGTACTGTTAATAAAGACATATGGAAGCCATACACACACGCCGGAAATAATACAACAAGAAATCAAGCATATTCGGGATTCTATACTGCTTCCTATGAACAAAAAGCCTAAATTGAGCAATATAATACTAATTCCTGGCTTTTTATCTAATGAAAACATCTCCTGGTTGCAGAAAAAGGCGAGCGTTTTTGCCCTATTCACCCGCGGCGAAGGCTTCGGGTTACCCATTTCGGAAGCTCTGATGCACGAAAACCCGGTAGTTGTACCAAAAGAAGGTGGCCACATCGATTACATTGATGAAAATGCTGCTTTCTTTGTTGATGGAACTTGGGATACTTGCATTTTTAATGTGGTTCCTTATGATTGCGAGTCAAACTGGTATGAGACTACTATCAAATCAGGTCGCGAACAACTAAGAAAAGCGTACAGCCTCTGGAAAGAGGATCCGAATAAATTAAAAGCGTTGGGTAGTGAAGGTAGAAAGAGTATTTTAGATGGCCCATACGATCCATACTCGGTTGGGAAAGCTTTTTTTGATGCATTGAACAAATTACCTCAAGAAGATAAGAATATATACAGCCCGATAAAACAAAAGACTAAAAATCTTAAAAAAGAGATTAAAAGATTAAATTCTTTAGAAGAAAAGTTAGCCTTGTTAGAAAATTCTTATGACGGTGAGACTTGCTATATTTTAAATTGTGGGCCGTCACTATCTAAAAATAAGGCATCGGAGCTAAAAGATAAATTAAAAGATAAATTAGTCTTCTCTGTTAAACAAGCAAAAGACTATGCTCCTGGAATAACAGATTTCCATTTTTTTAATTGTGCTAATACTCCGGTACCCGATAACGGTTTTATCCCTGAACACTATAGATACGAGGATGAAGAGCCGATTGTCGTCGCTAGTAGCAATTATGATCTTGGAACTAGGTGGCATAAATTCCAGAAACAAGATATATTTTTTAAGGTCCCAATTAGAACTAAAATAAATAATGAATTTTTATGCTTGACAAAACAGTTTGAAAATTATATTATAAGTAATAATGTCGCTCGTCCCTGTGGCCCCGGCATTATGTACGAAACTGTTATTTATATGGCAGTACATTTGGGAGTTAAAAAAATTGTTGTTTTAGGTTGGGATCTTCTAAACCAAGACCCAAAAAAAGCAAAAGACTACAAACATTTTTATGATGATGAACAGCAATTATTTAACAAAGGAGACGTGCTTCCCTGGGAAGTGTCAATCACCTGTAAAGCTTCTGAAGATCTATATAAATGGCTAAAATCTAAAGACATAGAATTAGAACTTTGTTCTGAAGAAAGTCAACTATACAAAGAAATCCCAAGGATTAAAATTTAAAATGAAAACATATATTATCGCAGAAATTGGTATTAACCATAATGGTAGTTTGGAAACCACCAAAAAATTAATTGATATTGCAGCCTTATCTGGTTGCGACGCAGTTAAATTCCAAAAAAGAAACCCGGATGTCTGTGTTCCGGAACATCAGAAAAGTGTTATGAGAGAAACTCCTTGGGGCGAGATGACTTATCTTGCCTACAAATACAAGGTTGAGTTCGGCCAAAAAGAATATGACGAGATTGACAGGTATTGCAAACTAAAGGAAATTAGTTGGTCCGCTTCCCCTTGGGACTTAGACAGTCTAGAATTTCTAGAGCAATATGATCTGCCATGGTTAAAAATTCCCTCTGCAATGTTAACCGAAGAAACTCTTTTAAGGAAATGCGCCCAGACTGGCAAGAAGATTATTTTCTCCGTCGGCATGAGTAACCTTGATGAAATCGACCGCGCTGTAGAAATACTACGAGAGGAGGAAGCAGAGTTTGCTATGCTTCACTGCAACTCTACTTATCCTGCACCGCTTGAAGAGCTTAACCTTAAATGTATTCAGACTCTCAAAGAAAGATATAACTGCGAAGTTGGGTATAGCGGACACGAGTTTAGGATTGGCACAACTGTAGCTTCAGTATATCTAGGAGCAACGATCTTGGAAAGGCACATCACACTAGACCGCACAATGTGGGGCTCTGACCATCTAGCCTCTGTAGAGCCCCAGGGTCTTATAAAGCTCGTAAAGGGCGTCAGGGAGCTAGAAACAGCCCTAGGAGACGGCAACAAGGTAGTCACGGAGGGAGAGTTACCCGTACGTAAGAAACTCAGAGGTAACTGATGTTCTGGGGAGACTGCGAATTAGTCTTTAACAAAGAAGACAAAATATTTAAACCGGTACATCACAAACCCCTCTTAGCTTACATGTCAACCTACAAAGAAGCCACTAACGAAAATATATGGCTAGATCACGAGGTCGGAAAATATTTTAGCGCAGCACAAACATTGTCTATACCTAATTGCGGCCAAGACCACCATTTTATTTCCGCCCGAGGAAATTATATTAATAATACTTATCCTCGATCTAGTGCTTGGATGTTAGCCCATTATCAAACTTTAAAAAATAACTTTAAAGCAATGCCGGAGGTAGTGAATACCGAAATAAAATGTGGGTATTGTGATTCCATAAAAGACATTCACAATCAAGGCTCTGTCTTTATTATCGGTGGTGGTCCATCAACCAACACCGTTGATTTTTCAAAATTTAAATCTATTCCAAAATGGACGATGAATTCATATTTTTTGAATGACAAAATCAATACTTTAGAAAATATTCAACTTGTTACATTTTTAGATAATGTAAATTTGGATGATGAAAATATGTGGGACAGGCTTAATATTTTAAAGCCCTTACTAATACAAGAAATAAGTGACTTGGGAAATAAAAGAATTAATTTTATTAGGAATCGATATGACAATGCCACATATATGCACACTCGGTATCGCTCCCGCCTAGGCGTTGGAGCCCGGTTGATTGTTTTGGCTATTGTCTTGGGCATCAAAAATATTTATATTTCTGGGATGGACGGATACGATGTGAATAGCACACAAACCCATGCATTCGAGAAGGGCAAAGAGTTGCCTACTTGGCTTAAGAATTCTGGCCCTAGCATGCAAAAACAACAATTAGTTATATTTTGGGATTATATTTTGAACACTCTATCAAAAAGTTACTCATTTAAGATACATGATCTATCAACGGGCCAGGAAACAGTGCAGTATAAATTTATTCAAGAAGCAATTATAAAATGAAAGACATAAGTAATGTGTGCATAATAATACAAGCTAGGCTTGGTTCTCAAAGAATCCCGCAGAAAATGATCCGGCCTTTTTCTGGGACTACCTTAACAGACATTGCACTAGAAAAAATCAAAGAATGCAAAAGCTTCCCGATACAAAATTTTTATCTATCTGCTTATGAACCAGAATTGCAGGACATAGCTAAAAAGCATGGATTAAATATATTCGAAAGATCACAGGCGTCAGCTAATTCGGAAGGTTCTCCTATGACAGAAATGTATGAGTGGTGGGATAAATTACCATTTGAGTATTGTGTGCTTGTTAACGCCTGTGCCCCGTTCTTAACGCCGGCAACAATTGATAGCTTTGTGAGACAGTACCTAAGTTCAGGTTCGGATGGAATGTTTGGTACTATAGAAAAAAAGAACTATTATTGGAATAGCAACAAAGAGCTGCTAACCCCTTTGACAGAGTCGGTCATGAATACAAAAACCGTAGATCCAGTGTATGAGGCGGCCCATTGTTTATATGCTGGTAGACTGAGCAAGATAGAACAAGGAGTTTGGATGGGAGATTTTAAAATTCCTGGTGATATTGAATTGTTTTTTATGAAAGAACAAGAATGTTTTGACATAGATTATGAATGGCAGTTTAACTTATATGAAGCTTTATATTTAGGAAAATAAAATGTTAACTTATCGAGACTCAAAAATTTTAAAAAAGGATGACAGAGGATGAATTGTTATTGTTGCAACGCCGCCCCGGAAGAAAATAAAATAATTCTGCCCGGACAACAAAGTGGAGCCCGAAAGGTTTATTCTTGTTCAAATTGCAAACACATATTTAGAGACTACTCTTATATTGATTTGGATCGATATTATAATGAACAATATCGACGAACTTTAAAAGGTACGGAACTTGCAGATAGAGAAATACTTTTAGAAAGAGATGGTCGACTAATAAACCTTATTAAATCTTACATTAAAAAAGAAGATAAGATTTTAGAATTAGGTTCTGGCGATGGAAATTTTGCTTCTTTGTTAAAAGAAAATATCAATTCAATTGATATTACTTGTTGCGAAAAAGACAAGGACCTGTCAAAGCTCTGTGAGGCCCGTGGCCATAAGGTTATTAATGAAGATTTTTTTGATATATCTACAACCACATGCGATACTTTTGCTGGCTTTGATGTCCTAGAACATATATTGGATTTACAAAAATTTATTAAAAAGATTAAAAAACTAGAGTTTAAAAAAGTTATATTACAAGTCCCAATAAAAAGAAGTATACATAATAAGCCTATATTTGATGGCCATTTTCATTACTTTAGTAAAGAATCAATATGTAAACTTTTTCATGAATATGATGTTTCATTCTTGTATGAAACAGACCGCGGTGAGACAAAAAATGGACAAGAAATGATAGTAATTTTTACATGTAAAAATGGAGAATAAAAAATTGATTCTACAAACACTTTTTATAATTTTTGTAATCAAATAAAGGAACTAATATAATGAACGATTGGTTATACACAAATCAAGCTGGCTTCTACAACGGCGCCGCCCAGGGCGTACAATATTTTAATCAAAAATTTATAGAAAGAAAAGAAACATATTTAGTATCTGTGAAAGATCAGTATAGCGACAAAATTGCTGAAATGAAAACAAATGGTTTTGTAAAGTTTAAACAAGTTATAGATCATGATGTTTTAGACTCTATAAACGACAAAGTAAACTTTTGTATAAAGAATCAAATTAATTTAAAAGGGTTTGATGAGCATTATGCTACAGTAGCTGATCCATTTTTGGTTAGCGACGAAGTACAAAAAATAGCTTTTAGTGATTTACTGGTTGATTATGCAACAGAGTTTTTTGAATGTATGCCAGCTATAGGTACTTTTAATTTAAGAAGAAGCTTCTTAAATAACTTATTTCCTAAGACAACACAGTTATTTCACAGAGATAAGAACAGTATTAAGTTTTTTAAGTTCTTTATATACCTTAGTGACGTCAACTCCCCAGAGGATGGCCCCTTAACAATTGTTAGAGATAGCTGGAATAAGATGCCAATAAACCATCAGCACAAACACCGTTGGTCAGAAGAAGAAATAAAAAATACATATGGTGAAGACTCTATAATGTATTTGACCGCCGACAAGGGTGACTTGGTGGCTGGGTTTACTACTTCTTTTCACCGCGGTACTAAGCCGGTTAGAAAAGAAAGAACGATGCTAACTCTAAATTATGTTGTACACCCAGAACTTCAGGGCGGCCGGCCTGGAACACAAGATAAATTATTCAAGATTAAGCAGGAACAATATGATAATTTGCCTGGCCATAAGAAGCCTGTGGCAGACTTTCTAATAAAGGTATAAAATGATAATTTTTGTAGATATTGATGAGACGATATGTATATCTCCTGAGGACAGGGATTATTCTAAAGCCAAACCAATACAAAAAAATATTAACAAAATTAATAATTTGTATGATAATGGAGATACAATCATTTACTGGACAGCTAGAGGAACAGGGTCTGGTATTGATTGGAGAAGAGTAACAGAAAATCAATTCAAAGAGTGGGGGGTGAAATGCCACGAATTAAAGCTAGGCAAACCCGTATACGATTTGTTTATTGATGATAAAAATATAAATGCAGACAGATTCTTTAAAGAATCTGAATCTAAAAACAAAATGTTATATGTATAATTTACAAACGGAGAAAAAAATGGATTTACAACACAAGAGTCTTTCGAACGAAGCAATGGGCGCGCTTATGCTATGCCTCCAAAAGAGTATTCTGGAACAGGCTGATATTGTTCCAATGCTGTTGGGGTTAAAATTTGCAGAAGCAGATGGAGAATTATATGTCATCAACCCGCCAATAGTTAAATTCGATACAGAAGAAACTCAGGAGGCCCATAGCACAACAAACTTCACTAGTATGAAAATAACTGAGCTTAAAGCCATGGCGAAACAGCAAAATATTAAAGGATACAGCAAAATGAAAAAAGCTGAATTAGTTAATATCTTGAGCGGAAAGAATGTCTAGTATAAAGAGGGTTGAAAAACCCTGGGGATATGAAGAAATCTGGGCGCATACAGACAAATATGTAGGCAAGCTTCTTCATATTAAAAAGGGCAGCCGGCTCTCGCTTCAATATCACGAGGTGAAAGAAGAAACAATATATGTGCTAGAAGGTACATTAGTCCTCCTTACAGACAAGGACAGGATTGACCTGGACCCCGGGTCAGTTCATCACATCCCACCCGGTTCTATGCATCGATTTACTGCGGGGAAAGACGACGTAACACTTATTGAGGTCTCAACCCCCGAGCTAGATGATATCATACGCGTAGAAGACGATCACGGAAGAGTTTAACTATGCCAATTTATAATTACATTTGTAAACAATGTGAGCATGCATTTAAAGCTATGCATAGTATCAAGGACAAACTAACTGATTGCCCTGTTTGTTCCGAACCCGAGCTGGAGAGAATCCCCTCGGGCTTTTCTACACCCAAAGTAGAATCCGCTAACGGCACCGGAGACCTAGTAAAAGAAAAGATTGAAGAATTCAGGTCTGACTTGAAAGAAGAAAAACAGAAATTAGCCGCCGAGGATTATAAATCATGATTAAATATTTTCTAATTGTATCTGCTATATTAAATTCAATATTATTAATGTCTGTGTTAGGCGTTGTCCCCTTCCTCCTATACTTATCTCTTTTGGTAATTGTTGGACTGATATGGTTCGTTTTTCATTTAATGAACAAATTAGAGGATGTAGCAGAAGATATGGAAGAATTATTTGTGGGCTTCTATGAGTTTTCTGAACGCTTGCAAGACATCCACGAATTAGAAATGTTTTATGGTGAGCCCGTTTTACAAGAATTAATGGATCACGCAAAAAAAGTAGTAGAGGACATCGAAGAATATAAAGCAACGTATGATGAAGGCAACGAACTAGAGGACTTTGCAAATGAAGAAGAAGACGGAGAAAATAGGGAAGACGGAGAAAACGATGCCGATCCCTCGTAAAGCAAAAAAGAAAAATAATTATTTTACTAAAGTTCATGAAGAAGCAATTATAAACTATACGCTTACCACGGACAATAAAATTAGAACAGAACTTTATGTTAACTGGATTGAACCAGCCTTTGATGAGATGGTGGATAAGATTGTGTATACATATAAGTTTACAAATCTCCCCAACATAGACTCTCTGAAAGAAGATTGTAAAGTATGGCTAACCACCATCTTAGACAAATATGATCCCAGTAAGAAGTCTAAAGCATTCTCATATTTTAGCGTGATTACAAAAAACTGGTTCATACACAAAGTTAAAAGAAATACAAAGAATCTGAAAAGAGAAGTCGCGATGGAGGAGGTCTCGGGTGAGATACAACAAAAACAGTTATCCACCGTGAACCCATACGAAAAAGACAGAGACCGGTTTGAATTTTATTCACATTTGTATAATGAAATGGATTCTTGGGAAAACCTCAAATTAAAAGAAAATGAAAAAAAAGTCCTTCAAGCAATTAAAATTCTTTTCGAAACAGTCGATGAGATCGAAATTTTTAATAAAAAAGCTATTTATCTATACATTAGAGAAATTACCGGCTTAAACACAAAACAAGTTGTTAATAATCTAAATAAAATTAGAATTAAGTACAAACAGTTCAAAAAGGGCTGGAATGAGTGTAAACTTTGAAAAAGCTTGATAAACATCTTGAAGACGTGATCGAAAATATAGATAATGATAGAGCGTTAGCTTTAACATTGTTAACCGACTTAATGAAAAATATGAAGGCTAGCCATGATCATAAAGAATATGGCCAGATAGCATCAAAATATCTAGAAACTTTACAAAGATCAAACGAACAACTAGTCAAAGTATCCGCACTATTATCTAAAAGAAGTCCCGTCTTTTCCGGCTTATCAAGCGAGGACAAAGAAAGCATCTACAACTTAATAGAAGAGGATACCGAAGCGGATGGCTGAATTCGATCCTTTTAAGAGTTATGCTTACGGCGATTTAAACCCCCTAGTGAAAAAGAACGGGAGGGTTTATAGGGATAACGAAACCGATGGCTTAGAAATAATAAAAGATTTAGCCGCGGAAGTTTTTAAAAGCGAGACTATTCTAGGTACAGGCCCATATAGGGCAATTTGTTTGCGCGTCGACAGCGCGAACCACGGCGGCACTGTCTCAAAGCCCCAAGAATTATCATGGCTCGAAAGGATGTACGAGGCCTTCGGCGGCGCGCCGAAAGCCGACTTCTATGAAGTCAAGGCCATGATTACCGAAATCCACGGAGCGTATCTTCCAACCCCAAAAGATTTTAAAGATAATGCCGCAATTAATAGGTTTCCAACCTTTATTTCTAGACAAAGCGGCACCGGTGAATCCCCCCCCGCCCCTGGTGATATTGTCTGGGTTGATTTCGGGAATAGAATAACTCTGGATGACCCCCAATATTTGGGCAAATTAGAATCGGATATTGGGCAAAAAATCGCGGAAGCCGGCGCCCGCGGAGCTTTCGACTGTAATAAAGGTCTAAATATAGCCTCACCGGCCGGTGATACCGTCGCGACATCGAATGAACCGATTGGAAAAATAGGCCCCCGGTCAGCACCCGACTTTGTTCCGATTGATATTAACAAGGACAGGGGCAAGATACCCGAAGGCAAAGGTGTCTTTCTTGGAGCTTCTTTAAACCCAATAAAGTTAAGCAAACATCCCGTTAAGAAAGCAAAAGAAGCTGGTGTAAGCTGGGTTAGTATTTATGTATATAAGATCAAACCTGCGGGCGAAGAACGTATTAGAGACAAGGATAGCTTAAAAGCGTTTATCGAAGAGTATCATAGAAACGGGATTCGGTGTTATATCTACGGCTGGTCTTCAATCGGCCTAGGCCCGCGGTATAAAGAGTCTGCATTCAAGAAAAAACATAACGGCCAAGAACCGGAGAGTATGTTTATTAAAAATATGATTGACATAGCATTATATACTGGTGCTTTTGGTATTGAGATCGACGCCGAAGAAGATATGTACGCTCAAAGAGGAGTGGTCGACAAAAGTTCTGGCAAAGAAGTGTGGTCGTATGGCCCCGACGTGATAAAAAGAAATGAAGATTTTGCAAAAAAACTTAGCCAAGCTTGCAAAAGATATAATTTAACGCTCGGTTACACCAGTACAACCCCGAACAAGAACTCTATGAAAAAAGGTCATTACTTTAAGGCTTGGGCAAAGTACTGTGACTATGCAATCCCCCAAGTATACAGCGCGTCGGGTTTCCATAGTAAAAATCACTGGAAGAAAGGTTATAATCGTTATTCTGATGAAGGTTTTAAAAAAATAATCCCGGGCCTAGGCGCATACGATGTCCGCGGCAATCCAAGAAAGACTAAAACAGCAGAAAGAATGAGGTGGGAACTCCACGCGTGTTACGGACAAAATCTAGGATGGCACGACGCCGTAATTTGGTGGGCGTGGCCATTTCTAGACAAGAGAAACCGGTGGTCAATTGTAAAAGAGTTGGGATCGAGCGCGACAGGGCACACCGCAGACACCGTCACTGAAACTTTAAAAGCTAATACCAGTACTGTATCTTCGGCAGACACTGCCGGAGAAACAACATCTGCGCCCGTAAATATGGTCGGCCCACCATATAACCCTACAAAAACAGAAGAAAAAAACAAGAATGCAGAAGTAATAAAAGATAAAAAGCCCGGATATTTCGCGAAACTTGGTAAAAGTATAAATGACAAAACAAAACAAAAAGCAAATTCCCACAAAGAAAAAGAAATAAAAATTGGCAGACAAGAATTATTTTCTTTCACTGACGAAAAAGGCGCGGAGATAGACAGGTTATTATCTGTCGCTGGCCCTGCCGCCTCTGTATCCGCGGCACCGCTGGATCAACAAAGGTATGAACAACTCGTTGCTTCTGCGAAGCATAGAATTCAGGAAATTAAAAAAATTAATACTGATTTAGAATCAAACGAAAAATGGATAGAACAGAAAATCATTGGTTTAAAAAAACAACTTAAGTTATTGGACGCGACCGGCACCACAACTAAAGAAATGGCTAATCTAAAAAAAGAAATGGGGGATTTGGAAACTAGACTCAAAAGTATAAATAAAGAGAAGGAAAAGAGGCAGCTAAGCGGACAAAAAAATAGTAATGACTGCCGCCGCCGCGGCGGAGCTTTTCAACAAACAGGCCCAGCAGGGGCCAGGATACCTTTATCAACCTTTACCGGAGGTTCTTTCCCTAATCTGACAAAAGACGATCTTTCTTCGAGAATGCCGAGTAGAAAAAGAAACACTGGTATTAATCAAATTATGATACACCAGAGTGGTGTGCATACTGTTAAAAGAACTATTTTATCATTGACCGCTGACCCGGCCAATCCAAAAAGCGTGCATTATACAATCGGTTTAGACGGGAAAGTTCGGCAACATGTACCTCACGACGAAGTAGCTTTTCACGGCGGCGGTATAGCCCCTGGCGAACAGAATCCCAGGACTATAGGTATTGAGATGGTCAATAGATATAAACCGGACAAAGCAAAATACTCTATAGGAAACCAGCCTATTATAGATAACATAATATTTGCCGGCGGTTATATACAAAGAAAAGATGGAACAATTAAAAAAACTACCGCTAGCCGGGATCCTTGTATAGGGATTTTGAGGATGCCAACACAGGTCGCCTGCGAAGCTGCCTGGCAATTGTGTAAATGGTTACCGACACAAATTAGTACTTTAAAATTAGCCTTCCCTGGTTTAACATCTAAAGGTTTTTTGTGGGCCGGCGGAAATTATAATCATCCCGCGAATCGTTATAAGGATGGCATTACTAGCCATGGCCGGTCTAGTAAAATGCGCTGGGACGGATTATTCACAGAACATTATATGGTGTGCAGGAGTTTAGGTCACAGTGCGAGTAGTTCGTTTAAAAGAAGCATCGCCGGCGCAACGTCTAGGACACCTTCAATGAAGGGAAACCTACACTATACAAAGTTCCACAAGGGTAGTACGCACACCTTGCCATATGCCCTCTGGAAATCAAGAAATTTAAAAACATTTGGATAAAAAATGGCTAAAGAAAAAAATATATTTGAACAAATAAGAGACAATGTAGAAGATCTAACAAAGTCTATGGAACAAATAACTTGTTTAGACCCCGCAGTAGACCATATAAAAAAACTCGCTCCTGCAAAAAAAAGGATTGTACGCAGAGCCGCTGACTCTCCGAAAAAAAAGGGAATTTACAATAGCTCTCTAATAGAAGCCGCTCCTACTAGAATTACCACAGAAGCAGAAAAAGAAATTCGAGAAGGTAATTCTTGGATAACTCTTGGCCGTGACAGACCGTCCGGAGTTAAAACAGGTTATGGGGCTTTAGGCCATCACCGCGCCGCCACAATCGATATATGTGTAGGGCCGCAGGGCCGAGAAATTACCGAGTGGGATGATAAAGAAAGAGAAAAGATCTCGATAAACCCGGATTTCGGAAAGGATTCGGCTAGGATATATATATCTGCGAAAACTGACGTGGATACTAATTTTAATTTAGCACCCGGCCAAGTCGGAAACGCGGAGGCCAAATCTGCGATCGCCATAAAAGCCGACGGTATTAGAATTATCGGCCGAGAGGGCGTGAAAATTATTACCCGCGGAGGAGATACTACAAATTCTAGAGGCTGCAAAATGAGCAGTTTTACTGGAATCGATCTCATAGCTGGAAACGATGATACAGATCTACAGCCACTTGTAAAAGGCCATGATTTAACCCAGGCCTTAAAACAGATGGCCGAACTCGTTGATGCTTTAAATGGAATCCTAGTTGGCTTTATGAATAGCCAGATGAAATATAACCAGTCAATAATGATGCATCATCATTACTCGCCTTTCTTCGGCGCGCCCACCACACCCGCTCTTGACACCTTGATGCCGGATGGCATGCAAACAATCCTAGATCAATTATCTACATCTTTCACCGACGCCGCTTTGCATAAGCTTAATTTGTCAGGCTGGAAGATTAACTATTGTGAACCTGCAGGATCATTGTATATTAATAGTAGACTAAACAATACAAACTAATATGGCAAAAATACAAATAAAACATACAGAGTACGACTCCGGCTTTCTTCCCAAACAACATAAAGACATAAATTTTACTGGAACCGTTAAGGAAAAAGTAGAAGATACTATTAAAAACAAAGCGATCTATAATTTATTAAAGCTCGGGCAATATAAAAAATACTGGCTCCCTGATAATAAAAAAATAAGTTACCCGGCTAAAGACTCCCCGGAGCTTCAAGATTTTATTACAGCAGCCAGAACAGAATTAAAAAGCAGTATTACCTTTAATCAAACTAGTTTAATTGAGAAAAATGATGGTGAAGTTCGTCTCGGCGGCGTGTGTATTTTTGGCTCTTCAGACCAAATATTTAATTTTATAGACTCCTCATATTCTGTTTTTCTTTCTGATAAAGAAGAACAAATAGAAGATCAGGGGACAGACACTCCTCCTGTTCCGATCCACTGGAACGCCGAGACCGGGGTTATCAATAAAATCTATAAAGTCGACTTGTTTGATGTTGATACGCTTCTAGCTCTAAGGTCAGCCCCCGGCGCAAAGGAAATCCTTGGCGATGATATTTATCTACCTGGTCCGCCCCCTATAAGTTCTTTAACCAAAAAACATGGTACTCAAACAAGCGATCTCGGAGGCCTGGTAGGTCTTTTACCACATGGTACTGGAATATTTTTATTATCGTCCGGACACGGTGCCAAGGGACAGTGGGATCAGATAAAAGTAGCAAGCATCCCGTCCATCAGCGGCCAAGTCCTGGTTGACAAAGTGGGTTATGTTGACGCAGGAGCCTTGTTCAAATCCGGCCAAGAGCCCCCGACCCCGGAAGGACAGAAAGCCGCCGATGAAATTATAGCAAAAGTCACTCCTGCCGGCCTAAGTAAAGAAGACGAAGATTTTATACGCGCTCAGTTATACCCTCCTGTAATCGAAACGGTAACTCCGGAGGCTACAAAAGCCAACCCTGGTGTTAAGAACACTTCTATAACCCCGGATTGGACCAGGAGGACGCCCCTATCAATATTTAAGAACGCGGAGGACCAGAGATATGAGATAACGGTCCGGATCCCGGTAGACCTAGAAGGAGATAGGAAAGAAGAAGCCAGGAGGATAGGCCTAAGAACATTATTAAGATATTTTAATGTGAGGTCTGACGAAGCTTACGTAATTAAATTATTGTATTCTGGTGCCGGCGAGATATCACAAGTTAAAAACTATTGGGCGGATGACAACGTTAATAATAGAACAGTTTATTACTTGGTTATTACACCGTACCTCGGACCCGGTGGTTTTAATTATAAGAAATATGAGCAAGCAGAAGTACTAACTATCGAAGAGATGGTTGTAGAACGGATTATAGATTTTCAAATTGTACTCTCGACGAACCAAGCTGAGAAAAAGATAGAAAGTTTAATTGATGTTTTAAAAAACAAAATAAAACGAGGACTTGATAATTACAATGGGGTAGTTGATGGAGCCCCCGATATAGACTACGAAATTAAAAAATTAGAATTGTTTATCCCAAAACTAAAAGAGACCTTGGCAGAAAACAATATTAAATGGAGATCCAGCAAAGAAGATCAAATAGAACTTGGCTTAGATGCAGACCTCAAAATATTGTATGTAAGGTTTGGCCCGGAAGACGGGAAAGACGGGGACTGGAAACTTAAGTAATGTTCAAGAAGAGCGGAAATTTTATGGAGTCAAAATATTATGGCAGATAATTACAATTTAACAGGCGAGCAGTTCGCACTGAAAGACGATTTATCTATTAATGCATTTCTTACCGGATTAGTAGGGGTAAACGAAAACGAAAAACAATTAATAATCGCCGCCTTAGGCCCAATTTTCAACGGCGCGGCCATATTTTATAACCAAGGTGTTTCTCCATCGCCGACTGTCGCCAACGGTGTAAAATTTAAAGGCTTGCCTGGTCAGCTTCTGTTGGGCGGCGTCGCCTTCTTTGAGTCTGACGTTACCCTCGACTGGGAAGACACAGTACAAGCAGTTTCTAAATTAAGTACACAACTAAGTGGGTCTATCTACGAGATTATCAAAGAATTATATTTCATACAATACCCTCACCATAATCCTGATTTGTCGAATGCAGAACTAGTCGCGGTGTTGAACGGGTTACAAGATAAAGACTCAATGGAATCAGAACAAAGTGATGAGGAAAAAAGCGATGGCCCACAACCTGTTCAAGACAAAGCACCCGAGACCACGGAGACTCAATTATTAAAAAATGATTTACCATCGTTGCACTATCATTATTTAGAACTTGACCCGGGAACCGGGAATGGTTGGACCGGTGAACCCCGGGTCACTGCAAACAAATCCTGGGGGACCTCCCCTAGCGAATATTATCATCTTCACGAAATTATAAACTATGTTGTACAAGATGAATTGTGGATCAAAAAAGACAAAACTGTTAGCCCACTAGCACAATATAATTCTCCGCACAAGCACGACTTGAAAAACATGCCTCCCGTCGCCTCACCCACACCCGCGTCACCCATAGCACCACCTAAAGACCATAACACTTACAGGATTAGAATAAGTCTCGACCGGGAGAAGCCAGTTAAATATAGGTTCGTAGTTGGATTAATCGACCCGGCAAAAGGTTATGCGGGCTCTGACTTTCTATCAGAAACAATCCCCGGAAGTTCAACTAATGCCGCTGGTATTAAACCCGAGACAGAAGAAGAAACTAAAAATTTAGCTAGGGCCTTCTTACTCGATTTAAGAGAAAAATATCCAAGTTATCTGCTGAAGGATGAAGCCGGATTACTGGCCGACACCGGTGGAAACTTAGAAATTATTCCTGGTAGCACTAGTAATCAGGATAACCCAGATCCCACCGGTGACGCCCAGCCGGTACGCATTCTGGAAATCGACGACCAGAGATACGCGGAAAGATTGTTTATTGGTATTAATAGCATTAGCGATCTCGACGCGGCTTGGGATTCCCCGACTGCGATGGCTTACTTGTTACACTCTGATAAAATAATTAGGGACGCTAGCCGGGATAGTGTGGATTGGATGGAAATGATGTTATCATATACTTTCCCTGAACCATCTATAAATCCAAGTGCGGGTACCGGCGGAGTTACTGCCAAATCACCAGCCCAAACCGCGGCCGATTTCGAGACAACAAAAGGCGAAAAGGCACTATTAAAACAAAACTTAGAAATAAATGATCCTGTAGCTCGGTTCCAAATTTATTTAGAGAACAAAACAAAAAAGATTTTTGTTGGCAACACTATGTTTGGAGATCTAGAATCCGCGGTCGGCAAATTAGCTGGCAGCGAAAACGCTTTTGTATCTGTATATGGCCAGGTATTACACAGAGTTAATATTCGAGAATTATTAATGAGAGCCATGGCATGCTTAGTAGCAAAACTCAACCCCGGGGAGTGGGTTGAAATCGCTTGTAAAGCAATCATCAAAGAAGTGGCGAAACAAATAGGGTTTGAAAGGGTTAAGAGAGAAATATTAGCCAACTGGAGTACCTTAACTAAATCTCTTGAAGGAACAGAAGCTAATGAAGCTCTGAAGAAAACTAAGAAGCGGCTAGAAGAAGCCGAAAAATCGGGCGCGCTTTTGGATAGAACAAAAAAGTCAGGTATGGTAACTACCATCGATGGTAAAGACCCGTTTTCAAAAGAGTTTGGGGCTATACAACAGAGAGAACTTGGGAACCAAAAACGAATTAATACCGCCAACAAAGTTAAAATAGATGATTTTGTAAAGGACATCAAAGACTTCATCGATCTAGACAAATTGTGTGAAAAATTTGGAGATTTTATTAATGATTCTATGAAGTTGTTATTTGCACCCGGCGGCTTAGGAAATATTAGACAACAGATAATAGAATATATTAAAGAAGCGATACCGAAACCACCAACAATTCAGTTCCCGGTTGTACCAACCAAAGATATTATGGCCGAGTTGAAAAAGGCCTTTGAGAAGGCCGCGAAAGAAATGATTGTACAGTCAATTGTAGACCTGATACGGGGAATTATTGATGAGGCTCTGGCACAATGCGAAGATATTGAGAACCCTCCGGCACCCTTAACTTCAGAAAAATCTATAGGTATGCCGGACTTTGTGCCGAACATGAATGGAGCCGCATCCCCGCTAAAAACTCCCGCTGGTCAGGTGCCATTACAATTCGATGATGTCGCGGGTTTGGGGATCCCATCTTATCTTTTTGTGGATGTAAAAAAATTGTTAGATTGGGTGTCCCAGTACCTGAAACCAACACAATTATGTAAGTTGTTATCAGGCTCCGCTAGAGAAGGTCTGCTGAAAATTGTGCTTGAACAGGTAGAACAAAATTTCGAAAGCTTAAATGTCTATTTGAAATCCACAAGTGATATAAGAAAATTATTTATGCTCCTTGGCGCAAAAGTTGATCAAACATTTTGTGGAGCAGTAATCACAAACGTGAGCGCCATAGCCGACTTATGCGAAGACGTAATTGACAATTCTGTACATGAAGACGCGCTGGTATCAAAGGGGTTTGGTCAGGCAGAAATTAATAAAATTCTCGAAGACGAAAAACAAAGGAAGTTCGACGCCCTAGAAAAGCTAGCAGAGTATTTTACCGACCCTAACGCTATCGAAACCCAAGTACCACCGGTCCTTTGTACTCCAACCGGCCCGGGCCTTGTAGATAAGATACCGGAGGCCCTACAATATCAGATAGACAATGTAGTTGATACAATATTTGAATCAGTAAAATATGTATTCGAAGAAGAAGTTGCAAATATAAAAGAGAATTATATACAATTAGCGCTTGTGACAACTGACAAATTCAAGAACCCCGCCCCCGGCGAGGATTATTCAAAAGGACTGGCAGATTTTCCTCTCTCCACTCTCGCTGTCAATCACTTCGCCGGGTCCAATCCCGCCGTCAAAGATTTCTTAGGTCCCGGAGCCACCGACAAAACTGGAAAATATTTACTCATCGACGTGACTGGGGAGAAAACCATTATGGAGCAGGTGCAGGCTATTGTTGATCATCGAATAATCTCTGACGGGTCCACATATGGTCTAATCGGACCAATATATAAGAAAGAACAACGTAGGGTTGTCCTCCCCGCAGTCCAAGAGCTAATACATGATGCGGAAAACTTTATATCCACAAATCATTATAAATTCGAAAACAAAAGAGCTGTTTTAAAAGGCGGCCTAAACCCGGAGGCAGATTACACCCCTGACATTTCTGATCCCTATCCCTTAACATTCGCAATTAAAGGTAATTTGTTTGACCTTACAATAATAAAGCAAACTGCAAAACAGCTAAACTCTGCAGCTTCCAAAGAGAAAGACGATGTCCGGCGAGCAGAACTTGAGGCCCAGGCATCTGTGATTAATAAGCTTCTTTCTGGCCCGGGAACACTCCCAGAAATTATTAGCATTAAGCAATCTGCAGTTTGGAGATCTGTCCTTTTCGACGAGAACAAAATATTATCTCAAATTAAGTTTGAGGACCTATACAAAATAAGTAATTCTATAATACCGTCTTATGAAGAAAAGGTGCTGGGCGCCCAGCCCGAGTTGCTAACACACGAACGGAAGAACGTTCAGATCATAAGCAATACTAATGATCCTGTACACGGGGATCCTAACATGTTTTCTCTTATCAAAAACACTTTAACTGACGATTTCTTAGGCAGGGACCTGTACTCAACTATATACCCGCAGGGCAAAAATTTAGCTTCTGTAAACCTAGAACAAGAGTCAAAAAATACTTTTAAATCGTTTAAAGCAATTCTTTTTGCAAAACTACTTTCTAAAAAATTAAAGAACAAACTTGTGGCCCGGGCCTCGACCGACAACGCGACCACAGTCTCAACAAAATATATTCATTTTTTAGATAACTTTTTGATTTCGCAATACGAAAAAAGTTATGTTATGGCCATCGCCGGCGGTTTCGAACTGTTCAAACAAAGTCCTATATTAGATATAGAAAATTTCAAGGGCCTAGACCTAACTCCGGAGGACCCACAATCGCTAATTATTAATAAATGTCTTCCTGGGGAGTCAGCCGGAGTTTCAGACACTCTAGACTTGATCGATGTAGAAAAAACAAAACAATTTGTAAAAGAGAATTTTCAATTTAAGAATTGTCAAGATAGAACGCCCGATGATTTAGACCCCATCAAAGCATCAATATTAGAAGCGGGTATTATGAATCTTATAAAACTAGGGTTCATAGAATATTGCATGAACAATTTAATAGCATTAACCGACTCAAAGATCTATGAGTCTTTAATAACTGACGAAGTCTTGAGGTCTTCAATAGAAAATACTGATTTGTTTTTAAGCACTTATGCCCAAGACATAAGAGACTCTGTATACAGTACTATTGTTAATTTCTACCAAGACCGAATTGATCTAAACATTGATATACCCGATGCCTTCGATCCGCAGAACACAGAACTTTATCTTACTAAAGAGAACCTCAATGAATATACAGCACTAGAATATATGTGTAAAGAAATGATTGTAGAAACATGCGCGGTATTGAAGAGGATAATAACTGAAGATTTGGTATTTGACACACCGGACCCCACTGGGCTTGGAGGTTTATTAAATTTCTATTTAGGAACAAATACAGTCTTAGACAGCCCGAGCGACTTGTATAGATTATATGATGCGTCAGCTCTTAAAGTCACTAGAAATACTACTGAAAATGGGATAGACGGGAATATTACTTATGCGATGATCCCGGGCACCCAACCACCAACACCTCTCTACTCCCTGCAGGGATACGCCGATTCTGGCCGGGTGTTATCCGAAACTGAGGACTACCGTTCTATACCGAACGTTGTGCTCGACAAAGATTACCACAACAACCTCTTGTCTTATGACGGTGACAGCAACGCCGGGACGTTCTTCTTAGAAAAGTATGTAAAGGTAGAGTATGAGTCTCATGGCGCCAGTGCTAGGCATTTCTTTGTACCGGAAATGTTTTTATTAGACAGTCACCAAGTTCCTGTCGGCTCTGACCTCGATCAGCGCGCCGCCCTCGACGCCAGTTATACTACGAAAATATCTAAAAAATTAGAAATACTTTCTCTAAAAGAATTAGAAAAGATTATTTTGTTACAGAGAGCTATTGCTCTCGGCGTCCTCGGCGAAACCGACAACTCGACGTGGGCCACCGATCGGGCCATGTATTATTTTGGACTCGATAAAACTTTATTTAATAGCTTTAATCACTATGTTAAAAATCCGACTGCCCCTCAAGGAGAAAACGCAGTGCTAAACTTCTCGTTAGGCATGCGTTTAGTATATAAAGTGTCTTCGGAATCCTTGAATTCTGACAATATGATCTCGGGAAAATTCTCCAATGAACATCCAATATATGAATCATTAGAAAATAGTGCCACTTATACATCGATGGGTCCCAACAGCATGTCCTCCTGGGGAGCTGACCAATCCTCGGATTACCGCGAATTATTTGACGAGGATCTAAACGCAAGGAACGGGGATGTAAGATTAGTTAGAACGATCAGGACGAAACCTTTATCCGGGTTTACGTTCACGAACCCCGGGCAGATGAACCCCGGCGTGCATGCAACACTTCGAGCCGTAGACGACCACTTGTTATTCACAATAGCACAACACGAAATGCCGTGGAAAGAACTGAATGATGTTTTTCAAGATAATGAGAATTTTATTAGTAATAAAGAAACCGGTCTTTATAAAGCACGTTTTTCCTCTACTGTATCCGAAACTAACGCTAAAAAATTGTTCAAGACAGATTATCAAGCTACGACGCAGTTATCTGATTATTTACATGATTCTATCTCAAACAGCGAAGAGCTAGAAAGGTTAACTGGTGCTAGCCTAGAAACCCATCTTATCTCTCCGTTAAAAACATTTAGAGCAAAACAGGTTATTGATTCTTATGAAGGAATAGATAGTTTTGTAGGATTTTTTGAAGACAATTTTGAAAGCAATTACAGGGTTAAACTTTTTGAAGAATTAAAAAAGAAGCCGGAAGTCGAACTTTTGACAAAGTATATTCTTAATCCACAAGAAATAAAAACTCTAGCTTTAGAATATATGAATATAATGCCGAAATCAGATTCGATTGATAACTCTAAATTCTTTTTACAATCTAAAAAGAACTTGAATTCATTGTTTAGATCTACACTATTGGGTTCTGATTACAAATATACTGATCCGGACTCCGCTGCCCTACAAAAACAAAAGAAAAATAGTCGTAGAAAATCAACGCTAGTCAACCCGTTGCCGGCGATCCAGAAACTAGCCCTTCAAACCGGACCTATGATTCTGAAGGGCCTCGCAGAAACTATAGATCCGGCAGTGGTTACTGCTAAGTACCTTTCGTTAGCTCTCGGGGTTGACCCAAACGATATTAATAAAGTTATATTAGGGATCATGCCACCTCCCCTATTCCCGCCACTCGGTTTCAATTCCATACCAATCACCCCTCTAGGAATATCGTATTTAGGTTTGAACTTTGCAGAAAGTTTCTCCGAACATATTAAACAAACTAAAAAGGTTAACAAAAACACACAAGAATGCGAAGATATAGATGATGATATAGAAAACGAAGATCCTGGTTCTGATGATTATCAGGTAAAGAAATAATATTTAGACATATTTACCTGAGAGGAAACAACAATGAGCGGAATATCACCAAAACTTCCATTAGTCACTGATAGAACTGATGGTTCTTATCAACTGAATAAAACGGTTCAGGAATCTATCAAACAAAATCTAAGAAGCCTAATGCTAACCAACCCCGGCGAAAAAGTCATGGACCCTGAGTTCGGTGCTGGTCTGCAGGGATTTTTATTCGAGCCAACAGCAGACCCGGCCGTCCGCGGCATCAAAAATACTATAATCTTACAAGTAAAGAAATATATGCCTTTTATCAAAGTATTAGACATAGATACTAGCTTTGGGATCCCCGTTCTAGGGGAATCGGAACAACTTTTAAAAGTAAAAGTTAGTTTCCTGATAGAGCCTTTGAATCAAACAGATATTTTAATAATTAATTCTAACTCGAACTAGTTAAAATAGACGTTTTATAGAGAGAATTTTTATGCCTAAAAAGATAATTGCTCCGATAAAGTACACGGCGAGAGACTTTGAATCCATCAAAGCCTCTTTAGTAGAATATGCCAGAAGATATTATCCGGATACTTTTAAAGACTTTAATGAAGCCTCTTTTGGTTCCCTCATGTTAGACACAGTTGCTTACGTCGGCGATATTTTATCTTTTTATGTAGACTACCAAGCAAACGAAAGCTTTTTAGACACCGCTATCGAATATAAAAATATAGCAAAATTAACAAAACAGTTAGGTCACAAATACACGTCAACCCCATCAAGTACCGGCGAAGTTGCATTTCATATTTTAGTACCTGCGAATGACGCCGGAACATCACCGGATGAGGACTATTATCCTGTTCTTAGAAGAGGCAGTGCACTAGCTTCACAAACGCAAACTAAATATATTCTAGTCGAAGATGTAAATTTTGCAGATCCTAAAAATGAAATAGTAGTTGCCCGAACTAATGCCGTGACTGGCGCGCCCACCCGGTTTGCGGTTAAAGCATATGGGAAAGTTGTTTCGGGTGAACTAATGTCCGAATTCGTAGACGTTGGTTCATATAAAAAGTTTCGTAGACTCGAACTAACCGAAGGAGAAAATGTGTCGGAAGTAATTTCGGTTGTTGACTCAGTTGGCCAAGAATATTTTGAAGTAGATTATTTGTCTCAAGACGTTATTTATAAACAATTCAGGAATCCGTCGACCGCGGATCGCACGTCCGCTCCAAAAATTATCAAACCCGTTATTGTCCCTCGCCGATTTGTGGTAGATCGGGAACCGAATAGAACGTTTTTACAGTTTGGATATGGTTCAGAATCTGATTTGTCTAGCGACGAAATTGTTGATCCCGCTAACGTGCTTCTAAAACGCCACGCAAAAACTTATATAACAGATACTAGTTTTGATCCGTACAACTTTACGACTTCTGATAAGTTTGGAGTAGTCCCCTCGGACACTAAACTACAAATTGTTTATCGCATTAACATCGCAGAAAACTCTAACGCCCCGGTAGGCTCGGTAACCCTACCGGTCGAGACCTCATTTTTCTTTGCTAGCGAGTTTAATTTGAATTCGGACAAAGTTACAGAGGTCCGAGGGTCTCTGGACGTCATAAACGAAACTCCAATTCTGGGAGACCTACAATACAGAGATACCGACCAATTAAAAGCAAGAGCTTACGGTGCATTTTATTCTCAAAATAGAGCAGTGACAGCCCAAGATTATAAAACACTCACTTATTCAATGGATCCAATGTTTGGTTCTGTTAAAAGATGTAATATTGTTTTAGACCAAGACTCGTTTAAAAGAAACTTAAATTTATACGTCATCGCGGAGAACTATGATGGGACACTGGTTAAAGCTAACAGCTCTATCAAACAAAATTTAAAAACCTGGCTGAACAAATATAAAATGCTAAGCGATACAATCGATATTTTGGATGCTAGAGTAATAAACCTAGGGATTGACTTTTCTGTGCTGTCTGAAGAGATGATGCACAAAACAGAAATATTGCAGAGATGCTTTTTAGCCCTAGAAGATTATCTTGACAAGGACCCAGAGATCGGTGAACCACTCCATATTGCTAAATTGTATAATATTTTGAACAATGTGCCGGGGGTTGTAGACACCTTTAAGCTGGATATATACCAAAAAACCGGCTCTGATTACTCTGATACCTTTTTTGACGTGAAACAAAATATGTCTCCGGACGGCAGATATATAATAATTCCAAAAAATGTTATATATGAAATTAAGTATATCGCAGATGACGTTAGAGGCATTGTTAAATAATGGCAATTAAAAAGTATTTCGCTAATAAAGATAACACAATAACCAATGCGTTTGAAGCTAATTTAACGCAACGTGGCACTGGTTCTAATATGGGTCAGTCCGATGTTTTAGAAGTGTTTTCAATATATGGGCAAACATTACAAGCAACATCCGCCGGCGCAGCCGGCTCGAAAAAGACCGCGGAGCTAGCAAGAATTTTAATTCAGTTTCCGATTAATGATATTGTCACAGATAGAAGCAATAGCGCCGTTCCGGCTAGTGGTAGTGTTGATTTCTTTTTGCGTTTATACAACGCTAAACATAACCAAACTGTATCTAGGAACCTGACTCTAGAGGTCGCACCACTAGGCAGGGCTTGGGAAGAAGGTTTCGGTATGGATATGGAAGAGTACCAAGACATAACTAGGGATGTAGAAGGATCAAATTGGATTAAGTCTGCCGGAGACACCAACTGGACATCCCCGGGAGCTGACTTTCTAACGGCTTCTGTGACAACGGTTACTTTAGAAAAAGGTACAGAAGACTTAGAAATTAATGTTACAGAAATTGTAGAAGAATGGATATCTTCGGATGGTTATACAAACCATGGGTTGGCAATCAAACTAGATGAATCCCAAGAAGCATATTTTGATACTTCTGTCGAAAGCTATGATAATTATATTTTGAATAATACAAATGGCGCGAAGAGGTCTCATTATACTAAAAAGTTTTTTGGCAAAGGGACAGAATTCTTTTTCAAAAAGCCCTCAATAGAAGCACGGTGGGACTCTTCTAAGAAAGACCAAAGAGGCGATTTCTTTTACAGTAGTTCTTTAGCATCTTCGGCAGAAAATTTGAACACTGTATACTTTTATAATTATTTTAGAGGACAACTTCGAAACGTCCCTGGGATAGATTCTAAGGGATCCCCGATTTATGTAAAAATCTTTTCTGGCTCGACCTCGCCTTCTGGCCCCGCTTTAGACTTAGTGCAGCATGATTTAGTCAACGGCACAGTTGTCACTGGAGGCTACGAAGCTACGGGCATATATACAGCCTCATTCGCTTTGGACGCCGCAGTATCCCCGTTAACAACTTTGTTTGATGTATGGTTCTCTGGTTCGGAAGCCGGCCCGACGCTCCATACTGGAAGCATCATACCGTCTCTGCTAGAAGCTTCTAGCTTTAACAGTAATCCAGAATATGTCACAACGATAACTAATTTAAAATCAAAGTATTACACTAACGAAAATCCTACGTTTAGATTATTCACTAGAGAAAAGAACTGGGCTCCAACGGTTTATACGAGAGCCGGCTCAGCAGTACAGGGTACAACGATCGAAGACGGATATTTCACAATTTTTAGAGCTTCTGACAACGCGGAAATATTGCCTTATGGGACGGGCAGTGCTGCAACACCGCAAACGGTGGGCTCCGCCGGTTCGTACACAAGGATGTCTTATGACGTTTCCGGAAGTTATTTTGATTATGATATGTCACTGTTAGAACCAGGTTACATGTATGGTTTGAAATTTACTTATTTTATTAATGGTTCTTATGTTGAACAGCCCCAAATATTTAAGTTTAGAATAGAAGAGTTAGAAGATCAATAAGGTAATTATAGGATGAGTTTAAAAAACTTATTTAAAAATCAGGGCCAAAAGTTTTTAAAGCCCACTACGAAGAGCCAGGTCGGCCTCGACATTGAGTCCACGGATCTCATAGACGCCTATGTCAAGGATAAAGAAACTTTTATACCGACCGTAGACTTTGAAGAACCTGAAAATTTTGCTAGATACGGCTCCGCGGAAAAATATTATACTGATGCATTTACTAGAATTACAGATCAGTATCCTTATGATGGGTCCGCAAAAGATAAGATGCGCTGGTATGTATCTTCTTCCTATATAGACAAGCACATTTATGATAGTCAGTACCCGAAAACAAATGGCTATATTAATTTTTGTCCCAAAGGTTATGGCTCATTCTCTGCAGGCTCGACTACCGACTGGGTCAACCCTGCGTTGGTAACAAAGATTTATAGAGCCCCGGAGATCAAAGAATATATCTTGATAAAAGGCGGCCCCCACGCAGACTCTAACTTGGACATTAAAACTCCATCTTCTCTGGCAAATATCTATGATACAGATAAAAATAAGGTAAGTAACTTAAGAATAAATCCGCCCTCGGGTTCAACTGTAGAATTCTGGTTGAAAGTTGACGGTTACCCCGACATAGGCGCAGCCGGCGGTACCGATAGGATGGCCCTGTTCGATATATGGAATGGGGTTACAGCCTCTAACGCCTCTTACGGCCGTTTTGAACTTTATATTGACAATGATGGGAATGGGGATAACCCTGCTTTTGGTTTACACGTCATATCTGGTTCTACCGGCGCCGATACCGGTGACGTCGACCCCGATGTTTTGGGGTTCAATTCCATTAGTGCTAGTGTGAGTAACGAAGGGCTGTTTACTTCATATAGTAAAAACACGTTAGCAGACTCTAGTTGGCACCATTATGCTTTCGTTGTTAAAAATGATAATAGCGACTTAACAGCAAAGATGTATGTCGACGGACAAATACAACAAACACTAACAAAAACCGGCCATGCTCTTAAAGAGATATCTGGCGGCCCGCTGGTCGCAACCCTTGGCGCCAGCAATACTTGGCCAGAATATATCAAAAACCCCGGAAGTTTTGCCTCCGCTGCGAGTTATTCTACCGCGCGAGGAGCTAATAAATTCTCTGGCTCAATGGACGAGTTCCGGTATTGGAAAGACGCCCGCACATCGAAAGAAATTGGCAGGTATTGGTTTACGCAAGTTAACGGAGGAACCAATAAAGATGATGCCAACGTAGATCTGGGAGTTTATTATAAGTTCAACGAAGGGATTACATCAACGGCATCGGTCGATGCAACAATTTTAGATTACTCGGGTAGGATTAGTAATGGCTCCTGGATCATCGATTCTGGTATGACAGGCTCTCAGTACAGATCGACGGACTCTGCCATAGTTCTCGCCTCCGCAGCAACAAAAGAATCTAAAGACCCAATTATTTATGGCTCACACTCCGCCGTCAAATCAAAAAGAGAAGAACTAGAACTAACCGGAAAAACTCATGATTATACAAATCCGGCATCATTATATAATTCTCTACCAGCCTGGATCCAGGAGGAAGATGAGTCCGGAGAAGAAATAAAAGATCTTATGCAAATAATGTCGAGTTATTTTGATACTTTGCAACTACAGATAGAATCTCTTCCAACCCTAAAAGATGTACAGTACCAGACAGGTAGCCATAAACCACACTTCTTCAATGGGAAACTCCTACAAAATATGGGTTTTGACACGTCAGACCTGTTTTATGATGAGGACTTCTTAGAAAACTTCGACGACCGAGACGATGACAGACTTTTTAGAGAAAAATTACATAATGTAAAAAATACAATTTATAATAATATTTATAATAATTTAGTGCACATCAATAAAACGAAGGGCACAGAAAAGTCTTTTAGAAATTTGCTAAGGTGTTTTGGGATTGATGAAGAATTAATTAAATTAAACCTTTATTCGAACAATGCCACATATACCCTCGACGATAGTTATAGAGAAACCTCTAAAATTAAAAAGCTTTTAAACTTTAACAGCGGAAGCACCTCTGCGGGTACTAGAAAATCGTCGGTATATCAATACACGGACCCTTTGAATTCAAATTCAATCTCGTATGTTTCGGGCTCGGAAGAGGACGCCACCAACTTAACTCTAACAACAGAAGCAGAAGTTTATTTCCCGATTAAACCTTCTGAAAAAAGTAAACACTTTGAACCGTATACTGAAGCTAGCTCCTCTTTGTTTGGTTGTTACACGGCTGAACAAGATCCCACAGACTATAGTACTCAGGCCCGGGACATCGCCGGGTTTCAAGTTTATGCAGTCAGAAAGAAAGAAGAAGACCCTGGTTCTTATTTCCAGCTTACCGGTTCTTATATACCAAACCTAGAATCTGAATTCTTTGAAGACATATATGATAATGAAAAGTGGAATTTTTCGGTTAGGTTCCGCCATGAAAAAGCCTCTTTTATTGATGAGATAACTGGGAGCTTTGCTTCTGGCAGTACAAACAATATTATAGCCGAGTTCCATGGAATCAACACTGAAGCCGGCTTCATAAAAAGGCAGTTTGCTGTTTCCGGAACACTAGACACAGATTTGCACGCGCACTGGAAAACATTTTTTGAAAGGAACAGAAGATTTTATATTGGCGCTCATCACGAGAATGCGGCCGGCTCTTTACTAACTCCAACCGATGTTAAATTTAGCTATCTAAGACACTGGTTAACAAATATAACAGACGAAGAAATTAAAGCTCACTCGCTATCACTAGAAAATTATGGTGTAACGCACCCTTTCCGGAACGACACAATATTTGATAGAAAGAGAAGTGTAGAAAATGTCTTCGAAGTCCCAAAGATAGAAACTTTGGCACTCAATTGGAATTTTAGTAATCTCACCGGTAGTGATGATTCTGGAGAATTTATTGTTACTGATGAATCATCGGGATCCGCTGACCATTTAAACCGCCAAGGGTGGCTTAGTAGCATTACAAAAAAAGATCACCCGGGCATAGGACATAATTTCGCATCAAACAGAACTGATATAGTCAACAATACTTATATCTCAACGTTGAAACAAACAATTCCTGAAAATCTACAGAGTTCGGAGTTGGTTAAAGTTTTAGATTTTGATGATGAACTCTTTACTAGAGAAACCCGGCCTATAAATTATATGTTCGCCCTGGAGAAAAACCCATACCAGAACATTTCGGAAGAGATACTAAACTTCTTCGCGACCATTAAAGATTTTAATAATTTAATAGGCGAGCCAGTCAACCGTTACAGGCAAAGTTATAAAGATATTGAAAAGATTAGAAATTTGTTCTTTGAAAAGATTGGCAATACGCCGTCTGTAGAAAAATATATCAATTTTTATAAGTGGATTGATTCATCCATATCGGATATGTTGATGAATTTAGTTCCCGCCTCTGCAAACTTTACAGATGGTGTCCGGACAGTTATTGAAAGTCATGTTCTTGAACGTAATAAGTACTGGACAAAATTCCCAACTATGGAATATAAACCAGGCGCAGACCCGGAAGCATCCATTAAGGGTGTTAAAGAACTAAAATATAATTGGAAATTCGGGCATGCACCCATAACACAAAACGAGCAAGATAATTGCTTATGGTGGAAAGACCGCGCTCCGAGAGATGTACAAGCATTCGACGGCGGCGCCACAGACAAGGACTTCCTATCATCTAGTAATGCATCTGACAGCGAGTTCTTTAATTTAAACAAAAAAGATATTTTACAAGCTGCCATTACAGAAACAACTTCTAGCAACCCGAAGCTAGCAACGGTCTCTGGTATAACGTATCAAGGCTCCAGTTATGCTTTGAGAAAATTATCCAAGACACATGAACTCAACGTCAACCCGGTTTCTGTTAACGCTACCTCATTAAAAAATAAAAAATATGGTCTTTGGAAGAACGAATTGATGTTCGGTTCTGCGAAGATGATAACCATCAATTCGTCATCTCTAACCTCGGATCCTGCAGCCGGCTGCGCCGACGAATTAACTCCAAAAGAATTAAAGAAACATAAATATAATTTTAAAATTAATATATCTGAAGACAATGAATATCTCCATGGACATGGCGAGCTATTAGCTCCGTTTTCAATCTATAGTTCTTCGGTATCTTCTGGGTACAATTCAAAACTTTCGCAATTCTCGAACGATGTGCAAATAACTAACTTACATATTGATTCATATTTTGGTGAAGAACCTATGCAGGGACCATTTACTGAAAAATATGTCGGCGGCCATCAATATCGCCATGCCAATCTAAATAATTCGAATGGTAAAGAGCTAGATATTAGGTCTAAGGGAACTAATCCCAGGCCGGAAGGTTATCACCTAGAAATTTTAACATACGCGCTTAGGCTTCGGCATGCAAGCGTTGATCCGAACTCCTCTGGTATTGACAAGGACCAGCCCACGGCGAAATATTTCAGAGACGAAACAGCTAAGCGACCGGTAAATATTAGGAACATCAGACAGGGTACAGGTTCCATCGCCGGCGGAGTAACCGTTATCGGCAACTTCGAAAAGAATTACCAAGTAGTTCATACTACAGGCCGTAGTGTCAATGACTTATGGTTCAGATCAGGCTCCCACGGCGCCGGAGGAATCGACGACAGCTTTAAACCCTCTGAGTATGTCTCAGGCGCCGTTGATAATCGATTGCCCGACCGGTCGGTCCTTTCGGATGGGTCAAAAAATAGAACTGTTATTACAGAAAGATTCTCCGCCCCCGGCAGCCCGGAAACACTCGGCCGCGGCTTCTTAGATGATTCTGAGAGTTTCTCTGTTTACAACAATATAAATTACAGGAATTCATTAGTTAGAAATTTCTTAAATGAATACAGCGCTAAGAAAACAGAGCAGTTCGGCCTGCTGTCTAACACAACAGTAAGATCAGAATCGTATGAGGGACAGGCGTCATTTCACAAAGTACATCGTAACACACACTACAGAATGGAACTAGAAGACGGCCGCGAACTAACCGATGATCAAAACAGCGGGTTTGACAGTAGCCTGGTCTATAAAACCGCTTCTGTCAGTGACAACCAGTTTGTTCAGAGAGTTATTCCGCAGAGTGAAAGACAGTACGCCTGGATTACGGCATCGTTGGATAATAGGGCAGACCCAAGCAAGTCAGCACCGTATGGGTTTGTTATTACACAAGACGGTATGATGTACAGTTCGGCAGACGCAATTCAGGGATGGTATAACCCGTTTACTTGGGTAACTGCTAGTGAAGTGGGGTCTGCTGTCATACCAGATTTTAATAAAAGATATTTTGGCGCGATACGAGCGAGTAATTCTGCGTCAATGTTCCCGGACCTCTCCGGCCCCGGGGCTGCTGGCCGCGCCGCTCAAGATTCATCATTAGTAACAACTGATTTTGCCGGTCTTAATACAAACATATATGAGCCAATTACCGAATCAAATAATACTTTGGGATATGAAAGCCTCACATCGCTAGACGGCGGCGGCTCTAGCGAGATTCATCTTGTGAACTATATTAATCAAGGTCCTCCAAACGATGATGACAACACCGGCCAGCCATTTGGCGTATCTTCTGTACTAAATTCCCTTCTTCTGAACAGAAACGGCCCGGGCGGTTGGCCTTCGTGGAAACAAATAAGACTAAATCGTCATCCAGTTGTAAGAGATATGCGTAAAAATAATCGTATTTCTATCCTTGACCCCGATCGTGGAAAGATGTTTGACGCCACCGGCGGTACCCAAGAACGCCAACTAATCTCTTTTACAGAACCAGTCGTTGGGTTTAACGCAAAACCATTATTGTACCACTTCGGACAAGCCGGTCCGAATATACGTGTTGCATTCGAAAGTAAGAAAGAAACTTTTGCTAATGATTACGGCGCAGGTTCACTCTCGAACAAACTCATTGGTTCGCCCGGCCACACACAAGAAACAATAAAGACTGGCTATGAAGTTTTATTAGATTTATACAAAGGCCGGCAAGACAACCAACTTAATTTTGTTACTATGACATATTCACAAACTGTTTTCCCGAGAGCCCGCAACACCGGGTTAGGTAAAATAAGAACACGTCAGAACTACGCAGAAACAGGCGGCAGCGCCACAGAAGGCACCGGCCTAGACCATCCGGATAGAAACACGTTCTGGACACCCGGGAGAGACCTCCACGTCCTAACTCGCAACCAAGCTGAGAACTCTTTAGGAAATGAGGATAATGGGCAGGGCAGAAATGATCTTTCCGGCACTCATTTAAGTGTTTGGGCCATGGCACCTATTGAGCCCGGCCCTCTAGATGGCGAGCATGAACGATACAATTTTTTTGGTGAAATGTACCCAAGTGGGACATACGAGAGTTTGTATACAACGGCCTCGATCAGTTTTATGCGATCCGTCGCCAGCAGGGCTACTGGCTCGGATAATGACTTCCCAGCATTAGGAGAAGCCACTTCCCGCGGCGTCTACGGTAGCCTCACAGCCGGCCTCTCGATAAGTTCGCTCGTAGGTAAGGGTGGAGTCCCAGTTAGAATGGGAAAATATGACGCACACCTTAACAGAAAAATCCGGGATGTGCGCTTCGCCGGCGCCAGGGCGCCCACTTATAATATAAGACCACGGAATCCCTGGTATAATTCTTATGATGAATATGCACAGGATATTAAATTGATTGGACAGGGGTATTCTATAATCCCGGAGTTCAAGATCTCCGAACACATTGATTATTATGTTGGTTCTGGTGGAGATTTCCAACAAACAAATAACAAGATTCTATCTCTCAAAGGAGCGTCTGTAACATCAAGCGCCCCCACTCCGGCCCCGTTCATCGACGCTATGGGCAACGAAACAAGTGATACCGAAATAAGTGATACCTTCTTTACAACATATTCTAATTCTGATTTTATGAAACAATTTAGTGTGATTAAGAAGGACCACCTCTCTACTAGCTTTAGAACTAGCAGAGTCACGATGAAATGTTCCGGTGTCAAGAAACTTCTGCCGTATAACGGATTTTACCCGATGCAGAGAACAGTACAGCTTGCGGCTTTGTTGTCGCAGTCCCTGGGTCCGGATCTAGCGCCTTTAGGAGGATCAAGCCACACAGCCTCTTGGAATAACGCAACTTCGCGTACTACCCTATATCCGATAACAGATTTCAAGCAACAAAGGCTAAATGCTTTGTTACAGCCAATCGCCTCCCCCGGCATATTATTTAATTCTATCAAAGCTGGAATCGCAGTAGATTACCCAATACACACTGGGAACGTAGGAGTACAGGTGGACGCGTCCACCCGGCACGTCACGGGTCATGCTTTAGAAGTAATTTCCTCTAGACCAAACTACAGGCTACCCTTCGAAGCTTTGGTCAATTTCAAAAACTTTGTACCTTCCATGAAATATCCTGGCAGTCCTTCCCACAAAGAGAACCAAAACTCAAAAATTAATTTTGTTGAACCTAACTTTATTCATTCCACTCAACTGTTCGGCGACAACGCGGCGCCCGGATCGTGGCACTCAACGCCCAAACGCGAGGATATAGGACCGCAAGTATACGCTCAGTGGACTGGAGAAATCGAACCACAATTTGAGATGGCCATGAATAATTTCTTAGGAGAAACCGTAAGATTCTTTTTGAAAGATCAAAATGTTAAATCATTTTCTTCTGGACCGGAAAAGCTTTTCAAACAAATGAGCCCTGGTAACACATATTATATGGATATCGTTTTACGTAAAACAGACAACTTTGTGTTAAGCGAAGGTATTATTGACGACATTGATGTATTAGATTCAATACACACTGGCTCGAATTCTTCTGATTATACCATCTTAAAGGGCTACCAAGATAGTTCAAATCTAGTAGACCAGAGAGGGTATATATATGGCCCCGGCTATACGCATTACTCCAAGGCCCTCGACGCCGGGAGCACGGGATCTTATACAAGCACCGACACCGTAGCCTATGGATCCGCCTATGCCCCACACTCCCCACCCTATTTGTATGGAGAATCAATCGCCCGGGTGGCTTTCACACCAGATGCCACGGACGAGGTTACCCGAGTCTTCACCCTAAGAGAAATCATTGACGGGTCTACAATAGAATATTTTAATCTCCACAGAGGCTTAGATAAAAATAACCCGGAGGACCGCGACATCGAGGCTGCACCGGCTATGGCAGACCAAATGTCTGTAGCATCTTCCGTCATACTAGATGCAACTGTTAGAGACCCAACCGTGGAGTTTGACCCATCCGGAAACCCTGTGGTAATATCAGAAGAGATCGGCTCTACTGATAACGATAGATGGGTTATCTATCCCAAGTGGGAGTGTCCTACTCTTAATGTTACTTCTAGCGACACTAGCGTGGTTAGAAGTATTTGGCATAATTATGGAAGATTACCTGAGAGTAATGAAGGCATTTTTATGGAGGTCCGAGAGAGCTTCCCAGAAATAACAAACAACCCGGCCGGGTTGTTGGTGTCCACAACTAGATCCTTACTCGACGTCATGGGCTTTGTAAAAGCCGGCAACGCTGATACCCAGCGAATCGGCGAGTTAGCAGAAGAAAAAGAAATTTCGGAAGCAATTGTTGCAATACCTTATTTTAGCCACCCGGTCGACGACGCGACCTCCGGGGTAAAGACAGTCAACGTCTTTAGTAACTATAACTTTGTCACAATCGATGAAGATGTATTTGCCCTAACGAGAAAGAATTTTGAAGACTCAGGTGGAGAAGTAGCCATGAAGGCAGGTGATGACCCTCTAAACTTTGCCAGTTCTGCTCTCTTCAAGGATATTGGAAATTTAATTCCCAAGCAAGATATTAAGAAAACTTCTATTTCTGATATGATACAAAAAATGCAAAAGTACGTTATGCCTCCCAAATTTAACTTCTTAAGAAAAGTTAAATCCTTCGACAAACCAAAGCCCTTCGTAATGTACATGTTTGAATTCAATCATGTCTTAGGCAAACAAGACCTATGCGACATCTGGAATAACATAATGCCCGACATTGCACTTCGTGCCCAAAAGCAAGAATCTGTTATATCACATGACATCAGCCCATACGAGTTCTTTGGTTCAAGCCCGGAGACCGCGGATGACCTAACGGCCGCGGGCCTGGCGTCCCAAATGTCGCCATTTACTTTAGGCGGCCGCGATAAGGTATCAACGAAAATGCGTTGGATGATATTTAAAGTTAAGAAGAAAGCAGAAACGAAGTATTCAAACATCACGCTATCAGCGGAAGACGATAGCGATTTTAAATTCGATTTCGGCGGACAGGCGGGTGTGAAGGAACCAGACTATACTTATAACTGGCCATATGACTTCTTCTCTTTAGTCGAATTAGCAAAGATCGACGCAAGTATAGAAATTAAAGATAGAGAGACCGACGATTAATGAAATTTTTAGATAAAAAAGAACAAGTGTTTGATATTCAACTAACACAACACGGAAAGAGATTATTATCCAAAGGCGTATTTAGACCTGAATATTATGCATTTTTCGATGACGACATCATATACGATTACAACTGGGCCGGCCAAGATGAAACTCAAAATGAAGCAGAAGGTAGAATTTTTGAAGTGTCTCGGCTGGAACCGCAGTATAATTTCAGTGGAGTAGAAACTAAGTTAAAAGAACAAAATGTAATTAATTCTCAAGCTGCACAAAATGAGTCTGACAGAGAAGTACCATTTGGCCCTCTAAACACAGCAGATCCGTTTAGTAACTTCATTCCAGCTTGGGATATACAGTTTTTAAATGGGAAAATAGAATCTTTTGAGAAGATGTTTAAAGCTGAAAGTTTACAATTAAAAATTCCTCAACTAGAAGTTATTTTGCACCATGACTTGAAAATCTCTCATACCGACGCCGTCTTTGACGAGGGAGATTTTCTAGACCCGAATGGAATGACCCCCGGTGATGACCACACCGGCTTCATATTCCCGGATGGGACATATCACTTTTTAGATGCAACAAAGGGAGATATGTTTCTTAAACTGAGAGAACATAATACAGAATTCCTGGACGACAATTTTGAGATTGAAGTTTATAAAATTAACACAGATGAAGAACTAGAAAAATTATATTTTATGAACGACCAACAAGCAAATATCAAAGATGGAATTTTGTTAGATGAGCACCACTATGCGGATATAACAGACTTTGGTCCTCATTATGTAGAATACTATTTTGATTTATTAACCGATAAACAAATAACCAATGAAATTTATTGTAAGGCTCTACAAGAAAACGTTTTGGAAGATATTTATTCCGATAAACAAATATTTGACTGTGATGAAATTGAGCAAGTCAAAAACTTCTCGGACATATATAAAATTTCTAAAGAGATCGATGAGGAACCCTGTTAATGAAAAAACAAACTACTTCAGAAATATTTGGTACATTGCTCCCATATCCGGTTATCAACTCTATAACCTTAGAATCAGGTGGTTCGCCAAACGTTAGCAAGAATCCCCATATTTTAAACGACAACCCCACGGAGACTGCGACGGGAATATCGGGATTAAAGAGCACAGTCTCATTTTCGATGCGCGACGTCGCCGGCCCAAAAGGAATTAATGCTTTTTTTGACAAAGACGAGTTGTTGAGTTTAATAAAATTTATCGTTGTAAAGTGCACAGACGCATCCAAGACAACAAATTTTATAAAAAATCCTAATAGTCTGTTTAAGACTGTTAGTGAGCTTGGGTATAACAAGGACACCACGGGACTGTCATGGAGCACCCTATCCGCGTTGCAACTATCAAATCAAGACACCTCCGCACCTGTGCAAAATATTAACGGCGACAACATTATTGAAAGATCCGCGGTCGTCGAGATCGTCGGAGCAAATAACAGACCACAGCATTTAAGTTTTTTCTGTATAACCTCCCTCGATAAAGAGGCCTTGATATCAGGGTATGATTTAACCACTGCAGAAGTGTCCTCGATGTTCAACGAACTAGAAAGCCTAGGTGGTTTCTCTGACCTCTTTGAAAGTTCACATATTATAGCTATCGACGGTGGCTCTCCTTCTTTCACAGAAGTCCAATACCTACTCCCTAACGGGAACAGATGGACTGGGCCTGTTCATCAAGATGCCGGCCTCTACGTGGCTGGTAGCACACATGATCCATCATTCCCACAACCGACTTTAAATAAAGTAAATGTGACGTCTAATAAAGTCAACGATTTTAGAGACTTTACAGGGACGTCTTATTTAAATGAGAATTTGTATGAACCTCATCTGTCCACCGTCGCGCGCAATAATCCACTCCTCACAAAAACAGCTAAAACCCCGTTGTTAAACAGTTGGATAACCTACGGCGCGCCATCGACGTCGTCGAAGGGGAATCCAAATATAATAGAAACAACCCCTGCACATATCTTTTTTGTTTTAGACAGATTACTTTTAACACAACAATACGGGTATCTTGGTGTTTATCCCATACAGATAAAAGAAATATGGCTTGTTAGAACAAACAGTGCCGGCGATGTCACCCGGGTGCTAGCTAACTCATCTATGCCTCTACAAAATACAGACACTAGTTATGAATTTTATTATGTGGAAGACGCGGCAAAAGAAGAGGATTATTCTTATAAGCTTGAAATCAAACTAGACCAAGCAGCCCAAACTAAATTTATGAATGATTCTATTGATACATTGAGAGAACTAGTCAATGCCCTAAGCGCCTATTATGATGCCGCATCAGGAACTTATACTACCAATATCTCTTCGGCGGATAGCAAGTTGGGCGTAGAAGAGAGAAAGCAACTTTCTTACTATGACGTTTACGCTCAAAAGTACACACCCATCTTCATCGCTCTCGTGACGTCGGTGGCCTGGAAATCCCCTTTTAATATTAATTCGCTCAGAAAATCAACAGAACTGTTTTTCTCTTTGTTTGCTAAAAATGTGAATCTCCTAGGTCCTGCCATATCAAGTGCTTTAGATCCCGAAACTGGTTCCCCTGGCGCCATTTTAGCAGTTAAAGAAATATATCAAAGCATCCTCGGTAGAATAGAAAAAATTTATGGTAATAAAAGGCTAAAACAAAAGTATACACAAGACCACGCGCAGAAGACTGTGACTAAACTGAAAGGCCCAGATTTAATCACCATAGACCTAAAAGAAAAATTACTCTTAAGCAAGGGAGCTGACTACGGATATAACTATTTAAATCTTAGGTTGGGCGACAATGGGCCAACTAAACTGATATATCAGACAAAGGACGCTTTTGATTCTTTTATGAACAAGAAAGCAAATAAATATTTTAGTAACCTCAACGGATCAAGCAAGCTATTGCTGACAGAGTACGGCAATATAGGTACACTTCAGGATTCTTTGTATAGCTTCCTGGAGACCCTGGAAATACACACAGGCCGGACCAAAGGACAAAGGAACATTGAGTTTACTGGGCTGGAGAAAGTCAGCTGGAACTACATAGCATATTCCGGTCGCAATGCCACCCCCAAAGAAGAACGTGAAAATATTTTGACAAGAATTTTTAATCATCGCGATGAAAAACTAGCCGGGACAAACAACCCAAACATCTTTAGTATGCTCCTGTCAAAGGGTATTAGTATTGATTTTAAGTCGCCAATACCATCGCCGGGGATGTTCCTGATAACTGACCCTAGAGGTTTAACAAATGAAGATAATTATGATGACCAGTACCAAATAAATATTGATAGCTTGAATGAACTAAACTTATCAGACAAGTATGCAACAATTTTTAGCGAATTAAAAAAAGTAGATGATAACAAATTGTCTGAGTATGAGAAAGAATCGTATTACGACTTAAGAATTTTTAAGCCGGTACCCGTTCAGGAAGACACGTCCACCTTCGATATCATTGAGGAGCAGATCGATGCCTCATCCCCAGACGGGAACGATGTCACCATCGGCGAGAACACCGCCGAAGGCTCTTTCACTCCTGGCGTGAACCCAGTAAACGAAGCCTTTATTCACTCCTCAGCCCTAGTACTCAATATACCCATATCCGATTCCGTCATTCCGCCGCAAAACATTTTGTTGAGTATCAAAGGTCTGGCCATACACCATGGTGAACCTTCCTTCAAAAGCAAAATTAAAAAGATGCCCATTCAATTGAAATCTCTCCTAATGCGTACATACGCAGATGGCCAAGCGCACGGTACCGCAAAGAAGGACCCCTATCCTAGGGCTAACTTTGGTGCAGTCCACGAGGAAATAGTAAAAGAAGATTTTGTGGTCTGGGCTAATTTTAAGAATTTAGTTAGGGTGGAATTTTTGTCGGGCTTCAACGGAGTAATGGCCCCGGAGTGGGAAACCTTAACAAAACTACCAGATGCAACAAATGGTAGCAAATTGTTTTGCCGGCTGGTGAGGTTCGAGGATAGAGACTACAATATAATAAGACCTAAATCTTTAGAACTTCCTATTTATAATGAGTATTTTTTGATTAATTTAGAATAATAATATGTCAGCAACTAACCCCCAAGAAGAAAAAAGCAAGCCTCTAGGGCTTTCGAACAGAGTCCTCTTTGTTGATCATAATCCGACGCAACATCTAATGGATACTTTTGGCATTAACGAAACACCGATGTTTGCTGCCGACAAAGGCTATTATACTTATGGTGATTCTACTCTGCCCGCCGCTCCGAAGATAAATAGAAAAGCAGATTTGTTTAGATTTCATATTGGAAAATATTATAGAGAGTTCACATTAACATCTGTATATGGTCCACAATTAAAAAATAAAAAATTAGTTTTAAACCAAGATGCTCCAAACCCAATCATAACCAGCGGTGCCGGCTATGGCTACAAAATGCCGGCATCGGTTCTGTCTGATATATGGGATCCTTTAATTTTTTCAAGTACCGGCAATACTTCTGCGTCTAGTAAGAAACTAACTCTAGCAACACAAACCGACCTTACTGATTACACAACAAAAAGGAACTTCAGTCCTGTTAGTGTGACAGTAACAAAAGCTCTAATTACAGCGCAGCCGGCTGAAGATGGATTTAAACAAACAATTTTAATTGATTATTACGAAGACCCCACTGCCCCAGAGAACACTAAGTTTTCTTTTAAAAAAGCTATGCTTCATTTCGACTCTCCAGAGCCCGGCGTCGCTCACAACGCAGCTTGGAAAGACTATGTTTTAGGTTTTAGTGAACAAAGTCTAGACTTCATTAACTTAAATAAATTAAACTTAGGGAATTCTGGAACTTTTACTGACCACACTTTCTCATATAATTTTCCTATTACAAAGCCAGACTTGAAAGGCAACAACAATAGTTATAAAACGCTGTACGCTAGCATCCAGCCAGAATACAATTATTTTATGAAACGGTACGAGGAAGCACTAGCCGTTATTGGTTCTCAAACACAACATTGCACCGAACAATACTTACCAAATATATATGTATTTGCAGACCTGTTTGGCAAAGAGGCCGCTGAATTAGTTTGGGGGCTTAATAGTAATACTGATTTTAAACAACTCCTAGAGCTTGAAGGTCTTTCTGAGACTCAGTACTGGCATGCCCAAGGCTCGGTCTCGGGCAAAAGCCCCGTGCACTCCTCCGGCCTTCTGGTCGGTGATGTGAAGGCGGCTGCAGCCGGAGTTCCTTCAAAGAACGCGATCAATGTTGGAAAAGCAATTTCAAGTTCTTTCAACGGCTATCTAACAAAGTGGTCAAAGTTATTTGAAGAGAAAATAGGCACGTTCTTGACTAATGTCTCGAACGCGGGCGTGGTACCAGAAATATTTACAAAGTCGAGAAATTTGGTAATACCACCGTATAGAAATAAAAACCTAGGGAAAACAGAAAATATAAAGAAATTATTTCCAATGGCAACAGAGATAGAATTTTCCACGGACAGTAACACAGAATTCAGCGAATTGCTCGTACAATCAAATACATGGGATAATATACTCTCTGAGATTATCAAAGTGGTGGAAGGACAAAGCGACAATCCATACAAATCATCATTATTGTTGAACGGGTTCTCTGAGCAAAGACCTGTTACCTTGAGTGGGACCGCCTTACCTCAGGACCAAAATATCGTCACTGGCGACTTTGATTTACAAAATGTTAATGTTTTCGATATCAAAAAGTGGATAGAAGAAATAAGTCAAGATGCCTATCAGACTCTAAATAATAATTCTGTTATTTTAGATTTAGATTTTGTAGCCATAGCCGGCACCGCTGGTTATGATTACAATTCTTTCTTTAATACTCTGGCTCTAAAAGTTTTAAAGTCTAAGTTTGGCCAGCTTAGAGACAAACACCGCCGGCCATACCAAGACATTATTAACGGGGAAAAATGTTATAACGAGACCGTCTTTTATAGGGTTGAAAAAATAAATCCGAGTACTTTTGAAGTTATACAGAACTTTTATTTTGTAAACAGTCCCGACATTGACACGATCAAATATATTGATACACAAGTTTTTTATGACAAGAGATATGAATATAGAATATATGCTTGGCAGTTAGTCTTAGGAAGCAGCTACGAATATAGAAGTCCGGTCTTCTCGTCTGGCGACCCAACAGCTACTAACCCTGTTACTGCAGGAATTCCAAGTTTAGAAGCCGTCGAGTCCATGTGGCCGAATCATCATTTTGCAGTCGTTGATTTACATATGAAAGATTCTGCAGTGCTGATAGAAGTACCTTATTATCAGCCGTCTGAGATCAGAGTTATTGATGACCCACCGGTCGCCCCTGAAGTTGAAATGATCCCATACAAGAACGTTGGTGATAAAATTTTGATGTTCCTGAGACCCAACGTCGGAGAATACAAGCTACCTCCGAGAGTCATTGAAGAATCGGATGTGGAAGAACTAGAGAAGCTAAGACAGGTACGAGGGTATGGCCCCGAAGACGATGTAAGATATTCAGCTGATGACTATATTACGACATACGAAATTTATAGAATGACTAAGAGCCCGCGGTCTTATGAAGACTTCGCAGGTCAAAGGATTGTTACTCTAGAGAACGAAACATCTTTTATCGATGATACAATTCTTCCAAATACCAAATATTATTATGTATTTAGATCAATAGACGTCCACGGCAACAAATCAATTCCATCCGATATTTACGAACTTGAAATGTTACAAAATCTTGATGCGGTCTATCCAGTAATTAATATTGTATCCATGGATACTTACGAACAAGAACAGTTAGAAAAAACAAAAAAATCAACAAAGATGTGTCGAAAATATTTATACTTAAAGCCTGCTCAGACTCAAGTTGAGATTAATTATAACGAAGCTGAGGACCTCGAAGACGTCCCGGCAGCATCAGATATCCAACCCAAATTAGGATATGAATCTGAGGGGGTCTTGGGTAAGAAGTTTAAAATTAGATTAATTTCTAAAAAAACAGGCAAAAGAATAGACTTTAATCTTGATTTTAGGACTAGTTACAATATGACAAAGATTGTCAAAAATAACGAAACACCTTAATAATATTATTTTATTGAGGTATAGTACTAATTAATAATAGATTTTTTTTCAAAAGAGGATAAAAAATGGGATTTTTAGATAACTCCGGCGATATCATTCTTGACGCCGTTTTAACCGATACAGGCCGAATGAGGCTAGCCCGAGGAGACGGGAGTTTTAAAATTGTAAAGTTCGCTTTTGGCGACGACGAGATTAATTATAACTTATATGATAAGAGCCATGCGTCCGGCAGCGCTTACTACGATATAGAAATACTACAAACACCAATTTTAGAGGCATTCACAAATAATGCATCTTCGATGAAGTCAAAGCTAATATCACTCTCAAGAACAAATCTGCTTTATTTACCCGTGATGAAGTTACAAACCACGACCTCCGGGTACGAAAAATATTCCGGGAATAACTACTATTTAGTTTCTGTCGACTCTGACACGAACAAAGAGCCCGCCGCTGGAGGCGGCCAGCTCAGTACTCAGCCCGGCGTACTTATCGGCACAACCGGCGGCGGAACGTCGATGATCCAGGTACAGCAAGGCTTAGATACCACAGATATTAGCCCCACCTACACAATTGATCCCGATCTTAACGAGACACAATTCATTCTTGAAATTGATAATCGTCTAGGCATGATTAGTTATGATAGTACAACCGCCCCCGTTTCTTTTATTGACGACGATAACTTAGCCAGCTATTTTCTGTCTAGCGCCCCGTACGTTTCTCCCAACGACGGCGCGAACTTGGCGATTGACTTAGGCGAGATCTCGGGCGACGGCGTCAACGCCAATTATGCTATGGCCATCGCCGGCCCGAGAGGGAATGTATTACAATTTCAAATCAAAGCTAGTTTGGATCTCAATAGCAGCACATCCATGTTTACAAAATTGGGAGGCACGATGACAATCTCCGCCATCTCGTACTACTACGTCGACACTTCGGTCAGAGTTACTGGAGCCACGACGGGCTACAGGCTGGATATTCCAGTTAGATTTATTAAAAAGGTATAATATATAATGGCAACCACATTCAAGACACTTCTAAACAATGACGTGACATCAACCCGGACACTCTTGCACGAAGCGATCCCTCTAACCGGTACAATTGTATCAGGCACTTATATAGATTCTGGCGGAGCTGAAGAAAATATTAAAAACTACGCTCACGGAATGTATCAATCTGTTTATGATTATCCGTACCTAAGCTCGTCGGCAAACCATATTTTTGATTTGACTCTCGGCTATTCTTCTAACTGCGCGCTCTCGTCATCGACGGCGACTCAGAATTCTAAAAAAATCAATATTTACAACCAGATGGCACAAACACTAGTCGGCTACGACGACAGTGGGAACATTAGAGAGTTCGACCAAGATGGAGACTTCTCCGATACCGTCGAGGGGAAAATGGACGCCGCTTTCTTTGTTAACTTCGCCCGTCTCTTAACAAAAGATGAAATTAAGAAAGGCTCATTTCAATTAACTCTTATGGTTAGCGGAACCTATATCGCACATCAGAATGACGCCGCCGGCCACGAACTAACCTTATATGACGCTGACGCCCAAAATGGGTACAAGGTCAATTCACCGGCAGGGGAATATGGGCTTCTGTACACTTCATCTCTCGGTCCCAACGCCACAGACCCCGCGGGCTCCGAGGTTGGACTGATTTATTATCAGGCCGGTATTGCTGTAATTACTTCCTCAATATTCCGCTTGGAGGCCGGCGGCGTGACACCCGATCCTGCAGCCCCTACCCAACTCGCAAATTATTTTGGAAGCCGCGAAGCGCCGCACGATGATATTTATAGCAGTGTCGTCGACTCTTTTGTATCAGGGAATATCTCTGGTTCTTGCAACGGGATTAGAAACAGGATAAAGAATATCCAGTTCAACAATACAACAGAACTTAATTCTACAATCTACTTTTGTAGAGCGAACCACAACGAATTCAATTATAGTTCAAACCCAACTTATGTAAAAAGCAGCAAGATCCAAGTCAAAGAAAACTCATTGGACAACCCCATTAGCTATATTACTTCCGTCGGATTATACTCCGCCGACAACGAATTACTAGCGGTGGCCAAGCTTTCGGAGCCTCTCAAAAAAGATCCGACTAATGAGTTAACTCTAAGAGTAAGACTAGATTATTAGGGGTCAGGCGTATGTCTTTCTATAAATTTAAAGACACAGATCTGCTTTATAACAGGATAAAAACTAAACCACAAGTTAAGTTTACTATCTATCAAAGTAAGATTTATTATAAAAATTTAGATCAATCGATAGTAAATTCTAATACTCCTTCGGGTCATATCAGTTTACACGAAATAAACGTCAATAGATCATCTGATCTGGCGTATGCTTTCCTTCCAAAGGGGTCGGACCTTTCTTCTTTTAGGACAGTCTCTTCTACTGACTTCTCAAAGAATTTACTAGGCGAAGATATTATTTTCACGTATCCCTTGACGTCTTCGATTCAGAGAGAGTACCATGCAACCGGGTCTAACCGGCGCCGTGTCGACGCACTTAGAAACGTAATGGATTTTTACACGCCCTTAAGCAGATATTATTCTTTTGACGAGAGTCCCGAAGGAATAAGTAAAGCTCACCAAGAACTAAATTTAATAACTATTCCTTCTATCTTCTATGGTAGTTCTATCAACAAAGGCAGCGTGGTATTAGACTATTATATCACGGGCACGCTTATCGGACGGTTACAAGATGTTAACAAGAACGGAGAGATGATTCAGGTTTTGCCTACTGGCAGCGTAGGTTCAGGATCCACCGCCGGCGTTGTCCTTTACAACGAAGGGTTCGTGCTCTTAACGGGCAGCTGGGACCTAAGTGATGGTGCTCACACAATTGACTACGGGAACGGCGCAAGCCCGTCTTCTTGGCTGTACTACGCCGTCGGCGCCAACGACGGCATCGACGCCGTTGATGACCCTTCAAATGTATCCGTCGGCTTGACGTCACGCATGTCCGCTAGCTACGATATGAAATTCGATGGTGTGAATTATGTACCGACATTGACGATGCTAGCGCATGCGAAAAAAGGCGAACTTAATAATTCTGATAACTATACTTTCATTCAGAAAGGATCGTATCCTGGGTTAACAGGCTCCGAAACACACTATACGGAAAATCACGAAATACCTATTAAAAATATTGTCTCAAGCTCGTATAATGGTTATAGCGAAACCTTTGAAAGACAAACTTATATTTCTAAAATCGGGGTATATGATAAGAACAAAAATCTTATAGCAACCGCTAAATTAGCAACCCCGGTAAAGAAAACAAATAAAAGAGATTTGACTTTTAAATTAAAATTGGATTTTTAAATGATTTTAGGATTAGATGTCAGCACCAGTATTGTAGGTGCGACGATTCTCGACGGAGACAAAATTGTCTTGTGCGAAGCATGGAACTTAAAGAAGCTTACTTCTATATTCGAAAAAGCGGAGTTTATAAAAAATAAAATAGATTCTCTGCCCACGGGTATAAAGTACGTGTTTGTTGAACAACCGTTCACCTTTTTCCGATCAGGTGGCTCCTCCGCGAAAACGATGGCCAAGTTACAGAGCTTTAATGGTATCGTTTCTTGGATGTGTTATGACCTTCTCAAGCTCACTCCGGAGTACTTAACAGCAAGCCAAGCCAGGAAGTCTTGTGGCATACATATCCCGAGAGGCGTCAACGCTAAAAAAGCTGTTATCGATTTTCTATTGACAAGTGACCATAACTTTGATATAAAGTATACCAGGTATGGAAACCCCGCCCCCGGCGAGAATGACCGTGCCGATTCCTTTATAATAGCGAAAGCAGGTCAGAACACTTGTCAGAAAGAATTAAAAAACTAAATATACTCAAACAAATCCTTGGAAATTCTTATAAAGTCGGAGAAGAAATACTTTTCTTTTGCCCGAAGTGCAGGCACCATAAGAAAAAACTCTCCGTGAACGTTGAGAAAGATGTGTTTAAGTGCTGGATCTGCGAGTACCACGGCAGGTCACTAAGGAGGTTAGTCAGAAGCTACGGCGACTTCAACTCGAAGCAGGAGTGGGATGCGATGTCTGGCTCGGTTAATCTGAAAGACTTCAGGACTGACCTCTTCGACAACAACGAAGAGGAATATGTAGAAGAGGTCGTTGCCCTACCAAAAGAGTTTATATCTCTTGCGAATAGGAATCTACCTCCGCAAGCTCAGCCGGCTTTAAAATATTTAAAGGCCCGGAATATAACAAGAGAAGATAGAATTAGATGGAAGATGGGTTTCTGTTATGAAGGCGAATACGCAGGCCGCGTGGTGATCCCGTCGTTCAGCAAGACCGGCCGGTGCAACTACTTTGTTTCGAGAACATATAAAAAAGACTGGATGAAATATAAAAACCCCGGGGCTAGCAGGGACATAGTATTCAATCACTTATATGTAGACTGGGACTCCGATCTAATAATAGTCGAAGGTGTCTTCGACGCACTAGTCTCCGGGATGAACACCGTGCCAATTTTAGGATCGAGCCTGAGGGAAGACTCACAATTATTCCAGGAGATAGTAAAAAATGACACTCCGGTATACCTGGCTCTTGACCCCGACGCAGAAAAAAAAGCGATGAGACTAATTAAAAAATTGTTGCAATATGACGTTGAGGTGTATAAGATAAACATATCACCATATGCAGATGTCGGAGAAATGTCAAAAGATATTTTCGAGCAGAGAAAAAAAGATGCGGTCCGAATGGATACTAGCAACTATTTATTAAGAAGAATTAACTCTATTTAACCAGGGAGAGAAACAAAATGAAAATCACCAATGAACAATTAAAGCAGATAATCCGAGAAGAAATGGAGGATATGCCTCAAAATAAATTGAGCACAGATGTTACACGCGCCGCCGACAGGATTGATAAATCGCCGAATCTTGATAAGCTTTTGCAAAAAATTAACACTGCCCAAGAATTAGAACAGCTGCTAGTCGTGGTGATAAAGAAAGTTAGAGTCGCTCCCAACCTTATGAAAACAGCTTTTATGAAGGCAGCCAAAACTCTTGCGGCTTCCGACAAGGAATAAAATGAAAACATTAAAATTATTATTACACAGATTATTAAACGTATTTAATCTAAAGCACTGCTGCTGCTGCTGCGGTTGCTGCACGTGCCAACATTGCCACGGGAGTTGCAACACACTATGAACTTATCTAAAAACAGATTACGAGAAATCATCAAAGAAGAACTCGATCACTCGAACGTAGTAAAAGAGCTACACAGTACAGAGGTCGGCAATCTTAGGGACCCCGTCTCGGCCGACCCGGATGCTCTGGCCAATAATATTAAGATCGCGTCTAGAGTTCTTGAAGAACTAGTTGGAAACGAATTGGCGGAGCTAGCCGGTGTGACTGACAAGTTAGCAGACGCCGCTCAAATCCTTCGAGATGTGTTAGACGGTATGTCTGTGGACCAGCCTAACCGACTTGCTATGCCAGACCCACCCGGTCAGCAAGCTCGCTACGCCGGCCCCCAAGTTAACTAAAAAAGTTCTTGACTTAGACCTTTGAGCATGCTAAAGTTCTAAAAGCATGCCAACAGGGGAACTATGCGTTTTGCACATATAGCGGACACTCATATCCGCAATCTAAAATATCATCATGAATACAGAATAGTCTTTAATAAGCTTTATGAAACTCTTAAAAGAGAGAAAGTCGATTATATTATTCACTGCGGTGATATAGCACACACCAAGACACAAATCTCTCCCGAGTTCGTCAAGATGTGTTCTGACTTCTTTAAAAATCTGGCCGACATCGCGCCAACCTATATTATTTTGGGCAACCATGACGGGAACTTACGTAACACTAGCCGCCTCGACGCACTAACCCCGATCGTAGAGTCCTTAAACCACAAGAACCTGACTCTGTTAAAGGACTCGGGGGAAGTAAAGCTTAAGAATAACTTTAACCTCAATGTGCTATCTGTCTTTGATAGGGAGAACTGGCTCAAGCCGACGAACAAGAACAACATAAATATTGCTCTTTATCATGGCGCCGTGTCAAATTGTAAAACCGATATCGGCTGGACCATGGAGCACGGTGAGGATACTATCGATATTTTCGATGATTTTGATTATGCGTTCTTGGGCGATATTCATAAGACTAACCAGGCTCTAGACAAACACGGCAAGATTAGGTACCCTGGCTCGACCGTACAGCAGAACCATGGAGAAACCAATGACAAAGGTTTCTTGGTTTGGGACATCCAGGACAAAGATGTATACACATGTGAACACCATGTTCTAGAAAATCCAAAACCCTTTATTACTATTGAGTTAACCCCTGCCGGCCGTATGCCCAAAAAGCTCTCTGTACCGCAAGGAGCGAGGCTTAGGCTAGTAGCTAACAATAACTTGCCGCTCGACGCCGTACGGAGCGCCCTGGACGTGGCTAGACACCGCTTTAAACCCGAAGGAGTAACTTTCCTTAACCGATCGATGGGCACCGGCGCTTTTGATGGCGGAGAAAAGAATCTTATTAAATTAGATTTACGCAATATCAAAGTGCAGGAAGACCTGATTAAGAAATTTCTTCAAGCATACGAAGTCGAAGAAGATACTTTAGACATGGTGTATAAGTTAAACAAGAGGTATAACACCGTAGCAGAATCAGAAGAAGAAGTATTAAGAAATATTAACTGGCAGCTGAAAAGCTTGAGATGGACGAACTTATTTAATTATGGTTCTGGCAATGTAGTTAATTTCTCGAATATGAATGGCTTGGTGGGGGTCTTTGGTAAGAATTTCTCAGGGAAGTCTAGTATTATCGACAGTCTCCTGTACGCAATGTACAATTCAACATCCAAGAATGCTAGAAAAAACTTAAATATAATTAATCAAAATAAATCTGAATGCGAAGCCACAGTTGAAATTGGGATTGGCGATGAAACTTACCATATCCGAAGATTTTCGGAGAAGTATACTAAAAAACTGAAAGGCAAAGTTACTATCGAAGCCAAGACTGATTTAGAATTTTTCAAAGTGGACAATATAACCTGCGAAAAACAATCTTTGAATGGTCTTAGCAGAGCTGACACAGATAGAAATATCAAAAAGATCTTCGGGACTATGGAAGATTTTCTCTTAACGTCTTTAGGCAGTCAGTTAGGATCCCTAGCTTTTATTGGTGAGGGCTCAACGAAACGTAAAGAGATCTTAGCAAAGTTTCTTGATCTTGAATTGTTCGATATAAAATTTAAAATCGCGAAAGAGGAATCATCCGATATCAAGGGAGCCCTAAAAAAGCTTTCTGGCAAGGATTTTGAAGAAGAGATCAAGAACGCTAGAAAAGACCTCGCGCTGAACGAGATAGCCACGGCCAGGAAGAGTTCTGAGTGTGAAGAACTAAAGTACGATATTGATTCTAAGACAGAAGCAGTCAGCGAATTGATAAACGTCATAGAAGCAATTCCGGCAGAAATCATTGATATTAAATTAGTTTTAGAAAAGATTGATGAAATAACGAATAACATATCAAAAGTAAAAGATGAAAATATTCATTTAGCCGAGGCCTTAACAGAAGAAAAGAAATATCTTTCTAAGATAACAAATTTTATTAAGACTTTTGATTTGAAGAACCTGAAACAGAGATTAGATATTGCCGAGGGGCACCATGAACAGATTAGTAGCTTTGAAAATGAACTAGACCTTCTTCTAGTAACGCATATGCACCAAAAGGAAAAAATATCTCTACTAAAAGAAGTTCCTTGTGGTTCCGAATATTCGTCTTGCAGGTTTATCAAGGACGCTTATAAATCAAAAGAAGAAATAGAAGGGACCGCTGTCTCAATCGAAAGCTTGTCTATTTCTAAGAAAGCCCTTGAGGCCAACGTCGACGAACTAGATCCAAACAAGATAACAGAACACCTAGAAAAGTATAATAAGCTGTTGGAAAAGAAAGTCGAGACGCAGAGAAGCACCGACCGCCTAAAACTTTCAATTGAAAAAAACAAAACAAAATTAGCTAAATCTAAAAATAATTTATTAGACATTAACGCCAAAAAAGCAGAATACGATAAGAACAAAGAAGCTATTGAAAATCTAGAAAACTTACTAGCCCATAAAGAAGCCATTGAGACAAACCTGGTAGATTCTAAAGATCGGCACAAGGTATGTCACACCGAATTATATGAGAATTACAAGCACCATGGTTCACTGGAACAGAAGCTAACTAATTTGGAAGAACAGAAAGAAGAATATATTTTATTACAGAATGAATATTCATCTGCAGATTTGTTTATGAAGGCTATGCATAGCAATGGCATTTCATATGAGATCATCAAAGAAAAACTACCAATTATTAATGATGGGATATCAAAGATCCTTGCTAACATTGTAGAATTTGAAGCGTTTTTTGAAGAAGACGGGAACAAGCTGGATATTATGATTAAGCACCCCAAGCATGACCCGCGACCTATTGAGATGGCCTCTGGCGCCGAAAAGACAATTGCTTCGATGGCGATACGGCTAGCGCTATTAAATGTGTCTACTTTACCGAAAGGCGACATATTTATCTTGGACGAGCCTGGAACTGCGCTAGATGAGGAAAACATGGAGGGGTTTGTTAGGATTTTGGATATGATAAAAACTCAGTTTAAAACGGTTGTGCTTATATCGCACCTAGAGTCCCTCAAGGATTGTGTAGATTCTCAGATCATAATCGAAAAGGACAGCGACGGGTACGCTCGCGTCGAACATACAACAGGAGAATAAGAATGAAGATTAGATTAATAAAAAAACTTTATAAAATTGGATACCTTTGGTGGTCGTACTGGAGCAAAGTATACCGAGGCCTATATCACTTTAAATATTCCAAGGTCGTAATGTCTAAGAATTTGGCTTTGACAGAAGTAGAAGCCAGTTTAAAAAAACTACGGTGGAGCCCGGACACCTGGAAGGAGTTGTGGGATGCTTGTGGGTCCCCACAGAGGGTACAGCATGAACTAAATGAGTTGGCCGGCGGAAAACCTTGGCCTTACGCTCAGATGGATTGTGATGACTTTGCTGTATGGGCAGCCAATGCTATTGATAAAAACTTTTACGCTAGGATTTATACTTTTTCTTGGATCGCCGCTGACGATAAAGTCCAAGGTCACGCAATGTGTTTATGCCGGAATTCTGATGGTAGAATATTCCATATGGGCAACTGGGGAACATCTGCCCCGTATAACAACTTAAAAGAAGTTTGTGAGAGTATTTTAGCCGGAAGGAAAGCAAAAGAAGCACTTTGTTGGGGACTATTCGATAAAGATCTCAATCTGTTAGAGTGCGGCAGCGGTTTACCTAGCGAAAAAATTAGCTAATCTTGTTTGTAAAATCTACTTACCATAGGGAGAATATTTTATATGAGTGACGAAACAAAAGCGTTGTTAGACAGAATGATTTCTAAGCTAACAAGTAGAAAATTATTAGTATGGCTAACCGCTACCGCACTAGCCCTCACCGGCAGCGTGACCTCTGAGGACTGGGTAGCGGTCTCTCTAGTATATATAAGTTCGGAAGCCGCCGTAGACTTAGCTTCGGTTTGGAGACATGGTCGATGAGTTTAATAGCTGTGAAATTAATGTTATCTAAAGCATGGGTATTTATCAAAAATTATTGGCATATACCTTTTGTAGTAATTGTTATATTAATTTCGTGGCTGATGTTCAGAACCAACAGTGGTAGAATGATTGAAGTGCTTAAAACTTCCATCCAGAACTATGAAAAAGAAATAGATATTTTAAAGAATTCGCACAAAAAAGAAATAGAGATAAGGGATGATTTGTTAGACCAATACAATGATATCATCGGCGAACTAGAAAAACAATATGAAGACAGACAAGAGGAATTAGACGAGAAGAAGAAAGAAGAAGTAAAAGATTTAGTGAAAAAATATGAAAACGATAATGAAGCGTTAGCTAAAGAAATTAGCGAGAAGTTTGGAGTAGAATATGTTTCGGATTAAAATGAAAACGCTATCTTTGTTTATGTGTTCAGTAATATTAACAATGCCTTCGTACGCGTCGGCCCAACAGGGTGGTAAAATCACCAACTTAAGTGAGGGGACCCCGGCTCCTTTTAGTGGAATTTTGTTAGACGTGGCAGCGTCAGCAAGACTATTAACAGAAAAGGAGTATCAAAATGAAGAATGTAATATCAAACTTAGCTACGAGTTTGAGAAGATTAAAGCAAGACACAATTTGGAAATGGGAATTATTAAAAGTAAAGTTGTATTACTTGAAGAATCGAGTACTTCAATTCTTTCAATGAAAGATACAGAGATCAAAAGGCTACAAGAGCTAGCTCTTAAAAACCCTAATGACAATGCGAACTGGTGGTTCACCGGCGGCGTTGTAGCAGGGATAATTACCTCCTTGGCAATATTTTATGCCGCCGTGGAAATACCAAATGAATAGGGGGATAGCATGTGGCCGATAACACAATTGGGAAATATACTCGCGGGAGATTACTTAAGTTAATTGACAAGCGCGCCGACGATCTTGTCGCCGGCGGTGAAGCGAATCAAAACGCCTTCTCTAGTATCTCGGTCTCTGGTTCGACTGTATCTGCTGCCAGTGCCACAGACGCATTTACCTTGGCAGAGGGCGATAATATTAAGCTGTCTGTCAACGTCGGCACTAATACTATCACTATTTCTTCTGACGGGCCTCCTGGTTCTGGCGGCGGAGGTACCCCTGGCGGGTCTGACACTCAGATTCAGTTTAATGACGCTGGCTCTTTTGCTGGAGATTCTGGACTAACTTACAATAAGACCACTGATACACTCAGTACGACTAGACTTAGTGCTTCCCAGGGGCTCGCAGCGCTTGGTGATTCTACCATGGTCGACCTAACGGCTACCGGTGTAGCAACGTTTTCCGGCCAGCTAACTGCTTCTAATGGTCTGTCTGTCACAGGAGACGTCAGTTTTGATGACGCTAGTTTCACTGGCGACGTAACTCTTGGTAACGCAGCGACTGATGTCGCGACAGTAACAGGGCACCTTACTGCATCAAACGGCGTCGATATCACGAATCATCTCTCCGCTGACAACGGCGTCGTGACCATAACTGGCCAGCTAACTGCTTCTAATGGCGTAGCAGTTACTGGAGAATCTACATTCTCTGGCGATGTTTTGCCAGGAGAAACAACCAATACGCTAGGCGCCGCCTCAAGTCAATGGTCGTATCTCTATTCAAAGGGCGCCACCTTCGATGATGCCAACGCGGCTATTGTTATGCCGTCAGTTTTTACTGTATCAAGATCAAGTAATCTCTTCACAATATCAAGCCGGCTGACTGCATCCAACGGCCTTAGTCTGACTGGCCACTTATTAGCAGATAACGGGGTTGTCACCATTTCAGGGCAACTGACTGCTTCTAATGGAATAGATGCCACAGACTTGACTGCAACGAGCGCAATAATTAATGGAGCCACCGCGATCACTGGGACATTGAATGTTACAGATGTTACAACTTTTAATGGCCGAACTACTTTTGAAAACACCACATCTGTGCAAGGGCAGTTAACTGCCTCTAACGGTATCGAGATAACAGAACATATATCAGCAAACAATGGGGTTGTTAGTATATCTGCCCAATTGACAGCTTCCAACGGCATCCGAACTAACGGAAACTCAGCGTTTGGAGCGGAGGTCCAGGTAGCAGGAGAGTTTAGTGCGACTTCTACCGCGACGTTCTCGGGCCAATTAACGGCTTCTAATGGTATATCCGTTTCGGGCAACGCTAATGTTGCAGACCTCACGGTCTCAAACAAACTGACTGCTTCAAATGGTATGACAGTGATTGGCGACGCGTCATTTCAGGATGCTGTCTTTCGAGATATCGACGTCATCGGAGACGTCGCGCTTGGTAACTCATCTTCGGATGTCACAACCATCACTGGCCAGTTAACTGCATCTAACGGCGCAAGGATTGTTGGAGAGGTCGCTATTGCCGGCATAACAACAATAACAGGCCAGCTAACTGCTTCTAATGGATTATCGGTCACTGGAGACGTGACATTTGATGATGTTAGCTTTTCTGGGAATGTTACCCTCGGCGACGCAGCAACAGATATAACGACAGTAACCGGCCACTTCACGGCGTCGAATGGAATGAGAGTTCTAGGACCGGTCGTGTTTGCCAATGAAGTTAGTACATCCGGGGATGTCACGCTTGGTAACGGCGCGACAGATATAACGACAGTAACCGGCCATCTCACGGCATCTAATGGGTTCCTTGTCAATGGACAGTCCGCAATCAACGGTGACCTAGCCCTTCGCAAAACTTCAATCCTAGGTTCGTTTACTGCATCTAACGGCCTGACCCTCACCAACCATCTCACCGCCGACAACGGCGTTGTTTCCATCACCGGCCAGCTGACTGCCTCAGCCGGCGCAACGATTACAGGCAGCTTAAATGTTCTAAACGAGGCCCAGTTCGCGAGTGAAATATCTGGTACTGTTATCAGGGCTACCCATCTCTATATCAATGATGATTTGGTATCCGCAGGGGGGACCGGTCTTGGTGATAACAACGTTTGGACTGGCACAAATACTTTCTCTAACAAACTAACTGCGTCCAACGGACTACAGGTCACCGGACACGTTCTTCATAATGATGGCGTTACTATGATTTCTAGTCAAGTGACGGCATCCAATGGTCTCATGACTACAGATATCGCAGCCTCAACGGTCTCCGCCGCTAGCGTTTCTGCAGCTTCAGTAACAGCGTCAAGCGGCCTTCAAATCACAGGCCATTTAGTTGCGGACAACGGAACCGTCACGGTCTCTAGCCAACTAACAGCGTCCAACGGACTGTCGACCACCGACATCTTGGCCTTGAACATAAATTCGCAAATGTTGTCCTCATCCGCGGCCTTATCTGTTGGCTCAACAATCAAAGCGGAGACTCTAGGAGCAGACACAGATGATACAATCATAATACAAAACTCAAGCGGGTTTCTTAAAACTAGGGAAGTTGACACTAGAGTTTGGGGCTCTACTTTAGTCGACGCGTCTAACGGAGTTGATAACAGGCTCGCGACATTTAGCGATTCTAATAGCTTAAATGGGGAGGCTAACCTCACTTTTAACGGCACAATAATGAAGCTAACAGGTTCTCTGGAAGTTACTGGGTTTACTGTTCTGAACAGCTTATCTTCCGACAACGTCGATATTAATGGCGGAACTGTCGACGGAGTGTCAATCGGTACAAACACAGCCGTGCCACAACTAACAGCCAGTAGTGTATTAATTGACGGAGACATAAAGATCAACGGTACAACTAAACTGGGGATTTTAGGTCAAAATGTTGACTTCGGAGGGTTTAATATTACGAACCTAAACCAGATAACAGCAAACGGAAACTTCGATTTGAATGGAGATCTTGATGCAGACGTCAGTAACTGGGGTGTATTAGCAACGAACTCATATAACGTTCAGCTTTCCGGAGCGGCGACAAACCCTATGGCATTTTTTACCGACAACAACAACACAGCCGTTTACTCGATAAACACGAATACAATGGGCGCCGGCACTACATTATGGGGAGCATCAAAAGCTTACTTCGGCGCCGCCGGTATGAGCCAAAGCGGGTCTATAGGAACAGAAGATAATAGGAATAGATTAATCATTAGCGGAACTAACGGCATTGATGTTTCAGGAAGCACGTATTTTGCAGACGACGTTCATGCTGTAGGTCAGATCTCTGCAACTTCTCTTTCTGCTTCCGGTGATGTATATGTACAAGAAGACCTATACGTTCAGGGAACCTTGTTCGGTGGAAGCCCGGTGAAAATCGACGGCGGGTTGCAGGTCACTGGCGGAGTAAACCTAGCAGGCCAGCTATCGATTGGAACGTTCGAAATTGGCAATCAGGTAATTGGTGAGAATCAGGTAACTTGGAATGGTTCAACCCTTGACATATCTGGCCACACAGAGATGAACACTTTTGCAGCAACAGGTTCTTGTGCAGTCGACGGACGACTAGACGTCAATGGAGATGTACATATCGATGGTAATTTAATTGTGCGTGATATTATATATTCGTCACAGTTCACGACTGCTTCCTTCTCGGGATCGTTCCTATCCGCTTCGGTACAAAATAATATTTTAACTGCAATAACCCAGTCTTTCCTAATGCTAGCAGAAGGGACTTCTAGCACCAACGACGTGGGTATTATTATGAACCGTGCCGGCGAAACAAACAGGGCATTCTTTTTTGATGAAAGTTCTGACGAATTCGCAATGGCTGCTACCGATGCTAATGAGGCGACCACAGGGTCAATCACCATACTTAGCTACGCGTCTCTCCGAGCCGGCGCTATATCTGCAGATAGTCTGTCCACGACAGGCCAGCTCTCCGCCTCCGCCTTTACAGCCTACAGTATTACCGCATCAAATGTTAGCGTATCCGAAGAACTGTCATCGTCGGTTCTACGTGCCACCGCGATATATATTAACGACGAACTCGTGCTAGCAGGTCCGCACTCCGGAGCCGCCGGCGCTACTGGTGCTACTGGTGCCCAAGGTGCTACTGGCCCTGCCGGTGCTACTGGCCCTGCCGGTGCTACTGGTGCCCAAGGTGTTACTGGCTCTGCCGGTGTCACTGGCTCTGCCGGTGCTACTGGCCCTGCCGGTGCTACTGGTGCTACTGGCCCTGCCGGTGCTACTGGCCCCCAAGGACCTGCAGGATCTGGTGACGGGTCGGGAAATGTTAGCACCTCGGGCACTCCGGCCGATAATCAAGTCGCAGTATGGAAAAGCTCTGGTTCTATCGAAGGCGACGGCTCCCTAACCTGGAATGGGACAACTCTAGATGTTGTTGGCCACACCGAGATGGACACCTTCGCGGCTTCCGGAAATTGCGAAATTGCAGGCCGATTGGATGTCGATGGCAACGTAGTTATTGATGGTACTCTTGTTGTTAGAGACATCGCATACGCTTCTATATTCGCTGTATCCTCCTCAGACATTCCCTTCCTATCAGCCTCTGTACAAAATAGTATGTTAACTGCTATCACCCAATCTTACTTAGTGCTAGCTGAAGGCACAACCGGGTCTATTAATGATGTCGGTATTATTATGGAGAGAGCCGGCGAAACAAACAGAGCATTCTTCTTCGATGAAAGCCTTGACGAGTTTGCTTTTGTCGGGACTAACGCAAACGAAGCTACAGACGGCGATATTAATATCCTTGAGTACGCCCCGGTACACATGGGAACTCTTGACGCTACTACAGTAACAGCCTCCAACGGTGTACAAGTCACTGGTAGTTTTAAGGTTTACGGCAATGCGGAGATTAGCGGAGGATATATAGGGATTGGAGTACCGGAAGGAAGTATTACTCATGCCTTAACTCTGCCAAACAATAGCGACGCGTCAGGCCAAGTAAAAGCGAATGCTTTCGTTACTTACTCTTCTCTGCGATATAAGAATAATATCCAGCCAATTACAAACCCGCTGGATAAGATTGCGAAGATGAGAGGAGTTACTTATAACTGGAAAGACAGCGGTGAACCAGATGTGGGATTAATCGCCGAGGAAGTAATAGACGTATTACCAGAGATCGTATCTTTTGAAAAGAACGGCCGAGACGCTTTTGGTATTGACTACTCTAAATTGACCTCTTTACTATTGGAATCTATTAAGGCTCAGCAGAAAATGATCGAGAATCAAAACGATAAAATTCAAGTGTTAGAAGACAAACTTGAAAAAATCTTAAAATAATTGTTTAGCAATCTCGCGGTACTATAAAATACTTTTATTTTAGTCTTGCCGAAAAGAATTCCACCCCCTAGTTAGAACGATGGCAAGCCCTCTGGCTTGTACATCCTTAACTCATATATAGGGGGAAATTATATATGTCTAATGAAACAAGATTAATGTCGGGATCACTCCGACTCGCGGAGCACACGTCGGCTCCGGCGGCGGACAATACCGCTATACTCTATCACAATAGTGATGGTAAACTCGCTTGGAGAATCGGTGCAGCCGAAGCCAAGATCGCGATCAGCGCGGAAGATGTCTCCGGCTCAATCGCCGGAGAGACAACTCGCGCCATGGCGGCCGAGTCTACAAATGCTTCTTCGCTGGTAGTTGAAGCAGCAACAGCTCGCGCTGCTGAGTCTGCAAATGCTTCTACACTGGTAGCTACC